>Ga0187870_1001055_pt1 | contig 26906 bp, 24 predicted proteins | sample June2016WEW_13_1_3_FD_132974 | JGI IMG/M metagenome (GOLD analysis project Ga0187870, IMG submission 132974) | Peatland microbial communities from SPRUCE experiment site at the Marcell Experimental Forest, Minnesota, USA - June2016WEW_13_150 | ecosystem: Environmental > Terrestrial > Soil >... | reverse complement strand
TTGACAACCTGGCGATCAACGTCGGCTACTACTTCACCCACTCCGGCGAAAACAATTTCATGGTGGACCAGATGGCGAACTACATGCCGAATGCAAGCGCAAATTCGACATTTCTCGGCAACACCACCATAACTCCCTACAACGTCAATGTCGCATTCATAACCATGAAATACAAATTTTAAGCCGAGCAATGAAAGGAATAGGAGGGCGTTGGCGCTGCGCGAAGAGTGAAGCATCACGGCGCCGAACGGCAACGCCGGCTTTGACTCACCGCACCCGTGGAAGGCTATGCAGGAGACTGGCCTGGGGCGGCGGTGGCTGCCCTGCTTAAGAAACGAGGAGCGGTCATGAACCAAAAAACAATTTTCGCGTTCTTTGCAGAGAACGCGAAAATTGAGGACTGCTTGGCGGATGACGCAGCTGCGTACTGCTCTCTGTCAACCTGTCAACCGGCTGACACCCATATGGCAGTTGACAAGCGGCGGTTGACGCATCTGGTTGACGAGCGCGGTGAAACTCCTAAAACGATGTTCTTTTCCAGGCAGGCAGGATAGACCATTCGTTCGCGCTCGCGCGGATTGGTTAGGAGAAAGGACACCCGAGCATAGATGGCTTGAGTCGCCGGCACTGCTCAATCAAGACCCCGTTGTACTTGTCGTTACCGGAAATTAGATCCGGAGGTATTGATGATACAGTCCTCCGAGGAGCGGCAGCGCAGTGATTTGCCCGACGCGCTGAACGGTGCGAGGGACCGGCGCGTTCTTCTCCAACGAGAGGTGAGTCCGCACTTCATTATAATAAGCGGCGTACGCTCGAACGATGCGAGGCAGGTACGCTTCGCCGAACACCACGCTGTGGTCGATGCACTCCCGTCGAATCGAGCCGATTAGCCGTTCGACATGTCCGTTCTGCCACGGCGAACGGGCAGCGGTGGGACGATCGCGAATGCCCATCGCCCGCACGCGCCGGATGAAGGCATGACCGTAAACGCAGTCGCGATCGCGGATCAGGTATCGGGGCGCTTGGTCCCAGGGGAAAGCCTCAGTCACCTGCCGGGCGATCCATTCGGCGGATGGATGAGAGGTGACCCCGAAGCCTACCAGGAGCCGGCGATCGTGATTGAGGATGACCAGACCGTAGAGGAGTTTGAAAAACGCGGTCGGTACGACGAACAAGTCGATCGAAGCAATGCCCGCGGCATGGTTGCGCAGGAAAGTCTTCCAGCTCTGGGATGGTGGTCGTCTGGTCCTCGGCGCCATGTACTTCGCCACGGTCGACTGCGCAACCTCGATGCCGAGCATGAGCAACTCGCCGTGAATGCGCGGCGCGCCCCAGAGCGGGTTGGCCATGCTCATCTGTCGGATTAGGTCCCGGATCTCGCCATCAAGCTGTGGCCGTCCCCAACGCGCGGACGAGATTTCCACCGTCAGTACGCGCGAAAGCCCCGGCGGTGCCAGCGGATCAGCGTTTAGGGTCTGATGACCCCGATTGCGTTCAGGATCGACGGGAAAACCCGGTACAGCCAAACCAACCGCAGGCGGTCCGAATTCGTTAGGCGCACGCGCTTCGGGAGCCTGCGGACCAGGATGTTGATCTGTTGGCGAAGGATCAGATTCTCGGCTTCGAGTTTCGCGCGGGACTTGAAAAGTGAGCGCAGCGCGTACCCCAGCAGCTTCAGCCACCCAGCCATGCGCCGCTAACGTACCCGATTTTATGCGACCTGTCACACAGATCGAATTCTCGGTAACGACACCACCTGAGAAATCCCGGTCGGGAATAAACCAGCCCGGTTCGACGTAAATCGGGTTGCCGAGCAGGGCATAGAAGAGCGCACCCCGCGAGAATGAATGACCGCCGGATCGCACCTCGTTCTTGGCGATGCGGAGTTTCGATCGAACTCCATTTCGATTGAGTTCATCCTTGAGAAGTCGAACACTGCCAAGTTCGCAGTAGCGCTGGAAGACCTGTCTGAGGCTGTACCGATTCTTCCCCTCGATTCTGAATGCGATCACGGTGGTCAAGCCCGAGACCGTGATCCGGTGGCGCCTGGCCGCGCGCCGCTTCCACCTACGGCTTACACCCCAAGCGCTTGAGCTCCACACGCCGGTTGCGGAAGCGATTTCCATCGGACGTGTTCGGCACCAGCGGACGCGTGTCGCCATACCCCGCCGTCGTCATCCGCGTCGCTGCGACGCCGTGCGCCACCAGCCAATCCTTCACCGCCGCCGCGCGCCTGCCCGAAAGCCGCATATTATAGGCGTGCTGCCCCACATTGTCGGTGTGCCCGCTTACCTCGGCCGCATAGGTCGCATCGGCCGTGAACAGCCCCAGCACCTGCGTCAGCACCGCATCGGACTCAGGCCGCAGCGTAGCCTTGTCGAAATCGAAATTCACCCCGTACACTTCCAGCTTGCACGCAGTCGGCGGCGGTCCGCCCACCTGCACGCTGGTCAGCGCGTAGGCGCCAATCGACTTATCGTTGCCGCTCGTTTCATGATAGATAAACCAGAACTCAGCTTGGGGCGTCTGCCGGGTCAGCACGGCCTGCGATATATCATCCGGGTTGGAAATCAGCTTCGCGCCGATCCCCTGCAGCGCGTTGATGTAGTTGTCGCGCACGACGAACGTCACCGCCACCTTGTGGCTGTCGGCCAGGACGAAATCGTCATGGATGACCCGTCCGGCCAGCGTTTTCTTGCCGCCCGGCAGATCCAACTCCACCGCATCGAAATCCCGCTCGTCGCATCGATCCAGACGGAAATAGGCGAACTGCTTCACCAGCCAGGGCGGCAGCGCGCAGGCGCGGCCGGGTGGGGCCGGTGGCGGAATCTCATCGCGCACCACCACGTCCTGCGGCATGGGCGCCACCTGCACCGTCACCAACTGGTAGGAGCCCGCGCCGGAGTCGCTGCCTTGGGTTTGCAGAAACAGGTAATAGAAATCGCCCTGTGGCGTACTGCGCATCAGCGCGGCACGGCTGGCGGCGGCGTCGCCTGGTTGTCGCCGGTCAGGGCGTAATCCACCTCCTGCACGCGCCCGGCGATCACCTTGCTGCCGCCGTACTGATCGAGAGGTACCCGGTCGAACTCCCGTACATTGCAATGGTCCAGGTTGTAGCCGGGGTACGGAGTCGCCAGCCACGCGGGATCCTTGCAGGCGCCGCCACTGATATCCAGAGGTTGGTTATCTTCGCGAGCCCGAACCTTCTGTGGCGGCGGGCCGATCTTGATCGTGGTCAGGGTGTAGCTGTTCGTCACATCCTCGCCGCCATCGCCATGCTGCCACATATACCAGTATTCACCGTCCGGACCCTTGCGCGTCAGCACCGCCACTCCGCTGCCGCCCGGCTCGGATATGTTGGTGGCGCCCGCCTTCTGCGCCTGATCCACATAGAATTGGCGCGCCACCGCGTTGCTGATGTTCTTGCCCCGATCGGTCAGCGTGTAGTGAACCTGCGAACGGCTGCCCTGCGGATGCTGGGGCGCGTTGTGCACCCATATCTCCGTCGAAACCCACGGCTCAGTTACGCAGGAATCGATCTCGTAGCCGGGCGGCCGTGCCGCGGCCCACGCCGGGTTCTGGCAGCCAGCCTTATCGGCCGCGTGGGCCGACGACATCAGGAGGCAGTACGACAGGCCGAGCAATGCAGCGGCCAGCAGACATTGTGCGCTCAAGAACCGCGTCATCCCCTAACCTCTGCCCTTGCTTGCTGGCCACGTCCGTCATGGCGGCCGGAATTTCCATTTTGAATCGTGAATCGGACTAGCACGAACAGCAGGCGGCCTTCAACCACAATTTCCATTTTAACCCGGATTTAGACTGGCACCCAGAGCACGCGGTTTTCAAACGCGAAGTTCGAGCCCGGTTTTTAAGTCCAAAGGGCTTTCCACGGCCCCGCAACGGACCAGTTCTGCCTCGCGTTGGCATAAAACACTCTAAAAACTGACGCTCTTCCAACGGAGTTTTCAGACACTTGTCCCTTTCCTTCATTTCTCGCCACCGAAATCTGCTCCGCTCTGCGCTCTACCTATCCGGCTGGCGACGGCAACATCGCGATCCTCCGCAGCATGCTTGCGAAGAGTCGGCGCGTCAGATGACTCTCCGCCAGCAGCAACCAGCAGTAGCGCGCATGTTTGATGAGCCGCCCGCCAGTTTTCACCAACCGCTGCTGCAAGCTGGTCAGCGACCAGTTGCCGATCCGCGCCGGCAGCACCAGTCGCCGCCACAGGTTGCCCAAGTTGTAGGCGATTAGGCTCAGCCACAGCCGCACCTCGTTGGCGTGGAAGCGGTGGCAGGAAAGCCGCGTCAGCTTCACCGCCTGCTTGCCTTCCTTGATCCACTGCTCAGCCGTGCCACGCTTGTTGTAGAACCGCACCACAGCCCGGCTCTCCGCCGTGAGGTTGGTCACGATGAAGCCGACGCGAGGGAACAACTCGCCGAAGTGGAACTCGACCTTCCCCACCACCCGCCGTGCCGTCTTCCAGCTGGCCGCCTGGTAGAGAAAGCTTTTGAACCAGATCACTGGTTTGTAGCTCGGCCTTCCCACTGGCCGGGTCAACAACTCCGCTATGTTCCGCTGCAGATTGTCATTCGCGGGAAGGCGGATCGCGTACTTCACGTCCCGCTCTTCCAGCGCCTCGTAGAGCTCCGGCTTGGCAAAGGCCGCGTCGGCGCGGAAAACCACCCCCTTGCCCAGTGTCTGTTGCCGCTCAATCTCCGGCAGCAGCAGTTCCTCCCAGCCCTCGGCGCTGTGCACATTGCCAGGCCGTAGCTTGGCCGCGAGGCAGTCGCCTTCGCGATTGAACAGCAGCAAGGGATGGTAACAGGTAGATTCAAAGTGGCTGTTGTACGCGCTCTGCTCCTGCTCGCCATAAACCGGGATCTCAGTGCTGTCCATGTCCAGCACTACCCGTCGCGGCGAATCGATGGCTTCGGCCCTGCCGACCAGCTCCCGATTGAGCGCGGCCATACCGGCGAGGTTGTCTGCCTGCGTCAGCAGTTCCGTCTCGAATGACTGTACGCGGGAGGTCAACGCTGTTCCACGCTCCCAGACTTCCTTCGAGCCGATCAGCCGGAAGGCCGGGTCTTGGGACAGTCGTTCAGCATCGTTGACATCCTCGTAGCCCGCCAGTCGGCTGTAGACCGACTGCCGCAGCAAGTCGGCTAGAGGTAGCTGGGTGTTCTTTCCGCGCGCGTCGGCCAAGTGCCGTTCAATAAATTCCCCGAAGCCCAAACGTTCGTCTAACTCCCGCACCAGGACCAAGCCACCATCCGAGGTCACCCCTGAACCTTGGAAATCGACCTTCAACGAGCTATTGAAGGAGAGCTGAAAGGGCCGATTTTGTGCCTCACCCACCGCCACTCCACCTCCTCACCGCCCCTGATCGCGTCCAAAGCCACGTCTGCCAATGGCTCCGCTAGGTCCTACCACATTAGTAGCACACCTGGAAAATGGGAATCCGGGTCAAGATGTGAAGAGCAGTGCGTAACGGTTTGTAACCTGAAGAACAAATAATCGCCGATGGCGGGATGAGCCGAACACCGAATCTGCTACGATGAGGCTTCGAAGCGCTCTTTGTGCCAGCACCCAGCATTTCCAGCTCAAGGTGTTGGGAAACTCATTCGGCTTACGGTCCTCTCTCGAATCCGCAGGACTTACAAAAATGTCAGCCAAAATTGCGATCAACGGCTTTGGCCACTCAGACCGCATGTTTTGTCTGGCTGCGCTACACCACCCGGACCTCGAATTGGTCGCGATTAATGAGCTCACCGAGACTGCGTCCAACTGAAACCATGAGCAGCAGGAAACCAATCGGCGAAGCTGAGCTGGAAAGACTTCAGCACCAATCATTCAGCTACTTTCTGCATGAAACGAATCCAGACAACGGGCTGGTGATCGACAAGACCGCACCGGATTGGCCTGCCAGTATTGCCGCTACCGGCTTCGCGTTGGCGGCTTACCCCGTGGCTGTCGAACGCGGATTCATGCCGCGTGCCGCAGCGGTAGAACGAACGCTGACCACGCTGCGTTTTTTCTGGAACAGCCCGCAAGGCCCCGAACCCGACGCCACCGGCTACCAGGGCTTTTATTATCATTTTCTCGACATGCGGAGCGGCCGGCGCGCCTGGCAATGCGAACTGTCAACGATAGATAGCGCTTTTCTGCTGGCGGGTGCGTTGACGGCAGGAATTTATTTTGATGGGGATACCTCCGACGAGCAAGAAATCCGCACCCTCGCCGACCAGCTCTATCGCCGCGCGGATTTTCAATGGGCGCAAAACCGTGGGGCAACGCTGACGCACGGCTGGAAGCCCGAGAGCGGATTTCTCAAATACCGTTGGGCAGGTTACGACGAGGCGATGCTGCTGTATATCCTGGGGCTGGGCTCGCCGACGCATCCGCTGCCCGAGGAGAGCTACGCAGCATGGGCTTCCACTTACCGGTGGGAACACTGTTACGGACAAGAGTATCTATACGCCGGGCCGTTGTTCACGCACCAGCTCTCGCATCTCTGGATTGATTTTCGCGGCATTCAGGACGCGTTCATGCGCGTCAAGGGCATCGACTATTTCGAAAACAGCCGTCGCGCGACTTATTTGCAACAACAGTACGCGATCGACAACCCGCTCAAGTTCGCCGGCTATGGCCGCCATTGCTGGGGAATTACCGCGAGCGACGGCCCCGGACCCGGCACTATCAAACTGAATGGCATTGAGCGCCAATTCTTCGACTACGTGGGACGCGGCGTGCCGTGCGGACCCGATGACGGAACCATCGCACCGTGGGCCGTAGCGGCGTCGCTGCCGTTCGCCCCCGAGATTGTGTTGCCCGCGCTCGACTATTGCATACACCAGGCTAAATTGACTGAGCTGAACCCGTACGGCTTCAAAGCATCTTTCAACCCGACCTACCCGGTAAAATCCGTCAATCCCTATGGCTGGGTATCACCATGGCATTATGGGCTTAATCAAGGGCCGATTATCTTGATGATCGAGAACTATCGTACCGGCTTATTGTGGCAATTGATGCGAGACTGCCCTTACATCGCCAGCGGCTTGCAGCGAGCGGGTTTTGGCGGGGGGTGGTTATGAACGGCAGCGTCATCGCCTCGTGGCTCCTGGACCTGGTTGCGATCGCGCTCATGAACGCCGCCAGGAAGGGAGGTGCCTGATGACCACCTCCCGTTCGGACGCGCTAGTGCTCTTCGGTGTGACGGGCGATCTCGCCCACAAGATGATCTTCCCCGCTCTCTATGCGATGGCGAAACGGGGCACCCTGAAAATCCCGGTAATCGGCGTCGCCTTCCCGAAGTGGAGTCTGGCGCGTCTGCGCAAACGCGTGACGGACAGCATAAAGCAATCGGGCGGGATCGATAACCAGCGCGCCTTCCACCATCTTCTGTCCCAGCTCAAGTACGTGATTGGGGATTATAATGACCAAGGCACGTTCACGGCGATAAGGGAGGCGCTGGGTAACGCCCGGCGCCCGGCACACTATCTCGCCATCCCGCCCTCGCTCTTCGAGACGGTGATCAAGGGGCTCGGCGCCGCGAACCTTGCCGAGCATGCGCGCGTCGTTGTTGAAAAGCCGTTCGGACGAGACCTCGAGTCCGCGCGGGAGCTCAACCGCGTCGCGCAGAAAGTGTTCACGCGAGACTCGATTTTCCGCATCGATCACTTCCTGGGAAAGGAGGCGATCATGAACATCCTCTATTTCCGCTTCGCCAATTCCTTTCTCGAGCCGATCTGGAACCGCAACTACGTGGCCAGCGTCCAGGTAACCTTATCCGAGGATTCCGGTGTGGAGGACCGCGGCGCATTTTACGAAACCGCCGGATGCCTGCGCGACGTGATCGAGAACCACCTCTTCCAGGTGGTCGCGCTGCTTGCGATGGAATCGCCGGCCGATAGGGACTTTGGGGCCGTACACAGCGAGAAAGCCAAGGTCTTTCAAGCCATGCGCGCTTTGAAGCCCGACGACCTGGTGCGCGGCCAATACGCTGGCTACCGCAACGGGCCGGACGTGGCGAAGAACTCCGACGTCGAGACTTTCTGCGCGCTGCGGCTTTTCATCGACTCGTGGCGCTGGGGCGGAGTGCCGTGGTACCTGCGCTCCGGCAAATACCTGGCCGAAACGGCGACCGAGGTCCTGGTGGAGCTGAAGCCGCCGCCGCAGAGGCTTTTCGCCGACTCAGTGCCTGCCACTGGCCGCACCAACTATCTGCGCTTCCGGCTTTCTCCCAACTCGGCCGTCGCGCTCGCCGCTCGCGTCAAGCTCGCAGGAAAGGAGTTCGTCGGCGACCAGCGAGAGCTCCACCTGTTCGAACAAGGGCCGGAAGAGGAAGCGCCCTACGAGCGGCTTTTGACCGACGCGATGGCCGGCGACGGAGCGCTGTTCACCCGTGAGAACGCGGTTGAGGCCGCTTGGGCGGTAGTCGATCCAGTCCTTAAGAACCATCACCGGGTTCGCCCTTACAAGCGCCACAGTTGGGGGCCGAAAGAGGCTGACGCGCTAATCGCTTCAGACGGCCATTGGCACAACCCCAGCCTCAAGGAGGCATCCAGATGATGGGCCCACTGCAGCCGAGTTTCTGCTCGCCCTGATCGCAGCCGGCCACGCCGGCCACACCGTTTTGCCCAGGAGAGAAATGATGAAAGCGACCCAACAGCTCCACGAAATAGGCCAGAGCCTCTGGCTCGACAATATCACCCGCGGTCTGCTGACCAGCGGCACGCTCCGCCGCTACATTCAGGAGTTCTCGGTCACCGGGCTTACCTCGAACCCCACAATCTTCGACCACGCCATTAAGAACAGCCATGACTACGACGACGCCATCCGCCGGAAATTGAAGGAAGGCAAGTCGGGCGAGGCGCTGTTCTTCGAGCTCGCGATCGAAGACCTGACGTGCGCCGCCGACCTCTTCCTTCCGGTCCATGAGGCGACCAACGGGGTCGACGGCTGGGTGTCGCTCGAGGTCTCACCCAAGCTGGCCTACGACACGAAGAGCACAATTGCGGCGGCGCGAGAACTCCACGCGCGGGCGGCTCGGCCCAACCTCTTCATCAAGATTCCCGGTACCCGCGAGGGCCTCGCGGCCATCGAGGAGTCGATCTTCGCAGGCGTAGCCGTCAACGTGACGCTGCTCTTCTCGCGCGAGCAATGCGTGGCGGCGGCAGAGGCGTACATCCGCGGCATCGAACGACGCATCGCCGCAGGCTTGAATCCACAGGTAGCGTCCGTCGCCTCGCTGTTCGTCAGCCGCTGGGACGTGGCCGTAGCGGCGAAGGTCCCCGCAAGCCTCGAAAACCAACTCGGTATCGCCGTGGCCAAGCGCACCTACAAAGCGTACCGCGATCTGCTTGCTTCCGATCGCTGGCTGCGTCTCCTCAATGTCGGCGCACGCGCGCAGCGCATGTTATGGGCAAGCACCGGCACCAAGGATCCGAAAGCATCGGACCTCCTATACGTCAAGTCGCTGGCGGCCCCGTACTCGGTAAACACCATGCCGGAGAAGACCTTGCAGGCGCTCGCTGACCACGGCGACATCGGCACGACGATACCGCCCGACGGTGGCGACGCCGAGCAAGTCCTCGAGCGGTTCACGCAGGCGGGTGTCGACCTCGACGCTCTGGCGGCCGACCTGCAGCGCGAGGGAGCGGCGTCGTTTGTCAAATCCTGGGACGACCTTCTCGCCTGCATTGCGCAGAAGAGCGCTCAACTCAGGAGCTAGCCATGAGCACGAAGATTAGCCCGCTGGCAGGAAAGCCGGCCCCGCTCTCGATGCTGGTCAATGTCCCGAGGCTGGTGACTGCGTACTACGCGGAGCGACCCGATCCGTCGATCGCCGCGCTGGCGGCACCCACGCAGCAGCCGGAGACTGCGTCCAAGACAAATTTGGAGGGGAGGCGGCTGTGAGCGAACAAGCACGGGTCAGTCACCCGAAGGAGCCTCTCTTATCCACGGACGTAGAGGGATTCGATTCCCTTTCCGAGCTTGCCCTGGATATGCGTTCGTCGTGGAATCATGCCACCGACCAAGTGTGGCGGCAGCTGGATCCTGTGCTGTGGGAGCTCACGCATAACCCTTGGGTCGTTTTACAAACGGTCTCGCGGGAGAAACTCCAGCGTGTTTTAGCCGATCCCGCTTTCCGCAAAAACATTGACGATCTGGTGCAAGTCAGACGGCATGCTGCCGAGGCGCCCGCGTGGTTTCAGCAAACCTATCCGCAATCTCCGCTGAGCTGTGTTGCGTATTTCAGTATGGAATTCATGCTGAGCGAAGCGTTGCCCATTTACTCGGGCGGGCTGGGCAATGTGGCCGGTGATCAACTCAAGGCCGCCAGCGATTTGGGTGTCCCAGTCATCGGCCTGGGGCTGCTCTACCAGCAAGGCTATTTTCGCCAGGTGATCGACCAGGACGGAGCGCAACAGGCCCTCTTCCCATATAACGACCCCGGACAATTGCCGATCACACCGTTGCGTAGACCGGATGGGGAGTGGTTGCGGCTGGAGATCGCGTTACCCGGTTACTCGGTCTGGCTGCGCGTCTGGCAGGTTCAGGTCGGTCGCGTAAAGCTGTACTTGCTGGACAGCAATGACGCAGCGAATTACCCCGCGCATCGAAGCATTACCAGTGAGCTTTACGGAGGCGGGCCGGAGTTGCGCCTCAAACAGGAAATGCTGCTCGGGATTGGCGGATGGCGATTGCTCGCGGCACTCGGCGTCAAGCCGGAAGTCTGCCACTTGAATGAAGGGCATGCGGCCTTCGCGGTGCTCGAACGCGCCCGAAGCTTCATGGAGGAAACCGGGCGGACTTTCGAGGTCGCGCTGGCCGTCACCAGGGCGGGCAATCTTTTCACCACCCACACGGCGGTGGCTGCCGGCTTCGATCGTTTCGCTCCGGCGCTCATCGAGCAATACGGCGCTGGTTATGCACGTACGCAGCTCGGTATACCCCTCCACGATTTGCTGGCCTTGGGCCGCCAGAACCCGAACGACTCGTCGGAACCTTTCAACATGGCCTATCTGGCGGTTCGCGGGAGCGGGGCGGTCAATGGCGTGAGTCGCTTGCACGGGGAGGTGAGCCGGCACATCTTTCTGCCTCTTTTCCCGCACTGGCCGCAGGACGAAATCCCGGTCGGACATGTCACTAACGGAGTCCACATGCCGACCTGGGATTCAGCGGCAGCCGACGATCTTTGGACGCAAGCCTGTGGAAAGGACCGCTGGCTGGGGACGGCGGAGACCCTGGAGCAGGACATTCGCCGCATATCCGACGCCAGTCTCTGGCGATTTCGCGCCGCCGCCCGCAAGTCTCTTGTTAAGTACGCTCGCGAACGATTGTCCCGGCAATTGGCTGTATCCGGCGCGTCGCCCGAGATGGTTGATGGTGCGAAGCATCTGTTTGACAGCAATACGTTGACGCTGGGTTTTGCACGCCGTTTTGCAACCTACAAAAGACCGAACCTGCTGCTGCACGACCCGGATCGACTGCTGCGTTTATTGAACAACCCTCAGCGCCCGGTACAGCTCGTCATGGCCGGCAAGGCTCATCCGGCGGATCGGGCCGGGCAGGCCTTGATTCAGGAATGGATGCATTTCATCTGTCGGCCCGAGGCACGCCCCCATGTGGTCTTCCTCAGTGACTACGACATGCTTTTGACCGAGCAGTTGGTGCATGGAGTGGATGTCTGGCTCAACACGCCGCGACGCCCTTGGGAAGCGTGTGGAACGAGCGGCATGAAAGTACTGGTCAATGGCGGCATCAATCTGTCTGAATTGGACGGTTGGTGGGCGGAAGCCTATACGCCTGAAGTTGGGTGGTCGTTGGGGGATGGCAAGGAACGTGGCGACGATTTGGCCTGGGACGCGGCCGAAGCCGAGGCGCTCTATGACCTGCTCGAACGCGAGGTGATCCCCGAGTTCTATACTCGCGACGAACAAGGTATCCCCGGCGCCTGGGTGACCCGGATGCGGGAAAGCATGGCGCGATTGACGCCGCGCTTTTCCACCAACCGCGCGGTGCGCGAATACATCGAGCAATACTACTTCCCGGCGGCCTCAGCCTACCGTGAGCGGGCTGCCGACAAAGGCGCAATCGGCCTGCAGGTAGTTAATTGGCAGCACGCGCTGGAACAGAAATGGGCCGCGCTACGCTTCGGCGAAGTGACGTTTGAGACTCATAGCGAGCAGCACGTATTTGAAGCGCAGGTGCATCTCGATGACCTCGACCCCAAGGCGGTGCGGGTAGAGCTTTACGCCGACGGCGTCATGGGCGGCGCTCCCGTGCGGCAGGAGATGAAGCGCGTTCGCCAACTAGCCGGCGCGTCGGGCGGCTACGTTTACTGCGCGGCTGTGTCTGCGGCCCGCCGGCCAGCGGACTATACGGCACGAGTGATACCGCACTACGGCGGCGTTGCGATCCCACTGGAAGACCCACGAATCCTGTGGCAGCGATGATCCGACCGATGGAAGAAACGGAAGAAAAGGTAATGAAGAAAGCGACGGTGGACGAAGCGTCCGCCGCGCCAGCTATGGGCGTCATGTGGAGCACACGCCGAGATTTGTTCCAAAGATCGGGAGAAGTGATCATCTCTACGAGGTCGCACGACCGGTGAACCAGGCGTAGGAGGGCAATCCAATGGACTGGATCACGAGCTTTCTGCTGTTTGCGGTCTTTTTCTACGTGATGATGCGTTTCGGGTGCGGCTCGCATGCGGTGCATGGCTATCATCAACAGCATGCTAGCCAATCGGAAGCGGGCGACACCAAGGACCCCGTCTGCGGAATAAAGGTCGGTGCCGACAGCCACTATGCGGAGGTTTATCAAGGGCGCGAGTATCGCTTCTGCTCGCGCAACTGCCTCGACAAGTTCGACGCAGAACCACAGCGCTTCACCGAACAGGGGAGGGCCTCGGCATGAGATCGGGAATGTCTTTGGCCGCGACGGGCTTCGCGGCGAGCGGACTGCTCGCCATCTCGTTCGTGCTCTGCACCGCTCTCGATTTGATTCTGCCGGCGTACCAGATGCACATGGTTTGGGAGAGACTCCTGCCCGGCTTCGTCTGGATCAGCTTCGGCAGTTTTGTTCTGGGGTTGGTCGAGAGCATCGCCTACGGCTGGTACTTCGCGCTGATCTGGGTGCCGATTTACAACGTGGTGCTCAGTCAGCGGGAACAAAGACGGGTCGCCCGATAAGCCGAGCTTGATGGACAGACGTTCTACTTTTGCGGTGACCACTGCCGGCAGAAGTTTCTGTCAACGCCCGCTCAAAGCATCGCGGAGGGCGGTCGCTCAGGGTTGATGGAAGAACCATAGAAAAAATGACAGGTGACCCCCTATGAAAGAACACGAACACGCAACCAAAAATAAACCCGAAACTAAGCCAGCGCATGATGAGGTGGCCAAGAAGGCATACGACATCTATCTGAAGGAAGGTCGTCCGCAAGGACGCGACGTGCAGAATTGGTTGGAGGCCGAAGCTAAAATGCCGCAAGACGGACCCGACCACCATGCTTACATGGCGGCGGATTTCCGGAAACGGTTCTGGATCTCACTGGTCTTGACCCTGCCGATTCTCGTCCTCTCGCCGATGCTCCAAACGCTGGTGGGACTGCGAGAAGCCATTCGTTTTCCCGGCGACCTATATGTGTTGTTCGGTCTTTCTTCGGCGGTCTTTTGGTATGGCGGCTGGCCGTTTCTTAAAGGATTTTTCGAGGAACTCAAATCCCGCCGGCCCGGAATGATGACGCTCATCTCCGTCGCCATTGCTACGGCGTATCTTTACAGCAGCGCTGTGGTATTCGGGCTGACCGGCAAGATGTTCTTCTGGGAGCTGGCCTCACTCATCGACATCATGTTGCTCGGGCATTGGATTGAAATGAAGTCCGTGATGGGAGCTTCGCGGGCTTTGGAGGAGCTTGCCAAACTCATGCCCTCCGACGCCCACAAACTCATGCCCGATGGCAGTGTGAAAGACGTGCCTCTCGGCGAACTGGCGGTGAATGACAAAGTCCTGATCAAGCCCGGTGAGAAGATTCCCGCTGACGGTGTCATCGTGGCCGGCGAGAGCTCGGTCGATGAGGCAATGCTCACCGGGGAATCAACCCCCGTTACCAAAAAGACGGGCGCAAAAGTCATCGGCGGGTCCATCAACGGGGAAGGTTCGTTGACCATTGAGATCAAGAGCACCGGCAAGGATTCGTTTCTGTCGCAGGTCATCGATCTCGTCAAACAGGCCCAGGAAAGCAAATCAAAGACCCAGGACCTCGCCAACACCGCCGCGCTGTGGCTCACCATTATTGCCTTGGGGGGCGGCGTGATCACCTTCCTTATCTGGCAGGTTCTCATGGGCAAGGACTTCGCGTTCGCCATCGAACGCACCGTCACCGTCATGGTCATCGCCTGCCCGCATGCCCTAGGTCTTGCCGTGCCACTGGTGGTAGCCGTCTCCACGGCACTCGCCGCGACAAACGGCCTGCTCATTCGTAATCGCGTTTCTTTCGAAGGCGCCCGAAAACTGCAGGCCATCATTTTTGATAAGACCGGCACGCTTACCGAGGGCCGCTTTGGCGTGACCGACACACTGGTACTTTCGCAGGACATCGACGAAGAAACGCTGCGCAAGTACGCGGCCTCCGTGGACGCGAATTCCGAACATCCCATCGCCAAGGCTATCGCCGCTTCTTCGGAAAAGAAGCTGCCCGTTCAAAACTTTAAAAGCATCCCGGGCAAAGGCGCCGAAGGCAGAGTCGAGGGCAGAGAGGTCAAAGTGGTTAGCCCGGGCTTCTTGCGCGGACAGAATATCGACCGCACCGACAAGCGCGTCGAGCCGCTGCAAGCCCAAGGCAAGACGGTCGTGTTTGTCCTCGTTGACGGGAAGTTGAAAGGAGCGATTGCCTTGGCCGACATCGTCCGACCCGAGGCGAAGCAAGCCATCGATGCCCTTAGGGCGTTGAACATCCGCTGCATGATGCTCACCGGCGATAACAAAGCGACGGCCAAATGGGTCTCGGACCAGGTCGGACTGGACGAATACTTCGCCGAAGTCCTGCCGCAGGACAAAGCCGCCAAAGTGAAAGAGGTTCAATCCCGGGGCGTATTGGTGGCCATGACTGGCGACGGCGTGAACGATGCCCCGGCGCTGGCGCAAGCTGATGTGGGCATCGCCATTGGAGCCGGTTCCGATGTGGCGGTGGAAACCGCCGACGTGATTCTGGTGCGGAGCAATCCGCTGGATGTCGTGGCCATCGTGCAGCTTTCTCGCGCCACGTATCGGAAGATGATTCAGAACCTTCTCTGGGCCACGGGCTACAACGTCGTCGCCATTCCGCTGGCGGCCGGAGCGCTTTACGCGTGGGGCGTGCTGCTCACTCCCGCTTTGGGTGCGGTGCTGATGTCCGCGAGCACTGTGATTGTGGCCGTCAACGCGCGACTGCTGAGACTGAAGAAATGACCAAGCTGTTGAAGAACGGGAACAAAATTTTCGATTAACACGAAACAGCGTGAAAACCGGAATCAAAAGACATCTGATCGACGGAAGAAATGACGATGAAGAAAGCGACTGCAATCACCTGCGTGTTTCTGGATATCGGCGGTGTCCTGCTCACCAACGGGTGGGATCATCCTGCGCGCAAACGGGCGGCGGCGAACTTCAAGCTGGAGTTGGCCGAGATGGAGGATCGGCATCACCTGACCTTCGACACCTACGAAGAGGGAAAGCTCACGCTGGAAGAATATTTGGGTCGGGTGGTGTTCTATCAAAAGCGACCGTTCACCCGGGCTCAGTTTCAGCGCTTCATGTTCGCGCAATCGAAACCTTACCCCGACATGATCGAGCTGGTCGCGCAGCTCAAGGTCCGGCATGGGCTCAAGATCGCAGTGGTCAGCAACGAAGGGCGCGAACTGAATGCGTATCGGATTCGAAAGTTCAAGCTGGACAGGTTTGTGGACTCTTTCATTTCCTCCTGCTTCGTCCACGTCCGCAAGCCCGACGCGGACATCTTTCGGCTTGCGCTGGACATCGCCCAGGCGCCGGCCCGGCAGGTGCTCTATATCGAAAACACCCCGATGTTCGTCCAGATCGCGGAAGGTTTGGGGATTCGAAGCATTCTTCACGCGGATTACAAGTCCACGTGCGCGAAACTGGCTTCGTTAGGATTGCAGAATGCCGAAGGAGTCATCCATGAAACCAGCTAGCCCACGCATTCTGACGATCAATGGCGGCTCTTCGAGCATCAAGTTCGCGTTGTTTGAAGCTGGCGAGCCGCTGCGCCGCGCGTTGGACGGGAGTATCGAACGGATTGGCCTGCCAGACGCCACGTTTGCAGTCAAAGGTTCGGAGAACTTTTCCCGACCGTTGGCCGCGCCGAACCACACGGTAGCGGTGAATGTGTTGATGGATTGGCTCGAGAAACGCAGCGCGCGTGATGCATTGACCGCGGTGGGGCATCGCGTGGTGCATGGCGGGCCGAAGTATAGCAAGCCGCAGCGAATCACTGCGGAAATGGTTGAGGAACTGCACCGGCTCAGTCCATTCGATCCGGACCATATGCCCGAAGAGATCCTCTTGACCGAGGCATTTCATCGCCGATTTCCTGACCTGCCCCAAGTGGCGTGTTTCGACACGGCTTTTCACCATTATCTGCCGCAAGTCGCCCGGTTGTTGCCGATCCCGCGCCGCTACCAAGCGCAAGGGGTGCGGCGGTACGGGTTTCACGGGTTGTCGTATGCGTTTCTGGTGGGAGAGCTGGCCCGCCTGGCCGGATCGGAAACGGCACAAGGCCGGGTGATCCTCGCACACCTCGGCAACGGCGCGAGCTTGGCGGCGGTGCGTCACGGCAAATCCGTGGACACAAGCATGAGTTTCACCCCGACAGCCGGAGTGCCGATGAGTACCCGCTCAGGCGATCTCGATCCCGGACTGGTTTGCTATCTGGCGCGCACTGAAAAAATGAGCGCGAAGCAATTCAACGAGATGGTCAATTTCCAGTCCGGGCTGCTCGGCGTGTCGGAAACCAGTTCCGACATGCGTGACTTGCTCGGCCGTGAAACGCAGGACGTGCGGGCGGCTGAAGCGGTCGCGCTGTTTTGCTACCAGGTCAAGAAATGGATCGGCGCATTCGCGGCGGCGTTGGGCGGACTGGACACGCTGGTGTTCGCCGGCGGGATCGGCGAAAACGCGCCCATGGTCCGCGACCGGATTTGCGATGGGCTCGGATTCCTTGGAATCGAACTCGAAGAAAAGCGAAACGCAGCGAACGCGGGCGTGATTTCTGCGGCGGCCAGCAGGGTCGCTGTCCGCGTCATTCATACGGACGAAGAACTCATGATTGCCAAGACGGTTTGCCGCGTTCTCGGCCTTGGCTGAAAAAAAGGGAATTGAACCATGAAGACGACAACTCTTTCCCCGGAACTGCTCCACAAGATTGATGCATACTGGCGCGCGGCGAACTATCTGTCGGTCGGCCAGATCTATCTCTACGACAATCCGCTGCTGAAGGAGCCGCTCAAACTGTCGCACGTGAAGCCGCTGGTGGTCGGACACTGGGGCACGACGCCCGGCCAGAACTTCATCTATGTGCATTTGAACCGGGTCATCAAGAAGTATGACCTGGATATGTTCTACATCGCCGGTCCCGGCCACGGCGGCCCGGCGCTGGTGGGCAATACCTACCTCGAAGGCAGCTACAGCGAGATTTATCCGAACGTCAGCCAGGACGAAGCCGGGATGAAAGAGCTGTTCAAGCAATTCTCGTTTCCCGGCGGGATTTCCAGCCATGTAGCCCCGACCACGCCGGGATCGATTCACGAAGGTGGCGAGCTGGGGTACTCGCTCAGCCATGCTTTCGGGGCCGCGTTCGACAATCCGGGCCTGATCGTCGCGTGCATCATCGGCGACGGCGAAGCGGAAACAGGCCCGCTGGCGACCGCATGGCAGTCCAACAAGTTTATCAACCCAATTACCGACGGAGCAGTGCTGCCGATCCTGCACCTCAACGGCTACAAGATCAGCAATCCGACCGTGCTCGCCCGCATCGAGCATGAAGAATTGGAGGAATTTTTACGAGGCTGCGGCTGGACGCCCCATTTTGTCGAAGGTGATGAGCCGGAGAAAATGCATCAACTCATGGCCGGTACTTTGGAAGAGGTCATCGAAGACATTCGGCAAATCCAAAGCCATGCACGGAACAAGAACGACACCACTCGGCCGCGCTGGCCAATGATCGTCCTCAAGTCACCCAAGGGCTGGACGGGACCGAAAGTCGTCGACGGCCTGCAAATCGAGGGCACCTTCCGGGCGCACCAGGTGCCGCTGCTGGTGGATTCCGAGCATCCCGATCATGTCAAGCTGCTTGAAAGCTGGATGAAGAGCTACAAGGCCGAAGAGCTATTCGATGAGCATGGCCGTCTTAGATCGGAATTGGCCGAGCTGGCGCCCAAGGGCGAGCGGCGGATGGGCGCCAATCCCCACGCCAACGGCGGTATTCTGTTGCGCGACCTGCGGATGCCGGACTTCCATGTCCACGCGGTGGATGTGCCTTCGCCCGGCGCCGTCGACGGCCAGGATACGCTCGTGCTGGGCAAGTTCCTGCGTGACGTGGCCAAGCTGAATCAGGATCAGCGCAATTTCCGGATCTTCGGGCCCGATGAGACACTCTCGAATCTGTTGGGCGCGGTTTTTGAAGTCACCGACCGTCAGTGGGACGCCCGCGAAGCAAAAAATGATGAATTCCTCGCGCCAGCGGGACGCGTGGTCGATTCGATGCTCAGCGAGCATCAGTGCGAGGGTTGGCTGGAAGGATATCTACTGACCGGGCGGCACGGGCTTTTCAATAGCTATGAGGCCTTCATTCGCATCGTCGATTCGATGTTCAGCCAGCACGCCAAGTGGCTGAAGGTGACGTTGGAACTGCCCTGGCGCCGGAAGATCTCGTCGTTGAACTATCTGCTGGCCTCCCACGTCTGGCAGCAGGATCACAATGGCTTCACGCACCAGGATCCGGGCTTTCTCGACCACGTTATCAACAAGAAGGCCGATATCGTACGCGTCTACCTGCCGCCCGACGCGAATTGTCTGCTGTCGGTCTTCGATCACTGCCTGCGCAGCCGGCACTACGTCAACGTGGTGGTTGCAGGCAAACACGCACTACCCCAATGGCTGACGATGGACGCCGCGGTCGTGCATTGCAAGGAAGGAATTGGCATCTGGCAATGGGCCAGCAACGACCAGGACGCCGAGCCGGACGTGGTGATGGCCTGTTGTGGAGACACGCCCACGTTGGAGATTCTGGCCGCCGTTTCCATCCTCCGCGAACATCTTCCCGATCTGAAAATCCGCGTGATCAATGTCGTCGATCTAATGAAGCTACAGCCCAGCACGGAACACCCGCACGGGGTGAGCGATAAGGATTACGACTCGCTCTTCACCAGAGACAAGCACATCATCTTTGGCTTTCATGGATATCCATGGCTGGTCCACCGGCTGGCCTACCGCCGCACCAACCGCAACCTGCACGTCCGGGGCTACAAAGAAGAGGGTACCATTACGACCGCCTTTGACATGAGGGTGCAGAACGACCTTGACCGATTTCACTTAGTGCAAGACGTGGTGGATCGCCTACCGCATTTGGGCGCCAAGGGTTCCTATCTGAAGCAGATGATGCAGGACAAGCTCATCGAGCACAAGCATTACATCGACAAGCACGGCCAGGACCTGCCGGAAATCCGTAACTGGAAGTGGAAGTAGACGAGCGGTAATAGCGCCGACCCGAGATCATTCCGGATGGAGTCGAGAAGGCAGGGAACTGATGAATAAGATAAAGCACAGTCACCACCGGTCCGAAGGTCCAGATAGCGACAGTGTTCCTCATGGCTTCCATCGTCCTTACTGGAAACATGCGCATCATGATTGGCGTTTGTGGGTCGCCGTGATTTTGATGCTTGTGGCCCTGAGTATCTATGTGATGAGCGATGACCTGGCATGGCGACCTCGCAGTCAACCGCAGAGCGCCCGACCAAGGTCGGTCGGCGCTGTATGGAAGGAATCTGGCAGGAGTTAAAAGATGGCTACTGAGAAGAGTTCTCCAGAAGATGCGAAGACTGTAAACGATCCAAAGGACTCCGCGCCAGAAGGGTCCGAGGCAAGTACAGCTGAGTCCAAGGGTTCGAAGCCGAGCGTGGATGAGATTCGCAAGCGCGCCTTCGAAGTCTTTCAGGCTCGCCATGGTGAACGCGGCAGTGCGCTCGAGGACTGGCAAAAGGCCGAGGCCTCAGTTTCCGCAGATGCAGCCAAGACAGATGCGTCCAAGGCCGATGCTCCCAGGGCTGACGCTCCCAAGGCCGACGCCTCCAAGGCAGATGCGTCCAAAGGTGTCCAGATACCAGCTGATACCGGGACGATCCAGGAGGCGCTCACCAAGTTCCATTCGAGTATCGAGCATGGACTGACCCAGGAAGAAGCGGCGAGCCGGCTCAAGAAGGACGGTCCCAACGCGATCGAAGAGAAGCGCATCAGCCCCCTCAAGCGGTTCCTGACGTTTCTTTGGGGACCTATCGCGTGGATGATCGAAATTGCCGCGATACTCTCCGCAGTGGTTCGGCATTGGGAAGACTTCGTCATCATCTTTTTCATGCTGGCGCTGAACGCGGTCGTCGGCTTCTGGGAGGAATTCAAGGCCGACAACGAGATCGAGGCGCTCAAAAAGAATCTCGCACTGCATTCGCGAGTGCTGCGCGACGGCAAGTGGAGCGACGTCGAGGCAAAGACCCTGGTGAGTGGGGATATTGTCATGGTCAAACTCGGCAATGTCGTCCCCGCCGACCTGAAGCTGGTCGATGGCGACTACCTCAGCATCGATCAGTCGGCGCTGACGGGAGAGTCACTGCCGGTCGACAAGAAGAAAAATGACGTTGCGTATTCAGGATCAATCGTGCGAATGGGCCAGATGAATGGGCTGGTCGTCGCCACCGGAATGAACACGCTCTTCGGCCGCACCGCGCGACTGGTCGAGAGCGTTCAGACCGTGTCCCACTTTCAGAAGGCGGTCCTCAAGATAGGTAATTTTCTCATTCTGATCACGCTCGGCCTGGTCGCATTGATCCTGACAGTCGCGCTATTTCGCGGCGACCCGCTGGTCGAAACCCTGCTATTCGCACTGATTCTTACGGTAGCTGCAATCCCGGTCGCATTGCCCGCCGTCCTGTCCGTCACGATGGCCGTCGGCGCATCCGTGCTTGCCAGGATGAAGGCTATCGTGTCCCGCCTCGCCGCGATCGAAGAGATGGCCGGCATGGACATTCTCTGCTCAGACAAGACCGGAACGCTGACCAAGAACGAGCTCAAGCTGGGCAGCCCTGTGGTTTTCAAGGCGAGCAACGATCAGGACCTGATCCTGGGAGGAGCCTTGGCGTCGCGAAGGGAGGGCGGCGATGGCATCGACGAGGCCGTCCTCAAAGGTCTCAGCGATCAATCGGCGTTAAAAGCCTATCAAATCACTCATTTCACGCCTTTCGATCCGGTCAGTAAGCGAACCGAGGCCGAGGTCAAACACGACAACGCCACTTTCAAAGTCTCGAAGGGCGCCCCGCAGGTGATTCTGGATCTGGTCCATCCCGACGCGGACGCGCGCAAACAAGCTGAAGGGCAGGTTAACGATCTGGCGGCCAAAGGCTATCGTACCCTTGGTGTCGCGCGCACCGATGCCCAGGGAAAGTGGGAATTCCTTGGACTACTGTCTCTGTCCGATCCGCCCCGCGACGATTCAGCCTCGACCATCGCGACCGCGCGAAAAATGGGTCTGCAGGTTCGCATGGTAACCGGCGACAATCTCGCAATAGCGCGCCAGATATCGCGCGAACTCAAGCTGGGACCGAACATCGCGGTTGCGAGCGATCTTTTCCCCGACGGTAAGCCTGACGACAGTGACAAGATAGACGCGGCCGACGGCTACGCACAGGTTTTTCCTGAGCATAAGTTCAAGATCGTCAAGGCCCTCCAGGCGGGTGGACATATCGTCGGAATGACCGGTGACGGCGTCAACGACGCTCCCGCGCTCAAACAGGCTGATTGCGGCATCGCGGTAAGCGGCGCGACCGACGCCGCCCGCGCCGCCTCGGATCTGGTGCTCACGGCCACAGGTCTCTCGGTAATCACCGCCGCCATTGCAGAAGCGCGCAAGATATTCGAACGCATGAACAGTTACGCCATCTACCGGATTTCGGAAACCATCCGCGTCCTGCTCTTCATGACGCTCGCGATTGTGGTGTTCAACTTCTACCCCGTAACCGCGGTCATGATCGTGCTCATCGCGGTCCTCAACGACTTCCCGATCATGATGATCGCCTACGACAACACCATTGTAGCTCCACGCCCGGTGCGCTGGGACATGGAACGCGTACTCACGGTCAGCTCGGTGCTCGGCGTGATGGGAGTTATCTCTGCATTCGGCCTTTTCTGGATCGCAGAGAAATACTTTCACCTCCCCCGGCCCGTCGTTCAAAGCCTCATCTTCCTCAAGCTGCTGGTCGCCGGGCACCTCACCATTTACATCACGCGAAGCGTGGGAACGTTTTGGCAGCGCCCGTGGCCCAATTGGCGTCTGGTCGTTGCCTGCGAAACAACCCAGGTCATCGGAACCCTGGCCGCGGTCTATGGATGGGGCATGACGCCGCTGGGATGGAAGTACGCACTGTTAGTGTGGGGCTATGCGCTCGTATGGTTTTTCATCAACGACATGGTGAAGGTTGAGGTTTACCGCCTGATGCATCTGGGCACGGCACGCCATCAGCGCCACCTTGCGAGAGTCAACGCCAGCCTTCATCCGGCCCCAGTCCCCGCCAAGGCGGCCGCTCCGACCGCTTAAGGGCAGCACTGGATAGTCGTGTGTCGCAGATTTCCGAGGCCGTCGATCGAAAGGTCCAACCGCTTTTGGGCGCGCACCCAGCACCAGTTGGCGATGTCGGCAATCACCGAAATACCTCAATCTGTCCGGCATCAGGAGCGGTCCCCCTCATTCCCGCGCGGATTTGGGCTCGGTGCGATCATAGTGGCAGGCCGGGGAGGATACGTCCACGGATTCGTCGCCTGTACTCGATGTACGGCTGGCCGAGTTTCCGCTCGAGGCTCTCCTCCTCGATTATAGTTAGCAGCCACAGACCCGCCCACCACACGGGAACGAGAGCGATGCCGATCTCGGAGCGGAACATCACTGCCCAACCGAGGCACCACAACACATCTGAAAGATAGAGAGGATTCCTGACGATCCGGTAAAATCCTCCGGTCCTCAGGCTCACACCAGCCTCGGGCCCTGTGAACGGCCTGATCGCGAACGCAGGAAGCGCGAAAACCATTCCTGCGGCAAAGATCACGCCTCCGACAACCCAGATCCAGTCACCCGCCACGAGTCTCGGCTGAGTTACCGCGGGCAGGACCAGCACCACTCGCCCCAAGGTGAACATTCCCACGGTTACCAATCCCAGTGATCTAAATTTCCCCAGCCTCGTGCTGCCCACCCCGGCCGTGGCGCTTGCCAATCCGAACATGCTGACCAGTGCCCAAAAGAAAGGATCTCCGAAGATTCTCATGGATGGCTCCCGCTCACGGCGCGACGATCCATTTGCGGGCCTCTGATGTCTGGGCGGTCGTGAAGATTCTCATCTTTCCGGGCATCAGAAAGCGAAAAGCACCGACCAAATTCCTGATCCAGGCGACGTCGGTCACGACGGCCATCCGTTCCCAACGTGAAAGATGCTCAATTCCGAGTTTGAAATCTTCCCATTCGGCGCCGAAGTCGATTCCGGTGAATTGCGAACCCAGCTCGTAATAGAGCCGCAGCTTGGCATTTTGCTTCAGCGACTTTTTTATTGCCGGTATCACCACCTCTAGGTAGTCCTTTCTCGTCACTTCGCCCTTTGCCAGGATTCCCACTACATGGTCGGGAAGGCCTTCGATAATCTCGATCATAGTTCAGCACCTCCGGTAATAGTTGAGATTGCGTCGGCGTCGCGAAACAATCCGCGCATTGCGATCGCGGTGCCGCGGCGAATCTCGTTGCGCACCATTTCGGCGCTGATCGCGTCGTTCATCAGATAAGCGGTCATCCAGGTGAAGCAGACGCCGTAAAGGACGGTCGCCGCGGGCATGGGTTCTATGTCGGATGCGAGAATCCCGTCGCAGCGGTATCGCTCGAGCAGAGCGGCGAGCTGCGTCACCAGTTGCACATCGGCTTCGAACAGGCGCTGTCCCAGGGTGGACGGCTCCGCAATCGCAGCGCCGAACAGTTCGCGCCACAGCCGTCGGTCGTCACGCGTGAAGTCGTCGAAAAAAATCCCGGTGAACGCGGAAACCCCCGCGACCGGGTTGCGCGGCGGGTCTTCGAGGATCTTCCGTCCGCTCGCGAGCAGCGATTCCGTTTCACGCCTGACGATCGCGAGCAACAGCGCGGATTTGGACGGGAAATAGTTGTAGATCGTGCCGACCGCGAAGCCCGCGCGCCCCGCTACATCTTCCATAGCGACTTCGACGTAGCCCTTCCTGGCGAACAGTCGCTCGGCGGCCTTGATAATACGGCGCTCCCGCTCCTGCTTCTGCCGGTCGCGAAGTCCGACTGGTCGATTCTCTAAAGATGAATCCATTCATTATTTTATAGCGCCGGTCCACTCTCGTGGCAAGTAAAACTGAATACATTCATCTTTGAGCGAACGACCACTGGAAAAGGCTGTCAGAAAGCAGCCATGAGGCCCAAAACTCCGAAACACAAATGAGAAGCAGCATTCCGGTGCGGAGGCCGTGCGCGGCCCATTCGCGGTCACGACGCCCCTGGGGATGCCGGCCAGTACGCTGGTCCTGCCCGCGCTGCATGTCGACTTCGGGTACCTCCGGCGGCGCGGTGTGCAGAGTGGAGCAGATTCCGGTGATGAGATAGGGGGGAAGTGCTAGTTTCGCGTGTTTCATGCCAACGCGAGGCAGAACTGGCTGGTTGCGGCGCCGTGGAAAGCTCTTTGGACTCAAAATCTGGCTCGAGCTTCCCGTTTGCAAACCACCTGGTCTTGATGCGGGTCTGAATCAAGATTCAATATGGAAATTCCGGATTACACGAACGCCGTATTAATGCATTAGTTGCGGGAAGATGCTCACGATGGTCCTTGCCGCGTTAATGGTCTTCGCAGTTCTGGTCGGTCCCGTCTTTATCGGGCCGATCAAACGCAACGTTGAGCTTTTTTTCCTGGTGGCCGGAGTGGCGACCGCTTGTCTCATGGGACAATTCAGCTCGGCGCTAATCTGGGCAGCCCTGCGCGAGCCCTTGTCATTCACGCTGGCGGTTCTGGTGTTTGGCGCAGGGTTTCGCCTTCTGCGCGACTTTCTCGATGAACTGTTTGCCTCTGTAGTTCAAGTGCTCGACCCAAAGGCGGTCTGTTTTTTGCTAACGATCATTCTTGGGTTTCTCGCGGCAATCATAACTCCGGTTGTTTCTGCCTTGGTATTCGTGGAGGCGATTTCTGTACTTCGCCTTGAGCGGCCGGCCGAGATTTTCGTGACGGTATCTGCATGTTTCGCTATCGGTCTTGGCGCAGGCCTCACGCCTGTGGGCATGCCCGGAATCGCGGTGGTTCTGCACGCCCTGCATGCGGACTTTTGGTACCTGACCCGACTGCTTGGTCCCTTCGTTGTGGTCGGAATCGTGCTCAGCGCGCTACCGACGTTGCTTTTGCGGATTGGCTCAATCGAGTTGGAGCAGACCGTGGTAATCGCACCGCGGGATTCGTGGTGGGTTGTCCTCCTCGCTCGACCGGGTAAAGTGTATGTCTTTATCGCCGGACTAGTCGCACTATCGGAAGGCCTCAGGCCTTTGCTCGATGCGTACGTCCCCCGGCTCCCAAGTGAATCGCTATTTTGGCTCAATACGATTTCCGCAGTCGTCAACAATTCGACCCTGGCAGTAGTGGAGATGGGGCCGACGCTCAGCGTGAATCAGCAGCGCGCGGCATTGCTCGGTTTGCTAATCAGCGGTGGGATGTTTGTTCCTGGCAACATCGCCAACATTGTTGCTGCCAGCCGGCTGCGCATTACCAGCCGCGAGTGGGCGACGGTCGGCATGCCGATGGGAATCGCCATGCTGGGCATTTATTTTGCTGTACTAAAGGTTCTTGGCTGACCGGCCCCGTAATGACCTGAAAAAGGGGTCTTATTGTGGAAGCCTTTCCGCAGGCGGCGCCTGTCTTTGACTACAAGGTGGAGGATGCTAATTCGCGCTCGAGCGCGGCAATGGCACGGTCGAAGGTGTCGCCAAGTATCCAGCGGTTGCTGTCGGCAATTTTGTGAAAGCGTTCGACCGTGTGGGCAGTGGCTTTGATGTTGAGTTGGACGTTCCGCCCCGTGCGGTGTCGTCTAGGTTCAGGTTTTGCCGGTTCGGGCGATGAGGTTTGCCTTCTCGGCTCACGGCTCACGAAGTTCGCTGCTCCAGAGATTGTCTTGATCTTGTCGGGTGGAGTGAGGGATTCTCGGCAGGTCGGGGAACGAAGCCGCTAAGGTCTAGTTCGGCGTCGTCTCCGAAAATGCTCGCTCACCTGCCGTACGTCACGCGATCTCCGCCGTGGCTGGCTCGCCGCATTATGGCGGAGCATCCCGATGACTTCGGTGGCGAATTGCCGGGCGTTATTTGTTGCAGCGTCGCGATTTGTCACCTGTTGGGCGTCAAGGTCCTCCAAGGTCCCGCTAAAGGAGAAGATTGCTCAGACAGCCTCGCCCCCCCGGAAAGAGGTGGATTCAAAGTCTCGGTACCGATAGCTGGTACGCGAGATCGAAAATCTGATGCGTTCTTGCGCGATGGTTTTGACAGCCAATTTGACAGCCACGGGCTTGGACAAGGGCGGATGAAGGGTACGCGGGCGGAAATAAAACCCCGCAG
>Ga0187870_1001053_pt1 | contig 26942 bp, 24 predicted proteins | sample June2016WEW_13_1_3_FD_132974 | JGI IMG/M metagenome (GOLD analysis project Ga0187870, IMG submission 132974) | Peatland microbial communities from SPRUCE experiment site at the Marcell Experimental Forest, Minnesota, USA - June2016WEW_13_150 | ecosystem: Environmental > Terrestrial > Soil >... | reverse complement strand
GACTGCCTGCCGGATTCTCATTTGCTCCGGCGTCTTCAGGCGGTAGACTTCCGCAAGCGAAAGTCTGCCGCCGGAGGAGGCATGATCGAATATACGATTGATGCAGCCCAACGCTTGATACGGGTTCGGATGAGTGGAGCGAACAGACCCGCCGACCTGTTGCAGCACTTCTCCAACCTCACCGCCGATCCCAAATTCGACGCAACGTTCAACACTCTCTTCCGCATTAGCGAGGGTGCTACGCTGCAAACGACGCTGTTTGACGATTTGCTCAAGACGCTTCTCGAACAATGGCAGAGACGTCGGAAGGGCGTAAAATGGGCGGTTCTATCGTCCAGCCGGATTCAACTTGCACTGGCCAAACTAGCCACTGACAACGTCAACTTCCAGTTCGTCCAGCTGCGGTTTTTTGAAGATGAAGACAGTGCGGTGAAGTGGCTTAGCTCCCCGACGTACTTGTCGAAGGACAACGCCAGTGGGGCATGAGACCAGAAACTACACTGCCATTTTATTGATGTCGGGTGAGTGCCGGGGTGATAGTTTTCTGGGGCGGGAATGGGGGGCGGATTGACCCGCTCGCACCCTGCGTCCTACGCTGCGGATATGAGTAAAGACGAATTCACAATTGATGGCGGGGGCATCCTGAAAGCGTCAAGGTTCGGTCAGTCCCGCCCGGAAAATCACTAGACAACAAACGGGCTGGAGAGGTAGGCTTCCGTCTGCTATAAGATCACGTCAGGGAGAAGCTGAGGGCAGAATCTAAGATCAAAGGAGTGACGAGATCATGACTGCCTCTATTTTTCGTGGATCGCCCGTGCGTTGCCTCGTCCTCGCCCTCCTTGTTGGGACAGGACTCATCTGCGGGTGGAAGTGGATTGCCAGCTTTGCATTCTGGACGATCGGCGATTTAAAGCACGACAAGCACAACTACGACGGGGCAATTGCCGACTACACCGAAGCCATCCGCCTCAATCCAAAGGACGCAGAGGTCTACGAACGCCGCGGTGCCGCCGAGTACGACAGGGGCGACTACGACGAGGCAATTGCCGATGAAACCGTGGCCATCCGTCTGTACCCGAAGGATGCCTCGGCCTACGTCAAAAGGGGACAAGCCTACAGAGACAAAGGCGACTATGCCAAGGCCATTGCCGATTACAACGAAGCCGTTCGTCTGCACCCGACTTTTGACAGTGTCTACAGCGGCCTTGCCCGACTATTAGCCGTCTGCCCCGACGCGAATGATCGGAATGGGACGAAGGCCGTCGAGTACGCAAAGAAGGCATGTGAACTCACGGAATGGAAAACTCCGAGGGACTTCGATACGCTAGCGGCGGCCTACGCCGAAACAGGCGACTTTGACGAAGCCGTGAAATGGCAGAACAAGTATCTGGAGTCCAACCCGCCGAAGGATGCCTCGGAGAAAGCTCGCCAGCGGCTCAGTCTCTACGAACAGAAGAAGCCGTACCATGAAGAGAAACTGTGAGTTTTCATCCGGCTCTTGTTTGACAGAGCTCGTATAACGCCGGACATTCTACCGGCAGTGTAGAGATGGACATGCTCTTTCTCTTCGACATCCACAGTCGAAGTTCCTCCTTGAGGGCATGAATGGGAGCTACACTGCCATTTTATTGATGTCGGGTGAGTGCCGGGGTGATAGTTTTCTGGGGCGGGAATGGGGGGCGGAATTCAAGGGGGAATTGGGCGGCGGGGAGAGGCGGGCGGGGGGAAATTAAAGGAGAGTCGAGGCTCGAACTCTCCATTTTTGCATTCCTCGGTGTCATTCCCAGAGGGGGCTTACCGCCCTGCATTTAATCTTGTTTGACGAGAGGGTAGCTCGACTCTCCACTGCAACATAAGCCTGATTGCAGGAATAGCAACCGATAGTTTGGTGGTGTGTGGCGGGACTTTGGCAGGGGGCAATGGCGGCGGGACGCAGTGGCGGCGACACAAAAAAGGAGAGTCGAGGCACATCTCTCGCTTTTGAACCCACGAGCCGTTCCCAAGGGTGGGTATTTCTCCCTAAAACTATCTTACTTGACGAGAGGGTCGCTCAACTCCCCGCCACATCGTAAGCCCAATCGCAGGAATAGCAACTGATTTACGTGGCAGTTGTGGCGGCGGCTGACGGCGGCGGGACTATGGCGGGTATGGGCGATTCAACGACGGAGTTCGGTAGTTTGACAGCAGAAAACCATTCTGATCCGTTCGTTTCGGCTTGCCATTATCCCCAGAATGTGACATAACTCACATGTCTTCAACAGGTATTCGCAACTGCCCTGTTTCAGATTTAGCTTCTCAGTCTATTAGATTCGGCGGGCGGGTTAGAGGAACCGAGGTTCCAGTGGTCGAGCCCACAAACTAGCAACCCCGTCGTTCTGGAGACTGATAGAGTCGAAAACTGAGGGCGGCGCATTCAACAGAGTGCGCCGCTTTCATTTTGGAGGCGGGATCAGTTGGGATCAGGCGGCTGGCAACCGGTTTTGAGTTGTATTGGGAATCTGCCCGCCCTATACTCCGCCGCAGAGGCGAGGATTTTTGGACGGTTCAGCACTGGTGTTCCCACCCCGTTGCCCAGTGCAATTGATACGAGGTAATCCAGTTATGATTCGGCTGGATGCGATGGTGAGGATGACTGCAAGCATGACGTTTTCTAGGTGCGTCCTGCCCGCCGATTTTACCGCTAAAGAACCCAGCAGGTTCCTGAAAGGAACAACCGACATGAAGTCACCAAGTAAAGCACTTAATCTCGGACTCGTCGCGCTGGTGTGTTTCTTCTTCGGCGACGGGTTCGCGCACGCTGATACGATTTACGTGGGCGATCGGTCAACGTCTGCGATTCGCACCATTGACGCGTTCGGAAACGCCTCTTTTTTCGCTGGCACAGACTTTTACCCGCCCCATGTTCTGGCCGTTGACGCCAGCGGTAACCTTTATGCCGCGTTTGATAGCAACGTCATCAACAAATACAACGCGCTGGGCAACGCCAGCGTGTTCGCCAATACGGGATTGAACGGGGTTGATGCGCTGGCTTTTGACGCGAGCGGCAACCTTTATGCGGCAAATTTGGGCGGCGGAGCGGGCCTCGGAAATATCGTGAAATACAATTCGCAGGGATCTCCGTCCATCTTCGCCCACACCGGAGCCATCCAGCCGGCTGGAGGAATGGCCTTCGACAACAACGGTAATCTTTACGCAGCTCTCGAAGGTAACTACACCATTGAGAAATACGATTCGCAAGGCAACGCTTCCCTCTTCGCCAGCGGGATCGGCTCCGCTGCCATGACTTTTTACGGAGGCAACCTTTACGTTGCCACAGTCAGCGATGCCATTTACAAATTCGATCTGCAGGGCCAAGCGACCTTGTTTGCGAACTCGGGCTTAAGCGGTGTTGGTGGCCTAGCCTTCGACGGCAGCGGCAACCTTTACGCCGTGAACCAATTCAGTAACACGATCACGAAATTTGATCCGCAAGGCAACGCTTCCATCTTCGCCGAAAGCTTTTCCATACAGGGTATCGCCATTCAACCCGTTCCCGAACCTGCTACTTGGTCGTTGCTGGCGCTGGGCATCGGCACGCTCCTCGGCGGTTGCCGAATGCACCGCCGCTCTTAAACGTTCAGCGGAGAGATGCACCTATGAAATCGACGGATTGGTAGCAGGCGCAGGGTGAGTGCCGGGGTGATAGTTTTTTAGGGGTGGGAATAGGGGGAGGAGATCAGGCGGGGACTGGCGGCAGAAATGGGGGGATGGGCGGCGGAAATACTTTCTGAAACAATTAGTTTTTTACCGAATGAGGCTTATGTTGAACAGTCCGATAAGGGGAACCATGCTGGGCGGGCTCTCGGAGCACCCAGCAGGACAGAAGAAGGAATCTAACAAAGAAAGGAGTTATCCAATGGTAGATCTCATTGGCACACCAAACGCAAAGAAGAGAAGATTTCCCTCTGCGCTTCAAGTAGCCACCACAATCTTTGGACTGTTGTACCTGGATTTCTTTATTTGGAGTTTCATTCATACATCCGGCGCGGGAAATCCTATCAGCGACAACCCAAATTTTGATCCGTGGGATCTCGAAATGATATTTGTCAAACTCCTTTTTGTCGTTTTCCTTGTGGGGTATTTCTATTCTTGGAAGAACGGAAGAATCGCTGGGCTGATATTCCTATTTTGGTTCATTCTGATGGTTTGTATGGCCATCTGGGTCTCGACGACTTTGCATAGAGACAGCGATATGGCTATAGTCATGGCAATTCCACTGTTGGTTATAGGAATACTATTCATCGTTTCTTGGTACAAGAAAAGGAGAGCGACCCCAAGTGCATAACTACTTCTCTTTGCAAAACAACGAAGGCATAAAAGTTTAACCTATGAATGCAGAGTAAGTACTAAGCGCCGCGAAGTGTTTCAAATGTAATTTGAGAATGCAGCTGTAATTGTTCCAGCTCGCCCTCAAAAGCATAAACATCGGCGGTCGTGAATTCATTTTGGAGTGCGCGGACATGTCCGCGCTTTGGGATGACGCGACATGTCGTGTCGGGGAAAAGCGGTGTCGTGCCACCGCAGTCCAAAGTGCTGGCGCGTTTCGCCTCGGTAATACCCCATGTGTCAATATCAAGAACCGACCTGTTTCCGGTTGACTGATCCTTTGGTTCCAGTTGTCGGCGGCGACATTCGGTTTCCTTTCACCGAACTCCGACATCCCTGCCTCCGGTTTTCAACCCTGCCGCAACTGCCGTTCGGCCTCGAACCAATGTTCCTGGTCATGGCCGTGTTCCTGTCCCCGCAACATCCAAATCTCGTAGGCCTTTGTCCCGATTGCCTCCCATGATGGGGCTGCTTTTCCCGACTTTAACGGATTGAACGTGGCCGCCTTGGCAATCGCATTATGTATTGATTTCATGGCTCTCTGCCCGCTGGTAGTGGGAGCCGGAGTTTTTTCTGTGGCTATGGTCATAACTTTGTTCTTTCTGGTCCTGGTTTACGCCTGTTTCAGGGCCGCCAATGCGGCTCCGGCATTGCAGTGCAGGGAATAAGAGGAGAGGGAACGCCCCATCCGGGGGCAGTCGGACACCTGGTAAACGATGCTCCGTTAGCAAAGGCAACTTACGCCTGAAACCGGGATGCACAAGCTTAATCGGGATAAATCGGCAGGGTTCAACAGGAGCAAACCGAGATAACGGAAACGTGCAGCAGCAACGCGGGGATTTAACCGCCAAGACGCCAAGACGCGATGAACGACACGGCATTTTGACAGGATGAACAGAATGAACAGGATTTCCGCTTCTTTTAACCCAACTCCCATCTGCCAACTCCTATCTCCCAACCATATCCTGTAAATCCTGTGCCTCCTGTCGGAAATAATTCGCGGGTGAAATAGGTAGCACACGCGCCCTCGCGTGTGGTTCGCGGCGCCGTGTCGCGCCGAAACAGGGTGAAGGCGGAAGGTTTTGAAAAATGCATTTGAACGAGGCGGAATTTCCAGTATCTTTTGGACATGACCGCAACCGGCGTCATTGAAGAAATCAAGCAGTTGACTCCCGGCGAACAATCCCGGGTAATACGATTCGCCATGGAACTTGCGCGCGAACGCCAACTATCCGGGGAAAAATTGTCTGAACTCGCCCAGCGTATGGCAGACTCTGACAATCCCGCTGAAGTCCAAAAATTGCGCGAGGAAATCCACCGCGGCTTTTACGGCGAATAGCCATGCCGCAAATCCGGCGCCACAATCTGCCGCCACACCTGCTCGATCATTTGCTTGACCGCGTCAGCCGCCGCAACGTCTCCGCCGATCAACTGGGGCTGATGGCGAATTGGCTCCGCACTGAACCCGAAGTGCCGGACGGTCCATGGTTCAAGAAATTTCGAGGCATGACCGTTTGCGGCGAAGGCGAACTCATCAAAACTTTTTTGCAACCCGGCCAGGTTGCCACGGGTAAGGAACTAAGTTGGCAATTCACGCAGCTCCGATAGTCATCGCGAGCAGGCTGCCAGACGCCGGAGCTGGGGTGAAAAATTTTCGACAGGATTGACAGAATGGACAGGATTTAACCGCCAAGGCGCATCCGCCTACGCCGAAGGCTTCCAACTTCTCCCGCATTGCGGGATTCGCTGGACAGGCCGGCGAGACAGGGAGGACGCCAAGGCTCAGCCACAGCCTGTCCGCCATAGCCTCGGCGACGGCGGAATGAACATCCACCCTCCGTCCCGCAGTGCGGGACTACGGGGGACAGGCAGATTTTCACAGATGTCTTTAGCTGCGTTAATCGGCGAAATCTGCGGACCAACTCCTTCGCGGGCTTGGCGCCTTGGCGGTAAAAAAATTGGGGCAGGAATAATCACTGGCCGGATGTCCCGGCTCCAGCCAGGTTTGTCACGGCGACTTGTCTCGGCGTATCTCAGTGAAGACGGAAGCGTAGCGAAGACGGATCAGTTTGGGAGACGAGCAACCCGCTTCAATTCCGGCCTGTGTCAATGCTCAGGACCCATTTTCGCTTTCGCGGTTGAACCGGTCGGGAACGATGAGTGTGGACGCAACCGGACGAAACCGGCGGCTCACTCAATCGGCACGCCCAAGGCTTTGGCCGCCGCCTGTATCACCTGCTCTTTTGTAGTGCGCTCACGGTCGGACTTCTCCTGGCGCGCCTCAGCCGCATGTTTCAAGTATGACTCTGCGCTGCTCAAAAGGCGTTCTATGTTTTCACGAAAACCCGGCGGGAAGGCCGGAGGACTGAAAACCAGTATTCCGTCCTTGGCCAAGGTTAGCTGATAAAGACCCAGTTGCTCGTCAGTCTCCAACATCTGCCGGAACTTCTCATAGACCTGCCCGGTCAACTTCGGGTCTGTGGTCACAGCAATGCTGTTTTCACCACAGAGTTCTTTGTTGATGGATTTGATTTTCATGTGGGGGTGATTGTTTAATGACGCGATTATCGGCCCACAGCTCCTCTCAAAATCATTACCGTGATCAAGCTGCCGGCGACGATCAGGCCAAGCGATATGGTGGCCGCAATGATTTTGAACTGTTGGTTGTATTGTGACCGATGCAAGCGTGGAAAAAGCAATTTTCCAAAATAATTTTTCAGCATGAAAAGCCTTTGGTTGGCATTAAACCAATTAAAGCAGTTATTCCCTTCAATGTCCACACATTCTTCGGGAAATATACACTGTAATAAAGTGAGCGCTTTCCCTGATTCCAGCGTATGTTGTTGCATGGAAGACAAAGCTCAGGAATTCAAAATAAATAAATACGGGCCATTGCCGGTTGTGGGCTTGCCGGTGCAAGTTCAATGTGACGGCTTCAAGTGCATGGCCTTTCGTGACCGGGAGGGCCGATGGGTGGATCTTTTCAGTCGTGAATTCGTGCCGCGAGTCCTGGGCGTGGTTTCCGCTTGATTGCGCCGGGGTGGCGGTGGCGCCAGACCGGGAAAGATTCACAGAAGCCAACGAAGAAAACGAAGGCATTTTGACAGGATTAACAGAATGAACAGGATTGGGAAAAATATCCTGTAAATCCTGTCATTCTGTCAGAAATCAATTCACGGCAGCTCCGATAGTCATCGCGAGCAGGCCGCCAGATGCCACGCTCTTGTCTCGCCGAATCCCGCAATGCGGAAGAAGGCGGACGTCGCGCCATCCTATGGGCTTTTCGTGCGGAATCCGCCCACGAGATAGACGACAAGGCATATCGCCAGAAGCAGGCCAATCCCGCTGCCGCCGATGACGGGACCGCCAAAGTAAAACCCGCCGCCGCCGAACAAGAGAAGAAGAACAAGCATGAGTAATAATATATTCATGGCGACAAGATAACACATCGCGGCACGGTTACTATGGGGTCTTCACCCCATAGGCGGAGGTAAAAATGATTTCACGCCGATGGCCCGGAGGGGAACGGTGAGTCACGGCAGACGCCAGACACCGCGCTCAATGTGCTGCAGCAAACCGGCGTCACGCAACTCCTGCAAATGCTGGCGAATTCCTGCCGCGTGAGACGAAGTCTTTTACGCGGCCTACCCCGTGTAACTGTGTTATTTACGGGGTTATCCCGCACGTGCCGATTATCGGGATGGAGTTTTTCCAGTTCGCGCTCAAAAGCACAAACATCGGAGGTCGTGAATCCGGTTTGGAGTGCGCGGACATGTCCGCGCTTTGGAACGACGTGACATGTCGCGTCGGGGGAAAGCGGTGTCGTGCCACCGCACTCCAAGGCGTCGGCGCGTTTCGCTTCGGCGATACGCCGCACGATATTCAACACGTCCAACGTCCAACCGCGTTGGGTGATGGAAATGTCTTTCAACAGTTTGACGCGACGGAATTGCGCGCGGACTTCGGCCGCCGGGGCAACCTGGCTTTCGGTGACGACGGCTATGCGCGCCTCAACCGGAATGCGACTCAGGGCAAAGTTGCATCCAATCCAGCCGGCACGGCGGGCGGTCGGGGCGAGGGGACGGCGCTTGATGATGGCGCAGGGCGGGAAGGCAAAGCTGGCGACGTGGTGTGGATGAAACTGACATCTCGCAAGATTTGGTCGTGTGTGATTAGTTTGTTGCTGGCGTCCTTATTTCAGTTTTTTCCGTTTTGCCTTGGAAGATCGGACATTTTTCCGAACTTTTTGGAATTGAGCTTGTGAGTCCTTAACCGGTATCCCCAAGTTGCGAAGCAGAACATTGGTTTCTTCGATGGATTTGGCAATTTGCTTTAAGATGCGCTGCTGTTCTTTTTTGGTCATAAATACCATTACGTCCCATCCGGTGCGACCGCGACTAGGGTGTTCCTTGCCGCCACTAGGAAAACCCTGGTCTCAGTTTGGTAGCGTAAGCCGGGTCAGTTTTGGGGATGAACAGCCTGCTCGCGACACCGACTTAGTCGCGTGCTCGCGGAAACGGAGTTTACCGGAGCCTGCTCGCGGTTCATCGGAGTTGGGGCAATAAAGATTGGATTCACCCCAAGCTTCCGTGACGACGCGCGCGCGGTGCGAACCGCTTTGGTAAGCGGCAGCCAGTTTGCCGGTCATGGAAAATTAACGCGGACGCGCGGAGAAAATCAGGGCAATGATTTGTTTTAACGCCCGCCCTCACTTGGCAGAACGTGGGGTGTTCACCCCATAGACAGAGTGGCAATCACACACAACATTGAGGTTAATTAAGCACCAATGTCTGCGGCGCAACACTATACATGAAGCGAATCACTGTCTTGCTGGCGGACGACAACACGCTCGTGCGTAGGGATATTAGAAAACTTCTGGAACTCGAAGACGACCTTGAAGTGGTCGGCGAAGCAAAAAACGGCCATCAGGCGGTCGCCATGGCCAAAAAACTTCGTCCCGCATTGGTTCTGATGGACCTTGCCATGCCGCGGCTCAATGGTTTGCAAGCGACGCGCCAGATTCTCAAAGCCGCCCCCGCCACCAAAGTGCTCATGCTTTCGGCGCACGGTGATGAAGCGTATGTCGAAGAGGCGGCCAAATCCGGCGCGATGGGCTATCTGATCAAACACACCGCCGTTGACAGTCTGTGCCACGCGATTCGGGAAGTCCACAAGGGGAACACATTTTTGAGCCCGTCCATTCCCAAACATCTTCACGAACGGTATCGGAAAAAGTAGATGGATTGAGCCGGATTCTCCCAGGGGAGCAACGGTGTGGGCGGACGTGTATCAAATCACGGCAGACGCCAGCTACCGCTTTCAGTGGAGCCGGGTTGCGGGTGATAGGCTGGTCCGGCTTTCCGACGGTCGTTCAAGGGGTGATGTGACGTCTATTCCGTAATGAAAACCAGTTTTATCCTCATAACCGGTGGGAATCCGGCCTTTGATGACGGCCATTAACTTGGCGATTATCCCCGATAGCTCGCTGGTCTGAACCCCATTCGCGGATGTTTGGTTGTTGACCATGACCGAATGGTAATAGGGAAAACCGCGCGGGCGCTATGGGGTGTTTTACCCATATGAATCAACGGTAGGGCTGCGGTGCTCCGCAGCCATTTTGCAAGGCGGCGCAGCAGCACCGCCCTACCACCAAACCCAATTCACGGCAGCCGCCAGCAACCACGCTCTTGTCGCGGCGAAGCGGAGCGAAGACGGACGACGTGCAACAGCAAGCCAATTCAATGTGGGGTTTAACCGCCAAGACGCATCCGCCTACGCCAAAGGCTTCCAACTTCTCCCGCATTGCGGGATTCGCTGGACAGGCCGGCGAGACAGGAAGGACGCCAAGGTTTCGGATTTCTCTTTTTCAGAACTTGGTCCACCCTCCGCAGTACTGCTACGCCCGTCCTCCGCAGTAGCCCTGCTACGGAGGATGGAGAGGACGGGCGTGCTTGGCGACTTGGCGGTAAAAAAGTTTTCTGGCTTTTGAGTTGAAACCAAAATCCGCCTTGTCGCGCCGACTTGTCACGGCGACTTGTCCAGCGAAGCTTGGCGAAGTTGGAAGCCGCGCGAAGACGGAAGCATAGCGAAGACGGATCAGTTTGGGAAACGAACAACCCGCTTCAATATCGGTTTGTGTCAATACTCAGGACTGACCCGTTTCCTAGGACTGACCCGTTTCCTAGGACTGACCCGTTTCCTAGGACTGACCCGTTTCCAGGACTGACCCGTTTCCAACCTTTACCAAGCCACGAACGAGGAAGTTGAGGACGAAAAACGGAGCTTCCGCGAGTTCGTCGCGCTCTGCGCGAAAAAGGAGAAGGAAACGGGCGAGCCGGTGCTTGTCATCGCAAGTTTGCAATTTGAACTCTGTGGAAGCTGCTGGGCTGGCAATCCGTTGCCGCCCCGGGCAGCTTTCGTCGTCCGTCACCACCGCCAAAAAGAATGAGACGAAAATTATGAAAGATGACAGTAATTCCCACGTATAAGTTAATGCTGAATTGGTGTGCAAACACAAGGTTGGATTCGCGGCATGTTGTTGAGACTCTTGCTCTTGAAGATGGTATTGGGGTTCCAAGTGCTATTGTTAATTTGTCTGTTATGCAAATGAGTGGCCAAGGACTATTCGCACAAAATCAGGGTATGATGTGCCCATATCTTCGGCACCATTGGGCGTCGAAAGGCGGCAGTCATGCTGTCGTGCAAGGGAGTGCCGCATGAACTTCGAGGAGGTCCTGGGCTTCGTCAGCGGCCTGCTCCAATTCATCGTCGCCGGTTATGCGTTGCGACTAAATCGGATCTTCGGGACGGCACGGGTGGGCTGGTCGCTGTTCTGGGCGTTTTTGCTCCTGGCACTGCTCCATTTCATTCAATCCGTAACATCGTTCAATAACGGCGCCTTGATGGGATCCGAAATCGAGGTGGTCTATGCGTTGATTTCGCTGTTGCTGCTCACCGGCATGGTTCACATCGAAACCCTGCTCCGGGAACGTCTGCGGGCGGAGCAGGCAGAAAAGCGTTTGCGGGACGGGTTGGAATTTATGGTCAAGGAGAAGACGGCACACATGGCCAAGGCCATCGAAAATTTGCAGTTGGAAATTGCCGAACGCAAGAAAGCCGAGGCGCAGATCAGCGAACAGGCCCGGCTGCTGGAACTGGCCCACGATGCCATCAGGGTGTGCGACATGGAAGACCGCGTTCTGTATTGGAACCGGGGTGCCGAGCGGATTTACGGCTGGACGGCGGCTGAGGCCGTCGGGCGGAAAATGGCGGAACTTTTGCCCAAGGACACGTTCAATACCTTGAAATACGAGGAGGCCGGAAAAACCATTTTGGAAACGGGCACCTGGCAGGGTGAATTCACCACCCGGACGAAAAGCGGGGAGGAAGTGGTTGTGGAAGCGCGCTGGACGCTGGTGCGCGACGAACAGGGAATCCCCAAGTCCATCTTGGGCATCAGCAACGACATCACGGAGAAGAAAAGGTTTGAAACCCAGTTCCTTCGCGCGCAACGCATGGAAAACATCGGCACGCTCGCCAGCGGCATCGCCCACGACCTCAACAACATCCTGACGCCGCTCCTCATGTCGGTCCAGGTGTTGAAGGAGAAAAACGCCGATTCGGACGGGAAGAAACTGCTGGAATCCTTGGAAGCCAACGTTCAGCGCGGCGCGAGTTTGGTCAAACAGGTGTTGACCTTCGGGCGCGGCATGGAAGGCGAGCGCGTTCTCCTCAATCCCAGGCACATCGCCCGCGAAATCAAACAGATCGTCGATGAAACCTTCCCCAAGTCGGTGGAGTTTGAACTCCATTGTCCGTCAGACCTCTGGACCATCATCGGCAACGGAACGCAACTCCATCAGGTTCTGTTGAATCTCTGCGTCAATGCGCGCGATGCCATGCCCAACGGCGGCAGACTGTCCGTTCAGATCGCGAACGTGACGGTGGATGAATCTTATGCCGCCAGGAAGTTGGAAGCCCGGCCCGGACCGTATGTGGTAATCACCGTGACGGACACCGGCACGGGTATTCCGAAGGAGATTCAGGAGAGGATTTTTGATCCATTCTTTACGACCAAGGCACCCGGCAAAGGCACGGGGCTGGGTTTGTCCACCACCCTGGCCATTGTCAAGAGCCATGATGGGTTCATCAATTGTTATAGCGAACGGGGCAAGGGCGCTGTTTTTAAGGTTTATTTCCCCGCCCATCCCACGGCGGCAGAGGAAAAGCCGGCAGCGGATTCCCGGCTGCCGCGCGGCCACAACGAGCTGGTGCTGGTCGTGGACGACGAGGAACCCATCCTCAATCTCGCGCAAAACGTGTTGAAACGTTTCGGCTACCGCGTCCTGCTGGCCGCAAACGGCGTCGAGGCGGTTGCGCTTTACGCGCGCCGGCAGAAGGAGGTTAATGCAGTCATTATCGACATGGTCATGCCCGTCATGGGCGGCCCGGCCACCATTACTGCCCTTAAAGCCATCAATCCGAATATCAAGATCATCGGTTCAAGCGGTCTGGCTTCCAAGGATGGGCTGGCCAAAGCCGAGGACGCCGGCATCCGGCATTTCATCCCCAAGCCCTATACGGCCGAGATCATGCTGAACGTCTTGCGCGAAGCGCTACGAGAAGATCGCCCGAGGTAACCCGCCTTGTCGCGCCGACTTGTCTCGGCGACTTGCCGCGGCGTAACTCGGTGAAGACGGGAGCATTGCGAAGACGGAAATCAGATGAAGGCGGAAGTTGGGACATGAATAATCACTGGCCGGATGCCCCGGCTCCAGCCAGGCTTGTCACGGCGACTTGTCTCGGCGAAGCGGCGCGAAGACGGACGACGTGCAACAGCAATCCCGCGTCGCGAAGAACTTGTAGTTGCTGGCGGATTCCTGCCCCGTGTCGTTATTTACGGGGTTGTCCCGGACGTGGCGGCCTGCCCCGTGTAACTGTGTTATTTACGGGGTTGTCCGGGTGCAATTCGGCCAGCTCGCGCTCAAAGGTATAGACATCCGTAGTCGTGAACTCGGCTTTGCCGAGGCGGCGGATGGCGTTGAGGACATCCAGTGTCCAGCCGCGTTGGGCGACGGAAATATCTTTTAATGGTTTTACCCGCTTGAATTTTGCACGGACTTCGGTTGCCGGGGTAATTACCACCCGTTCGAACATTCCCTCGCCCCGCGACTGAGCGGGGAGAGGGTCAGGGCGAGGGGTTTTGATTTGCGCCACCTCACCCCGTGCCCTCTCCCCCGTCGGCGACGGCGGAGAGGGAGATAGAATAGTGGTGACGACGGCAATGCGGGCTTCGACAGGGACCCGATTCAAGGCAAAGTTGCAGCCAATCCAACCAGCGCGTCTTGCAGTTGGTGAAAGTGGTTTTCGTTTAATAATTGCCGACGGCGGAAACGCGAAGCTGGGGACGAGCAGGAGGTTTTGGATTGAATCAAGCCCGCCTGGAAAAATTGGAGGGGGGCCTTGACGTTATTAACGCCGTGCGTTAAGGTTGTGTGCGCAATGATTGAAAGCTTTGCGGGCGCGGAGACAGAAAAGATTTTTCGCGGGCAGGTGTCGCGGCGGTTGCCGACGGACATCCAGCGGACGGCCCGGCGAAAGCTTCTGCAATTGCAGGCCGCAACCGAATTGCGGGAAATGGCGGTGCCGCCGGGCAACCGGCTGGAAGGGTTGAAGGGCAGGCGCGCCGGGCAGCACAGCATCCGCGTCAACGACCAGTGGCGCATCTGCTTTCGTTGGGAAGGTTCCGCCGCGCATGAAGTTGAGATTGTTGATTATCATTGAACGAACATGAAAAGTAAATTGCTGGCAAACATCACTCCGGGGGAGATTCTGGATGAGGATTTTCTCAAGCCGATGGGTTTGAGCCAATACCGGCTGGCGCTGGACATCGGGGTTCCGCCGCGCCGCATCAATGAAATCGTCAAGGGCGAACGGGCCATCACTGCGGACACGGCATTACGGTTGGGCCGCTATTTCAAGATGTCCGGGCAATTCTGGCTGAACCTGCAGGCGCATTATGATCTGGAAGTGGAAGAGGAACGCCTGGGTAAACGGCTGGAACGTGAGGTCAAGGTGCTGGCGGTTGCGTGAGCGGCTTTCCGTCTTCGTCCCGTAAAGCAGGACTTCGACGCGACGAGTGCGCTTGATGACAAATTATCTTGCCGCGCCGTAGTGCAACGGAGGCGGGTGCATGAAATAGAAGTTCGGCGTCTCGTCGTGGCGGATGGCGTTCATCATCGCCGCATACGCGCCGTCCGTGATGGACTCGCCCAAGCGCGATTTCTGGCTTTTGAGTTGATACCAGAATTTGCAATTTGGGCATGAATAATCACTGGCCGGATGCCCCGGTTCCAGCTAGGCTTGTCACGGCGACTTGTCTCGGCGAAGTCCCGCAATGCGGGACGAAGACGGAAGCGTAGTGAAGACGGATCAGTTTTAGAGACGCACAACCCGCTTCGATACCCGTTTTGTGTCAAAAGTGACGACTGACTGAACGGATCGCCTGTGAAAAGGCGAGACGGAATCCTGTGAAGAAATGACAGGTTCGAATGCGGCTCTTCAAAGCCGGGCTTCATCCGCAGGTCAACCCGAGAAGGAAAAATCGGGAAGGGACAACGTTTTACTGTTGACCGCTCGCCCGAATGGGCGACCCGTTTCCGACCCGTTTCCGACCCGTTTCCGTTGCCACGGTCGAGCAGCCGGTCAGCAGACACATCGAAAGAAGAAACAGCGCTTGACAACAGACAGGCACGACATTGAAATGATGCACCGGGCTGATGCGGAATTCTGTGCCATCAAATCACATGACTCTGTCAGTTTGCGTTGCCGACGGTTGTTGTGGGAGGCGAAAAGTTTTCAACGCAGCTCCACCGGCGCGCGAGCAAGTGACGTGGAGACGCAGAGCCGCCAAGGCAAGTCGAATCAATTTTCTGCCCACCGCATGTGTGAATGTTTTTAGACGACAGCACGCACGGAGTGGCGTACCCTACCAGAACTTTCGCAAAGGAGGGAAACAATGAGACCGGCTAGACATGCTTTAATCCTTGTGGCCACATTTTGCGGATTTTCCTCAGTATTATCCTATGCCGATACGGTTGATGATTTAATCAGGCAACTACGGTCGTCTCGCGATTACAAAGAACAATGTGCTGCCGCAAAGGAGTTGGGCAAAGTGGGAGATGTTCGAGCGGTCGAACCTCTGATTGGCGTGCTTCACGCTGCCGACCGGGAAGAAGTAGTGGAACAGGTGACAGAGTCATTGGGCGAAATAGGGGATTCAAGAGCGATAGAACCTTTGGTCGATGAATTGTCTCTCCGACCAGGGCTCGGAAAGAACCAGTACACAATTAAAACACCGAGCGCCGTTGATGCACTGGTCAAAATGGGTGACAAGGCCAAAAGCGTGTTACTCACCGAGCTGAAGTCGCGAGACCCTCTTTTTCGTTTCGGCATCGTTAAGACATTGGAACAAATGGGGTGGAAACCTTCGAATCCAGATGAAGAGATTTTGTCTTTGGCGGGAAACTGCAAATTCGATGAACTCGTGAAGTTTGGTGAACCAGCGATCAAAGTCCTCGTACCCTATCTATTAGACACTAACTTCCCCCAGCTTTCACTCAAAGCGGCTGAAACGTTAGAAAAACTTGGCTATAAGCCGGCAACCGACAGTGATCGAATTAATTTCCTTATAGCTGGAATGAAATGGGATGAACTGGCGAAAGCAGCCAGTCCGGAAACTCTGATTGCGGCAATGAAGCATTACGAAACAAGAAATGCTTTGGTTAAAATGGGTAGCAATGCTGTGATCCCATTAATCACTGCTCTGAAAGACAAAGATGCGCACGTGAAATCTGGAGCGGTCTGGGCTTTGGGCGAGATAAGGGATGGCCGGGCTACCGAGCCATTAATGTCTCTTCTAAAGGAGATGGACGTCGAAGGTGTGATAACAGTGAATGGGGTGACAAATAGTATTAGAGGCTCGCCGACACTAGTAGAGGCTCTCGTGAAAATATCCGGTGAGAAAAAGCTGATCGGAGAACTTAACGAGACGGGCAACGAAGCGATGGCAGAAAGATTCATGAACTGCGACAATTCCAGTTTGGCAAAGGCAGCTATGGATTGGGCGCGCACGCATGGATATAAAATAGAAAGCATTCCGACTTTTGACTCCGTTCAAACGGACAAAGGCATTCGATTGCGGCCAGTTAGAATATACTGGCTCAAGAGCTTGTAGGGAGTCTTGTTACGTCTTAAGGAAGTGTCGCCCAAATAAAACTCATTGCGACAATGAACGGCTTATGCCATCATTTGTGCGCGTCTCTGCGTTGAAATCATTTCAGCGCAATGACCCAGATGGGAACGGTGATGGTGCCACGCAGCCATGCGAGGTCGGCTTTAACGCGGATGATGGACGGAGCGACGGCTTTGTATTTCACACGAGCCAAGCCGGCTTCGGAATGAGTAATCAGGACACCGACATCAATTTTGTCCGAGTTGTAGGCGGAAAGAAAACGGAGATAGTCGCGTGACAAAAATTCGCAACGGGAAAATTCAATTTCAATCGCCACGCGGTCTTTGAGAAATGAAAAGCTTGGCTCTGATTTCCCGCACTTTGGCCAGCCCTCGCCTGAAAACTCTCGAACCAAATGAGCCGCTATGGAAATCTTCGGCCTTCGCAAATAAGCCTCTTGAGCATTTACCACCGCAGCCAGAATCGAGGCGAAAGTCTCTGGTCGAGATGCAATAATCTCTTTGCCGAAACGAAATGAGAATTCATCAATCCGCACCCTCAAACTAGATCAGTCTCGGATCGCCGAGTCAAGAGAAGTCATTCAAATTAATTGAGAGTTCGTTCTCGATTTTGCCGCGAAGCATGTGCCGGCCACTTTCGATCCAATATGTCAAGTCCTGCTCAATGAAAAGCCAACGTAGAATTTTCAAGAGGCGTTCAGCCCTCAAATAGCCTTTCAGGACACCCAAAGAAGCCATGACTTCGTCAGGCGGAATGCATTCCCAAACCCGCTTGATTGCTCCGAAAAGCTCTTTTTCACAATTCGGCTTTTCGGAAATGATGCTTTTGATTTCGCTGATGACGTCATCGTGACTTGGCCGGGAAGCTTTTCCATGCATGGGGAAATTTTCACAATAAACTTCAAAATCTATTCCTTTGTTTTTCCAAGCTGGCCGTTTTGCAAAAATCCAGCTTCCGTTCGAAAGCTGTTCCACGTCGTAACGATATGTATTGCGATATTCCGGTGTGCCGGGAACTTCAGCTATCCATTGCTTTAGGACTTCGACCCGGAGGTCGGCTCTGGTTCGTGTGGTGAGCCGAAATGTTACTTGCTGCGCGTGAACCGGCTTTTTATCGGGTTTTTCTTTTGCCATAGATTCACCTTTTCCCCGCGGAAGCTGTAAACAAATCGGTTGCGTCGTGGATTGCTGTTTCAACTCGCTTCACCGCCGTACTAAGATGTGCTTCGTCCAATTCAATGCCGACACAGCCGCGTTTGAGCCGGAGGCTGGCCACCGCCGTCGTGCCGTTGCCCAGAAACGGGTCCAGCACCAGGTCCCCTTCGTTCGTCGAGGCCAACAGGCAGCGTTCCACCAAAGCCACGGGTTTTTGCGTTGGATGTTTGCCAAACTCTTTCTCATCCGTGGACGGCGCGGATATTGTCCAGACGGATGAGAAAGGGGTGACAGGTGACACGTGACGGGTGACAGGATCAGAGGCGGCCGGTGACAGGTGACAGGTGACAGGTGACATGATTTCGGAAGCGCCGGACGGCGCGCCGCTTTTTCGTGTCACTTGACACTTGTCACTTGCCACATCTCTCCAAACAGTTTTCATCTGCTTCCCCGTTACCTTCCGCATTTCCTGGTAGTTGAACACATGTTTGCTCTTTTCGTTTTTTGCGGCCCAGAGGACCGTCTCGGTGGAGTGCGTGAAGTAACGGCAGCTCAGGTTCGGGGGCGGATTCGGCTTTTCCCAGGCGATGTCGTTCAGAATCTTGAACCCGAGCTGTTGCATCGCGTAGCCGATGCTGAAAATGACGTGGTGCGTGCCGGTCACCCAAATGGTGCCGTTCGGCTTGAGCACGCGCTGACAACGTCGCAGCCATTCGGTGTTGAATTCGTGGTTCAGTTCCGGTCCACGCGAGACGTCCCAGTCGCCCTTATCCACCTTGACCATTTTGCCCGCGTGGCAGGTGATACCGCCGTTCGAGAGGAAATAAGGCGGGTCGGCAAAGATAGCGTCGAATCGGCCGTCAGGATATTTGGCCGCGATGGCGTCGAGCAGTTCGAGGCAGTTGCCGTGGTAGAGGCGGATGAAGGGGGTGTCGGATTGGAAGATGAGTTTGGGTAGGGCTGGCACTCCGCTGCCGGCCGCTGGTTTGTTTTCGGGAGACGGCGCGCAAGGGACTGCGCGCCCTACCTCGATTTGGCCATCTTCGCGGAGGGTGAAGTGTGCGGGAGGAACCGGATGTCCGATGGTGTTTTCGGCTCGCGAGGACTCTCGCCCCACTCCTTTTGACTTTCGTGTCACATGCCACTTGTCACGTGTCACCCCTCCGGGAGGTTTGGGCGGCGGTTTCCGATAGAGGGGTTTGGAATTTTTGACAGAATCAACAGAATGGGCCGAATGAGTTTTATCCTGTAAATTCTGTAAATTCTGTCGAGATGCTTTTGGTTTCGGCGGCGGTTTCCGGTATAGAGGTTTTTCTTTTCGTGTCACCTGTCCCGTGTCACGTGTCACCCCTTCTGGTCGGCGTTTGGCTGGTTTGGACTTCTTCGGCACGCCGGGATCAATTGATCAGATCAGCGATCCAGATCAAGTGTTTTTAGCCACAGCCTGTCCGCCATAGCCTCGGCGACGGCGGAATGAACACGGTTGAAAACCGAATCTCACGCCAAGACGCCAAGACGCAAAGGAGTTGGTCCGCAGATTTCGTCTACCCTCCGTAGCAGCGTTACTGCGCCCGTCCTCCGCAGTAGCCCTGCTACGGAGGATGGAGAGGACGGGCCGATTAACGCAGATTTTTTTACCCGCCACTCGCCACTCGCCACCCGTCACCCGTCCTGCTACGGGTAGGACAGCCGGAAGAAGCGGTTGTCCACCGGCGCTGAATTGGTCGCGCTTTTGATGGCGCCATCGTTGCCGACGGGGCCGCTGAAACTGGTCCAATCAGCCGGATCCAAACCGGCATTTTGCCGCAAGGTCCAATTCGTCCAACTGACCGGCCAGGTGACGATGACGTTGGCGCCGGAACGTTTGAGCGCAAGCCGCGGCCGGAAGACGCCGGTGTTGGTCAACACGGTGAGCGTGCCGGCTGTGGAATTGCCGCTGATCAAATCCACCAGGCCATCGCCGTTTACATCGGCCGCGACGATTGATACCGGCCCGCTGTCAACCGTCAGAGTGGTGTCGAAGCCGAAAACACCGGTGCCCGTGTTGGTCAACACCAGAAGGTCGGCGGACTGGTCCGGAGCGACCAGGTCCACCATGCCGTCGCCATTCACATCCACGGCCACAACGGCAATCGTGCCGCTGCCCGCGGCATAGTGGGCGGTGAAATCCAGAACGCCGGCGCCTTTGTTCGTGAATACGAGAAACTGCCGGCGGCTCAGGTAAAAGGCCGTGACAATAAATTCCGTCCGGCCGTTGCCATAGACATCCGCCGCGGTGATCCAAGTTGGACCGCCGCCCAGGTAGGGCGAAGAAGCGAGCGCGAAACCGCCGCTGCCGTTGTTCGTCAACACGGAAAGTTGGCTGGCGATGGCGACAAGCAAATCGGGCTTGCCATCGCCATTGACATCCGCGGCCATGACAAAGGACGGCGTGGTGCCGACGTTGTAGGTGGCATTGGAAACAAAGGTGCCACCACCGCTGTTCGTCCAAATTGTAATTGAGTCCATGGCCCAGTTGGCACTGATCAAATCCAGTTTACCGTCCCCGTTTATATCTGCGGCGGCGACGGATTGGGGCTGGCTGGGCATGTTGGTAATCGCCGCGGCGAGCACGAAACCTCCGTTCCGGTCATTGGTCAAAACCGTCAGCGAACTGCTGGTATTATTGGCGGTGATCAAATCGGGCCAGCCGTCATCGTTTACATCGGCCGCGATGACCTGATAAGGAAAAGTGCCGACGGCATAGCTGGCATTGGAGACGAAGAGGCCGTTGCCGCTGTTCGTGAACACGGTTACGCTACTGGCAGTGCGCAAGGCGGCGATCAAATCCGGTTTGCCGTCGCCGTTCACATCCGCCGTCGTGATCGATTGAACCGGGCTACTGACACCCGGCGAGGAGGCGAGCTTGAAGGCAACCTGGGCGGCCACGCGGTGACGGGCGGCGAACAACGTCAGTACCACGAGAAGACAGATAATCGGTTTCATCGGAAATGATTGTCAGGTTGCGGAGCCTGTGCGTTTCTTCTAACGCAGACCCAATAAACGTGCAATTCAAATTATCCTGCTAACAATGGCGCTTTCTTCGGCACGCCGGGATCAACTCCGAATCTGTTCGCGAACGGGCTCTGAAAGTTTTCGCGAGCGGGCTCCGATGAATCGCGAGCGGGTTGACAGATCAGCGATCCAGATCAAGCGTTTTTAGCCACAGATTTACACAGATTTTCACAGATGTTTTATCCGTGTTTCATCCGTGTTCATCCGTGGCTAATGAAATGCGGCGCGATTGTATTTTTAGCTGCGCACAAATGCAGTGGTAAGTGTTCAGATAAACCAAATCATCTTCGGTCAGATCATTAAACCATCGCAGGCGTCTGGTGGGTCCCGCTTTGCGGACGGCGAACAAAGGGCAATCTTCGGGGTTGGACAGCTCCACGGGACATTGCTGGATCAGGCTCAAGAGATTGTTCCGCAGTGCCGTTTTTGGTTGTTCAGTCTTTGGATTCATGGTTGGACCCATGAGCCGTGTTTTGCCCACAGCGTGTCTGCCAACGCCAAGCTAGACTCGCAGCCGGTGCTCGTCAACGGCAACCATATGGCCGCAAAGAGGCGCAAAAGGCGTAAAGGTTTTAACCGCAGATGAACACGGATGAAGACCGAACCTCACGCAAAGGCGCAAAGGCGCATCCGCCTACGCCGAAGGCTTCGGTGGACAGGGAGAACGCAGAGAACACAGAGATTTTTACCACGAAACACACAAAACACACGAACGGCGAGCTGTTTTAAAATGCAAGAAACAGGTTTCCTGTTCCGTCTTCGGTTGCGATCCGAATCTTTTGCCTTTCGCGTATTTGGTGTATTTCGTGGTTTATATATCCTGTCCCGTTTCCTGCTTTGCGCACTTGGCGTCTTGGCGGTTTCTAATTTTTACCTGCGAAATCCGTGGTTGAAAAACGAAACAGCGCCGGATGATGGTCCTGCGCTGTCTGTGAATTTTCCCCAACGCGGGTCAGTCGTGCGGACCGCCGCAATCTACAACGTCGATGAGCAGCACGCTGATGACGTTTTGTGACGGAAGCTGGTAGCTGATAATTTGCACGTCAGCGAAACCGACGATGTGATAGAGCGTATTGTTGCCCTGACTTTTGGCCTGGTCCCAAACCGGCACGGTGATGACCATGTTTTTCAGGTTATCCAGCGCGTCGCGCACGCTTTCGCTGTTGGAGACGCCGGGTTTGCCTTGCACCCAACTGCCCGTTTGCACCTGGGTGTTGCCGGGGTTGAAGGGATCGACGTAGGTGTAACTGTTGCCGGGCGGCGTGAGGCTGTAAACCAGCGCCAGTTCTTTGGGGCTGCCCGCCCAGGTCAGCCAGCCGAAATTGCCGGGCTGCGAGCCGTTGAAAATATTGGCGATGACCATGCCGGGCTGGACATTGGCCAGACTCTGCACCGACAAGGCGATGGGATAGAGGTCGCATTGGGCGCGCGCAATCCCGGCAAACGCCAAAAGACCGAGTGTCAAGGCTGACAGACGACTAATCATGTTTGAATGTTTCATAGACTGGTATTGATTTGTGTTTCCTTGTTTCCCTGAGGTCCGGTTGAAACCAAGACTCCCAGGCGTGAAGTTACTGTAACTGCCACGGACAAGAATTCAAGTGGACCGGAGGGCAAGTCCGAGGGCGAAAGGCGCTCGCGGAAGGCCAAACATTGGACACCAAAATTCAACCACCAAGGAACAACGGTTTTTAACCGCGGACGGACATGAATGGACATGGATATTTCCCAGACATGGATAAAAATCAATTGCCAAGGTTGCCAAAAAAAAATTCAAAATCTGGCGCGCCGGCATCCCGGCATCCCGAATTTTCGGGGTGCACACGAATGCGGATGGAGATTGAATCTCACGCCAAGACGCAAAGGCGCATCCGCCTACGCCGAAGGCTTCGGTGAGACAGGGAGGACGCCAGAATTTTCATCCGTGGCTGGTCGTGTCGAAATCTGAGGGAGACGGAATGGCCGCAAAGATTTTCAGGCGAGGATGGCAGAGGGAGGACCAGCCTTCGCTCGGAAGCTACGGCGCGGCAGGTGGAGGATGGAAAACGGCACACTGAAGCGTGGACCAGCCTTCGCCAAGGCTTCGGCACGGCAGGCACCGAACGTGGGGAATTGGCAAAGCACTATTACTCCAATACTCCATTACTCCAACACCCCATTTCCCCCGCGTCAGTGATGCCGGCCGCCGCCACCGTGGTAGCCGCCCCGGTAACCGCCACCCCAACCGCCGTGGTAATAACCGCCGCGATAGCCACCGTCGAAGCCAAAGGAAAATGTCACCGGCGGATAATACCATCCGCCATAATACGGATAATAGTATGGTTGATAATAATTGTTGTAATACCGATACGTCTGCGTGTCCGGAATGACATAGACCGTTGAGGAGGGAACGGTCTGGACATAAGTCACCGCCGGCTGCGTGACAACGGTAGCCGTGCTGCTGGCAGTCGAAGCGGCCGGTTGCGGTGCGGCCGGTGCCAACTGCCGCGGCTGGTTCAGCATGGTATTGATGACGGTGTCGGAGACGCCCTGCCGCTTCAAATAAACGATCTGGCTTGCATCCAGGCCGTAGCTGCTGCCGGAATTGTGGATGTAATTGACGATGGTGTCGTCGCTCACTTTCGCCTTCGAAAGCTGCACGATTTGCGAGACGCCGTAGGACAATTGGACCGGGGCGGTTTGGGCGGCACTGGTGGTGGTGGAATCCTGTGCCGGAACGTTGCGCGCTGTCAGGATGAGTGCAGCGGTGATGGTAACTGTCAAAAACAAGCCGGGAGAGGTTCGGGTTTTCATAAAATCAACACCTGTCAATTCAACACCGCATACTCGCGCCGGTTGCGGGAACTGTCAAGGAGCCCGGAAACGGAGTGATGGAGTGATGGGGTATTGAATCGGCATGGCACCATTACTCCAACACTCCAATACTCCATCACCCCGTTTTTATTCGATGTTCGATGTTGGATGCCTGCCCTGCATAGCCTTGGCGACGCAGGGTTCGATGTTTTAACCAACTTCACGCAAACGCCTTGGGCATCATCGCGGGCGGGCCAACGCGGCGTTCGTAATCAAGGATGATGTGAACGGCTTCCTCCGGGTCGTCGGTGACCTTGAACAGGTCGAGGTCGCCGGGGTTGATATGTTTGTGCCGCTCCTGCATTTCGGTTTTCATCCAGTGCACCAGTCCTTTCCAGTATTCGCTGCCGAACAGGATGAGCGGGAATTCCGGGATGCGCTCGGTCTGGACGAGGGTCATGATTTCGAAAAATTCGTCGAGCGTGCCGAAGCCGCCGGGCATGTAAATGAAGCCGAGGCTGTATTTGGCAAAACAGACTTTGCGCGCAAAGAAATAGTGGAAGTGCAGCGGGAGGTTGACGAAGCGGTTGCCGGCCTGTTCATGCGGCAATTCGATGTTGAGGCCCACGGATTTGCCGCCACCCTGCGCCGCGCCCTTGTTGGCGGCTTCCATGATGCCCGGCCCGCCGCCGGTGATGACGGCTAACTTGTGCTTGGCAAGTTCTTTGGCAATGTCGCAGGTGGCGCAATAATACTTGTCGCGGGGCTTCGTCCGCGACGAACCGAAAATGGTCACGGCGGGGCCGACCTCGGTCAGGGTCATAAATGAATCCACGAACTCGGACATGATGCGGAAGATGCGCCAGGGATCTTCGCGCATGCGAAAGGTGGTGTCGCTCATGGCCGGAGCATAATCGCGGCAGCAAGAGGATACAAGCGCGCGGACAAAAAGGACGACGGGATGTTTTCGGTGGGGCGAGGCTACTGACGAGCCGGCTTTGGGGCGTCAAAGTAACGACGGCTCGCGGGGACGCTCGCCCCACCGGAGTTGCAAACTGACACCCTGCCAAAACAAACAGGCCGGAGAATCGAAATTCCCCGACCTGTTGCGTTGTCGGTTCCTCAAGAGCAGCCGAGGCTATCGCCGCAGTTCAGGCACTTGAAGCAGGCGCCGTTGCGCACGGCGACGTGGCCGCAATTCGGACACGTGGGCGCGTCCTGCTGGAAATGCGCGACGGAGTCGCTGAGAGATTTCACTGTACGGGCGGGACCGGGCTTGCGATGGCCGTCGCCGTTGCCGGGTTCCTTCACTTCCAGCACGTCGTTGTCTTCAGCCAACTGGAGTTCAGGCACCGGACGGTTCACTCTTTTTTTTTCCTCTTCCAGCAAACCGGGCATGGCGAGTTCCGGCTGCGTGCGATTGGCCGCCACCGCCTCGCGATAACCGGGAATGAATTGCAGCGCCAGCCAGCGGAACACATAGTCGGTGATGGAGGCGGCGTTGCGAATTTCGGGATTTTTGGTGAAGCCGCTCGGTTCGAACCGCTGATGCGCGAATTTGCGGACGAGGGCTTCCAGCGGTACGCCGTATTGCAAGGCAATGCTGGTGAGCGTGCCGATGCTGTCCATCAAACCGCCGATGGTCGAACCTTCCTTGGCCATCGTGATGAACAATTCGCCCGGCCGTTGGTCCCCAAACAATCCGACCGTCATGTAACCTTCATGGCCGGCAATGTCGAATTTGTGCGTGACCGCCGTGCGCGTGTCCGAGAGACGGCGGCGGAGCGGCTTGCCGGTTTCGGCGCGCAGAGCAATCACCACGGTTTCGAGTTCCTTGATGCGGGCTTCCAGCGCGGACGTGCCGGCGGAGGCCGTCTTGTCCCTGCCATCATTGGTCTTTTTGGTGTTGAGCGGCTGCGAACGCTTCGAACCATCGCGATAAATCGCCACGCATTTCAACCCCATCTTCCACGCCTGGACATAGGTGTCACGGACCTCCTCAACCGTGCATTCATTCGGCATGTTGACGGTCTTGGAAATGGCCCCGCTGATGAACGGCTGCGCGGCACCCGTCATTTTCAAGTGGGCGAGGTAATGGATGCTGCGCTTGCCGCGATACGGCTTGAAGGCGCAATCAAACACCGGCAAATGCTCCGGCTTGAGACCGCTTTTTACTGTAGCGGCGCTCTGTGAGCGTCGCTGATCAGCGGCGGTCGCAGACTCGCCGCTACAATCCTCGACGTCTTCAATCGTGTCGAATTTTTCGATGTGCGCGACGATGCCTTCGATTTCCTTCGCGCTGTAACCGAGGCGGCGCAACGCATCGGGCACGCCGCGATTGACGATTTTCAGCATGCCGCCGCCGGCGAGGAGCTTGTATTTGACCAGCGCAATGTCGGGTTCGACGCCGGTCGTATCACAATCCATCAGGAATGCGATGGTGCCGGTCGGGGCGAGGACGGTGACCTGCGCGTTGCGGTAGCCGTGCTGACGGCCTTTGGCGAGCGCACCTTCCCAGGTTTTGCGCGCCTCGTCCTTCAAATAATTGAATTCCTGGCTCGGCTGAATTTGTTCGACGGCGTCGCGATGCTGTTGAATGACGCCGAGCATGGATTCGACGTTGTCCTTCGCCAGCGGTTGGGACACGTGCGCGCAACGCGCGTCGTGGTAACCCGGAAATGCGCCGAGGTTCGCGGCAATTTCCGCGCTCTGCTCGTAAGCCTGGCCGGTCATGATGGCCGTGATCGCGCCGGCGAGCGCCCGGCCTTCGCTGCTGTCATACGGCAGCCCGTAGCTCATGCACAGCGAGCCGAGGTTGGCGTAGCCGAGGCCGAGGGTGCGGAAGATGTGGGAATTTTCCGCGATTTCCCTGGTCGGGTAGCTGGCGTTGTCCACGAGGATTTCCTGCGCGGTGATGAAGATGCGCACGGCGGCCTTGAACCGTTCCACGTCAAATTTGCCGTCTTCGCGTTTGAATTTCATCAGGTTCAGCGACGCGAGATTGCAGGCGGTGTTGTTGATGAAAACGTATTCACTGCACGGATTGGTGGAGTGAATCGGCTCGGTGCCCTTGCACGTGTGCCATTTCTGGATGGCGCCGTCGTATTGCATGCCCGGGTCGCCGCAAACCCACGTGCCCTCGGCGATTTTGTAGAGCAATTTTGCGGCGTCCTTCTTTTCGAGCGGCTTGCCGGTGGTGATGGAGCGCGTCCACCATTCCTTGCCGGCGAGCGCCGCCTGCATGAATTCATCGCTGGCGCGCACGGAAAGGTTTTCGTTTTGATACATCACACTGCCGTAGGCGTCGCCGTTGTAGGAGCCAT
>Ga0187870_1001049_pt1 | contig 27023 bp, 19 predicted proteins | sample June2016WEW_13_1_3_FD_132974 | JGI IMG/M metagenome (GOLD analysis project Ga0187870, IMG submission 132974) | Peatland microbial communities from SPRUCE experiment site at the Marcell Experimental Forest, Minnesota, USA - June2016WEW_13_150 | ecosystem: Environmental > Terrestrial > Soil >... | reverse complement strand
TTGGCGCAGACTTCGTTGCTCGCACCTCACAGATCGCTGCGGATATGCTCGGTGCTCGCGCCTCGTCTGCGCCAAAAATCCCTCGCCGCCTACGTCATCGTATTTACGTCACCCAGTACTTAGCTCTGGTTTCGTCGGTCCGGCCCTGCTGCTGTTCGCCGGCGTGGGTCAGCTCCTCGGGGCGCCGGTCATTACTGATTTCAGTCCGGCCTTTGCGGCGACCGGCGACCCAAACTACGTGCACATTCACGGCACCGGCCTTTATCCCGGCCTCTCGGGGACGCTGGTGGTGAAGTTCGGCAACGTGCCAGACCCGCTGGCCAGGGCGGTCGGCGACACTGACATTCAGGCCGAGGTGCCGGCGGCAGCGCCGGCGGGCCCCTGCACGATTACTGTGATCGTCAATGGCCTCGCCGCTTCCAGCCTCCAGGATTTCGTCGTCGTCGGCCCCGGCCCATACATCCATGATTTCAGCCCTTGGCGCGGGGCGGGCGGCGTCCAGGTGATCCTGAACGGAGAGCACTTCACCGGCGCCACCAGTGCGACTTTCGACGGCAAGCCAGGGACGGGCCTTTTTGCTGAATCGGATAGCCGGCTGCAAATCAACGCCCCGGGCACAGTGACCACCGGCCTGATCGCAGTCACCACCCCAAGAGGGAGCTACACCAGCAGCTCGAACTTTTTCGTGCCGCCAGCCATCACCGGTTTCTCCCCGGCGGCGGGTCCGCCCGGAACCAACGTGGTGCTGACGGGCGCCAACTTCCTCGGGGCGACCGCGGTGCTGCTGAACGGGCTTCCCCTCGAGGTCACTCCCACCAACAACTCGACCCTCCAGTTCACCGTGCCGGCCAACGCGACCACCGGGCCGATCCGTTTGAATGCACCCGCCGGCTCCGTCACCACCGCCTCCAGCTTCGTGGTTTGGCCGGCGATCTACAGTTTTTCTCCCACTTCCGGTCCGCCGAATACCGCCGTGACCGTTTGGGGCGCCAATTTCAACGCCGGAACCGGAACACCGACCGTGCGATTCAACGGCGTGCTCGCCGCCCTGCAGCCCGGCTTCACTTTCAGCCAACTCACGGCCTTCGTGCCCGCAGCGGCGGCCACCGGCCCAATCTCCGTGACGACCTCCGACGGCACAGCCATCGGCCCGGGCAATTTCTATCTGCCGCCAACCATCTCGACTTTCACTCCTGCCAACGGGCCGGCGGGCACTTGGGTCCGGCTCTCGGGGGCGAATTTCACCGACGCCAGGACCGTCTGGTTCAACGGCCTCCCGGCCCCCAGCTTCGTAGTGACGAACAACTCGACCATCGGGGCAATGGCGCCCGATGACGTGACCACCGGGCCGCTCAGCCTGATGACCCCCGGCGGCAGGGCCGACAGCGGCAGCCGGTGGTTCTATGGGGCGCCCAGCCTTTCGGACTTCAACCCCAAGCACGGCCTGCCCGGAACCAATGTCACCATCACCGGCCTGAATCTCCTGGGCGCCACGGCCGTGCGGTTCAACGGCCTGGCCGCCGGCTTCACCATCGCCGGCAACACGACCATCATGGCTGCTGTGCCGGAGGGCGTGTCCACCGGGCCAATCACCGTCTCCACCCCGGGCGGCGCGCCGGCCACCGCGGCCCCGTTCGTGGCCGATTACAGCGACGTGGCGCTCCAGGTGACGGTCGCGCCCGATCCCGTTCCCGCCTCCAGCAACCTGGTCTATACGATTACCATTACCAACAGCGGCCCCTACACCGCGCCCAATGTGCGCTTGAGCGACACGCCACCCTCCTTGTCCAATCTGGTGGCCAAAACGACCTCCCAGGGCTCCTTTACCACCGTGGGCTACTCGTTGCTTTGCAGCCTCGGGGACCTCAACGCCGGCGGGTCGGCCACCATCACGCTGACCTGCGTCGCTCCCCGGGTGGCCGGGACCCTCACTAATATGGCCACAGTGGAGGCCTATGACTATGACCCTGTGGCGGGCAACAACAGCGTGACCAACCTTACGCGTGTTACGTCGCCGCCCTGGCTCACGATTCAACTCTCCTCCAGCAACCAGGTGCTGGTCTCCTGGCCGGCGGACCTGACCAATTACCTGCTGCAATTCAACGGCGCCCTCAGCGCCAACGTCGCCTGGTCCAACGTCACCGCCGTGCCCCTGGTGGTCACCAACGCCATAGGGCCCCAAAACGTCGTCACCGAGACCAACTCGAACCCGGCCCGGTTTTATCGGCTCCGGATCAGGTAGGCGGACCGGTTGGGGATTCCTGGAAGCCGGCGCTCCGGTCCTACGGCCGCATTATCGAGGCAAGCCAATCTTGTCGAGCTAATCCTCGGCGAACAAATAGTCCAGGTCGGCCCTGGTGAGGCTGCGGGCGAAGCCTTCCTCGCCGAGCACGTCGGCAATGGTTTGGGCCTTGCTCTGCTGGAGTTCCCAGATTTTTTCCTCGACGGTGCCCGGGGAGATGAGGCGGTAGGCGTTGACGGTCTGGGTCTGGCCGATGCGATGGGAACGGTCGATGGCTTGCGCCTCGACGGCCGGGTTCCACCAGGGGTCGTAGAGGACCACGTAGCTGGCGGTCGTCAGGTTCAGGCCGGTGCCGGCGGCGCGGAGGCTAAGCAGGAAGACGGCGGGATTGGGATCGTCTTGGAAGGCGTTGACCACCTCCTGGCGCTCTTTGGTGTGGCCGGTCAGGAGGTGGGTGCTGAACTGGCGCTGGCGGCACTCGCCCTCCAGCAACAGGAGCATCTGCACGAACTGGCTGAAGACGAGCACCTTTTGCCCCTCCGCCACCAGCGAATCGAGCAGCTCGAACAAGGTCTCGGTTTTCCCCGAGGGCGAATCGTTGCCGACGAGTTTCGGGTGGCAGCAAATCTGGCGCAAGCGCGTCAGGGCGGCCAGGACATGCATCTGGCTCTTGTTGAGGCCCTGCTCGGCGACGGTTTGCATGACCTGGTCGCGGCGGCGGCGCAACTCGGCCAGGTATAGCTTGCGCTGCTCCTCGGCCAGTTCGCAGTCGCGGCGCTGTTCGATGCGCTCCGGCAGGTCTTTGGCGACGTGCTTTTTCAACCGGCGCAAGAGCAGCGGGCGCAGTTTGGCCGAGAGCCGGCGGCGGGCGATGCGCTGGGCGGATTCGGCGTTTTCGCCGCGCGGCTCATAGGTTTCGGAGAATTGCTCCTGGCTGCCGAGATAGCCCGGCTGGATGAAATCGACGATGCTCCACAAATCGAGCAGCCGGTTTTCCAGGGGCGTGCCGGTCAGGGCCAGGCGATGCTCGGAGCGCAACTGTTTGACGGACTGGGTGACCTGGGCGCCGGGGTTCTTGATGAATTGGGCCTCGTCGAGAATCGCGGCGCGGAAGGCGAACTTCTGGAGTTCCTCCAGGTCGCGTCGGAGCAGGGCGTAATTGGTGACGATGAGGTCGTGCTGGGGGATCTGCTTGCGTAAATTGTGGCGGGCCGCGCCGCTCTCGAGGACCAGCACTTTGAGTTGCGGGGTGAAGCGGCTGGCCTCGCGCCGCCAGTTGTGCAGGACCGAGGCCGGGCAGATGACCAGGGCGGGCTTGGGCTGCCTGGCGTTGCGCTCTTTGAGCCAGGCCAGCCAGGCCAGGGTCTGGAGCGTCTTGCCCAGGCCCATGTCGTCGGCGAGAATGCCGCCCAGCTTGATTTGCGTCAGGTGGCACAGGAAGTTGTAGCCGTCCTGCTGGTAGGGCCGCATCTCGGCCCGGAGGCTGGCAGGCAGGGCGGTGCCGGCAATGCCTTTGAACTCCTTGAGGCGCTGGCGCAAGGCCAGGGCCTGCGGCGTATCACCGAACCGCTGCAAACCTTCTTCGTCCAGGTGCGCGGCATTCTCCAGGCCGAGGCGCTGCGCCGCCGGCGCCAAGCCGTCCACCCCCAGGTCCGCCATCGCCTCGTGCGCCGATTGCACGGCGGCCGAGTCCAGTTCGACCCAGCCCGCGTCGGGCAGCTTGACGAACCGGCCCGTGGCCGATTGCAGGCGGGCGAGGTCGGCGGCGGTGAGCTTGAGGCCCTCCTGTTCCCACTCGGCTGAGACGGCCAGCCAATCGATGCCGCTGCCCTTGACGACGAGGCGGGGCCGCAATTGGCGCGGGGCCAGGAACAGCCGCTGAAAGGCGGAGTTGCCCAGGTAGTCGGCCGCCTGGGGCCGGTTGGACCAGGCCCGCGCCAGCGTGTCCAGGAAGGCCTCGGTGGCGTCGCCCACCCACAGGCCGGGCTCGGGCGTGAACCAATCCAATTGCCGCAGCCAGAGGGTGGCGGGTTCGAGCCGCGGGTCATCGAGCAACTCCGGCTTGTCGGTCGGCCTCGGCTTGGCCTCGTGCAACTGCCATTCATGACCGTTCCAGAGCCAGACGCTGCCGTCGCGCTGGCTGCGGGCCAGCAGCCGCAGGCGCACGGTGTGGTCGAGCAACTCGAAGACGAACCGCGGGGCGGCCGGATGGGTCACGCAAAGCTGCTCCCAGTCCACGCCGCGGTCGGCCTGGGTGCGGCGCAAGTGCATGAGCAAGCGATGGCTCAGTTTGCGCACAGGCACGGCCGGCTGATCTGCCCAGCGGGCGAGCAACGGCGGCGGCGGCGCGTTGCGCACCAGGTAGAAGGTCCGTCCCGCCAGGGCCAGGGGCGGGTGGTGGCTGAAAAACCGCACCTCGGTCAGGGGATAGGCCTGGCCGCCGGGGACGCTCAACCGATGGGTAAAGGAAAGCTCGCCGGCGCCGTTTTCCAGGTGGGGCGTCAACTCGGCCACCTGGCCGTGGAATTCCAGCGCCTGCGGCCCCTGGCTGGAGAGCAGCTCCAGCCGCCGCGTGCGGCCCCAGCGGGCCAGCCAGTCCAACAACTCCAGGTCCGGCAAGACCAGCGCCTCCCCTGGCGCCTGGAACGACGCCGGCCGCGTCTCGGCCAGCCACTGGATGAATTCCCAGTCGGCGGGCGCAAACAGCTCCTGCTCGTGCGCCGCGCGGGTGGTCAGTTCCAGAATCTCGGCCAGCGTCTTGACCTTTTCCCCGGTGCGCGGACGCAGCAGATGAAACCGGACGGCCAGCCGATAGCGGGCGGGCTGTGCCGCGTCGGGCTGCGGCTCGCAGGTCACCCGCAACGAGGCGCGCGGCGTGTCCAAGTGGGCCAGTTTGGGGGGAAACAGCCAGGCCTCCAACTGTTGCACCAGTTGCTGTTCCCGGGCGGCTTGCTCGACCTGCGCGAAACGGTCCAGGTTGGCGTAAGGCCCCAGCTCGGTCGGCACCGAGCGCTTGGCCCGCAGGAACAGGAAAGCCATCTCCTCCAGGCGCGCCCGGCCCTGGGCCGCCAGCAGCCGCGGCCACCAATCCGTGCTCGGAAAGTCCTTGCGCGAGAGTGAGAGCTTCTCGAAATAATCCTCCAGCAGCAGCCAGGCGCGCTGCGAATCGCCGCACGCCGCGAAGTTGCCCAACAGCTCCTCGCGCTCAGCGATGGCCGCTTTTGAATCCGCCAGTTCGCGGCGCAGGTCCGCCAGCGCGCCATAGGTCTTGGCAAGCACCGTGTCGTGAGCGTCGTACTTGGACGCCACGCCCGCCCGCAAACCGTTGCCGTTTCTGAAGAAAGCTTTGCCCATCTGATTACACCCGCTACGCGTTCTACCATCTCCACACAGAATGGCCGCCCTGGTCAATCAGAAATGTAGAGATTCTTTGAAGGCCACTTTCCAGGCGCCCGCAACAGCGCCTGGCGGGAAAGCCCTCCGCACCGGCAGACAAGCGTGTCCGCCCCGGAGTTCTTGACCGGCAAGACTCATTGTAATCAGGTCAAGTTTCGCTGCGATTGCAAAGCTGCGCTGAGCCAGCGCTTCTTTTAGGTGAATTGAATCCCGATTCCGAATCGGGATTCCCGAGGTGGTCTGAGGCGCAGCCTCGCTAAGAAGTTTACTTGAAGAGACCACGGACGCCACAGGGCGTCTTAATCGGGCCTCGCCGCCAAAGGGCGCGCCGGGAGGCCGGGGGTCAGCGGCCGCCGGCCGGGCTAATCCGGGCGCAGGCGCGGCAGCCAACGCGCCAGCAGGTCCCGGCAGTTGAGGACCTTCTCCGCCAGATCAATGGGCAGGTAGAAGTAATGGTTCGAGGCCTCGAAACCGAGGGCGGAATCGGCCGATTGCAGCCGATGCAACCGGCGCGCCAGGGCGATTTCCGCTTTGAGCATCCGCTCCAGCACGGCGATTTGCGCCCCCGCCCCGCCAGGGGCTTTGGCGGCCGCCAGCCCGCGCCGGGCCAGGACAAACCGCGCCTGGTTGGCGGTGCTGCGGAAATGAATCGCCGCGGCCTCGGCCACCCGGCACTCCTGGGCCAGCGCCCCGCGTTGAGGCAGCGCTGGCGGCGTCTTGGCTTGCGCGATGGCACTTCGGAGCTGGTCCAGGGCCGCCTCGAACCCGTCCGCCACCTTGTCCAACTGCCGGATGAAAACCTCCGGGGGATAAACCGCCCGCCAAGCGTCCAGGTCGTCGTAGGGGAAGCCCACCATGGTGGCCTGAAAACCGGTCGGTTCGGCCCAGAGCAAATTGGCCGGACCAAGCTGCTGGGGCCCCGAGTAGAGGACCCCGGTGTGAAAAGGGAACTCACGGAAAGCGGCGCTGAATCCGCGCCAGGCGGTGACCACGGCCGGGGCCAGCGCCGCTCCAAAACGCCGTTCGGCCACGCGCCGCATGGCCTCTTGGGCCGAGCCGCAAGCCAGGGTCTCAGACACCGCCTCCAGGTTCGGCGAGGGGAACCCACCGAGCGTCCAGCCGAGCATCAAGCTGCGCACGCCAGTCGCGCGCAGTCTCTCCGCATGCCGGGCCACGTTTTCGACCGCGGGGATATAAGGCACCGCCGCCAGTTCCCAGGTGTTGCCGGCCTGGATTTTGGCGATGGTTTTGAGTCCCCGCTCCTGGGCCAGTCGCCAGTGCCGCTGGGCCCGCGGGCCGGGGCCAACCGCCGAGATCGAGTACTCGCCGACCTCGGTTTTCACGCCGCCGCGCTCCAGCGGAAGCTGCCATTCGCTCACGCTCATCAAGGCCACACCCTCGGGCAGCCGCCCAATGGCCTCGCCGGCCCAAGCGTCGCTCCAGCCCCAATCCCAAACGATGAGTTGGGCGGGCGCGCCGGACTGGCGAATGCCTTGGCAGAACAGGCGGTTGACCTCGGCGATAACCTCGGCCGGCCGGCGGGCGGCGCAACGCGGGCACCCGGCGCCCCCGTCGTGCGACCAGCAGTTGGTAAGATTCTCAGAGGCGGTGATGCTGAAGAAACCGCCCAGCTCCGGCACGGCCCGGCAGATGCCCGCCAAGGCTTCAACCAGGAACCGCCCGACCTCCGGCGCGCTCGTGCAAAGCGCCGCGTGGTCACCTTCAACCACCCCCTTGAGTTGCGGGCGGCTGTCGAAAAACCGCAGCGGCATCGCCCGCGGCTCGTTCAGGTAAAGGAACACCCGCAGGCCGTGCTGGCGCGCGCGGGCGGCCAGGCGCCGCAGGTTCTTGAGCCGAGTCCGGTACTGCGCGCTGCGCTCCGGCTCCCAGGGGAACGGCGCCAGTTTGTAAAGCACCGCTTGCAGCCAGACGCCGTTCACCCCAGCCTGCGCCAGACGGGCAAGATAGCCTTCCGGATAGGGGTCCACGTCCTTTCCCAGCAAGGGATCGCCATAGGGGGCGAAATAGGAATAGCAAAACTTGAGCTCGCCGGAGACTGGCAGACGGCCCGGCCCGGTTGGCTTCCGGGAAAGCCTGGCGATGAAGCCAAAGAGCGGCTCCTCCGGCTCGGTCGAAGCGGCGGGCAGTTCTTCGCGCAGGCTGCGCGCCATTTCGCGTTCCCGCTCCAACACGCCCCGAGTCGGCGCCTGATAGGCCAGCCAACCGCACTGGGGTTTAAGCCCGCCGAGCTTGACAAACAGGAAGTCGTCTTCACGCAACGTGTAGGCGAGCTGTTCGGCGGTCCAACCCAGCAGTTGGAGCAACTGCTCGTAAGGCAGCAGGTGCCAGTTGCGCTTGATGAGGGTGATGTAGGAGCGGGCTTGCTGGTCGGGGGTGATGCGCGGCGGGCCGCGCAAGCCCATGGCGCGTCCCAGCCGCAGGATGTCCGCCGTGTGGGCGCCCACCACGCGGGCCATGCGTTCAGGAGGCACCAACGGCCAGTTTCGCCACACGAACGCATGCAGACGATCTGGGAAATGCGGCAAAGGCACCGGTGGGGGAGCTACCCCTTTGGGCAGTTCGGCGGCGGTCAGGCCCGGCGGCGGGCCAGTCCCTCCTCGCAGGGCGGCGCCGGCCAGGCCTTCCAGCGCCAGCCCGCCCGCCACGCTCACACTGCTCTTGAGAAAGCTCCGCCGGGAAATGGACATATACTTTTCCGGGTTAAATCGCCTCGGCCCAGAGCGCCGCTTTCAGCGCGGGTGGGGAAAGCTCCCGCTGCTTTCCTGACCAGGGAGCTTCTCCAGCCGCGCTGCGTCAGGGCTCTGATTCTGACGCCAAAATGCCCTCGTCCCTCTCCCCTGGGTCTTCGTGGGTCGAATGAGCCAGCTTCTTGGCGTAGTGCTCAATGTTTCTCAGGGAGTGGTGAATTGCGCGCAGCCTTCCGTAAAGCGCACAGGAAGCTACTGCTATAGCGACGGCCACCACGCACAGCGCGAAGACAGCCCACCACCGAGCCGCATTTGGGTCAATTTCCATATTTCTACCTTCTGTTTGCCAGCCATCGAAATGCTTTTACGCCGCGATCACAGGGAGGGCAAGCCTTTTCGGGACGACAGGAATTCCTCGGGGCGCATCTCGCTGCTGCCTCCCAAGCGCGGCTGAGGCGGAGGGGTCGTCTCAGGACACTTTTGGCGGGCGCTGAAGCTCCCGGTCAATCACTTGTCCGCGGCGTTTTGACCCTTCAACGCTCCCTCCCCTGCTGACTGCGGCCTGCCGTCTCCGCTGCCTGTCTCCGCGCCTGGGCCAATTGCGCCCGCCATTTATCGAGGCGTTCCTTGATCTGCTTCTCCAGGCCCTGCTCGGTGGGCTCGTAGTAGCGTTTGTCGGCGCCCAGATAGTCCTGGGCCACGAAATGGCCGGGGTGGTCGTGGGCGTATTGGTAGCCTTGGCCGTGGCCGAGGCGCTGGGCGCCCCGGTAACTGGAGTCGCGCAGATGCTCCGGCACCGCCAGCGTGCGCCCGGACTCGACGTCTTTGGAGGCGGCATCAATGGCCATGACCGTGCTGTTGCTCTTGGGCGCCGTGGCGATGTAAAGCACCGCCTCGGCCAGGGGGATGCGGGCCTCCGGCCAGCCGATGAATTCCGCCGCCTGAAATGCCGCGCTGGCCAGCACCAGCGCCATCGGGTCCGCCAGGCCGACGTCTTCGGCGGCGTGGATGACAATGCGCCGGGCGATGAACCGCGGGTCTTCGCCGGCGTGCATCATCTTGGCCAGCCAATAGAGCGCCGCGTCCGGGTCGCTGCCGCGCATGGATTTGATGAAGGCCGAAATGGTGTCGTAATGGGCATCCTCATCGTCGTACACGACGGCCTTTTTCTGGATGCTTTGCTCGGCCACCGCCAGGTCGATAGGCACCGCTCCGTTGGGGCCGGGGGCGGTGGTGAGGGCGGCGATCTCCAGGGCATTGAGGGCCTTGCGGGCGTCGCCATCGGACAGTTTGGCCAGGTGGCGGAGGGCCGCGGCGTCCGCCTCGATCTTCAGGCAGCCCAGCCCGCGCTCGCGGTCGGCCAGGGCGCGCCCGAGCAGCAGGTAAAGGTCGTCTTCGGAGAGCGGACGCAATTCGAAAATCTGCGAGCGGGAGACGAGCGGGGAGTTGATGAAAAAGAACGGATTGTGCGTGGTGGCGCCGATGAGCCGCACGATGCCCCCTTCCACGTCCGGCAGCAGCACGTCCTGCTGGGCCTTGTTGAAGCGATGGATTTCATCGATGAACAGGATCGTGGATTGCCCCTTGTTGGCGAGCCGGTTGGCGGCCAGCGCCAGCACCCGCCGCATGTCGGCGACGTTCGATTCCACCCCGCCGAGCCGCTCGAATTTGCTGCGGGTCTGGCGGGCGATGATTTGCGCCAGCGAGGTCTTGCCCGTGCCGGGCGGGCCATAGAAAATCAACGACTGGATGCGGTCCGCCTCGATGGCCCGGCGCAGGAGTTGGCCGGGGCCGAGGATGTGGGACTGGCCGACAAATTCGCCCAGGTCGCGCGGCCGCATGCGGGCCGCCAAAGGCTGATGGCGCGGCGTGGCCTCGGCCGGCGAGGCCCCCGGCGGCCGGGCGGCGGTCTCGGCAAACAAATCATCACGCGCCATACGCCCAATTTAACCATTGCTCCACGCCAGGCCCAAGGAAAAAGCCGGACAAAAAAGACCCCGCCATTGCCGTGTGTAACAGTTCCTTTGAACTTATTAGAAACAGATGGGAACCCGCTGAACTGCTTACGACTTCCAGTTAAGGCCTGTCGGCCACAATCACAGCTAAGGCTCCGCGGATTATTCACTACGGTTCAAGGACATAGTTTCTAATCACGAGCATAGGCAGGGTAAATTCCAAAACCCAATCGCTTCTTTGCCAAAGAACCGGCGCGCGGCAGCATTCAGACCATGCCAGCGCTTTCTGCACGGGATTATCGGTTGCCGGCGGCGGTTGCTCAAGCAAAATTTTTCTCGCCGGAGCGTTTTTTTTCTTGCTAATCTTGCCTTTGGTGCGGCGAGGGTGAAGACTGGCCGGTGTTTTCCCCGTTGACCAGGGACTTCCAGCGCGTGTCAGCGAGAACGCAGGTGGCGCGGGCCTTGCCGCCGAGCATTATCGAATCCACCCCCCGCCCAGGACCAGGTCGTCCTGGTAGAAAACAGCGGCCTGGCCGGGTGTGACGGCGCGCTGGGGCGCGTGCAGCTTGACCCTGGCCTTGGCGCCCTCCAGCGGGGTCACGGTCGCGGGGGCGCCGGGGTGATGGTAACGAATCTTGACGGCCGCTTCCAGCGTGTCGGGCGGGCGGTCGAAAGGAATCCAGTTGCAACGCTCGACCTCGAACTCCGCGCGGGCCAGCGCCGAGGCGTCGCCCACGACGACCCGGTTGCTCGCGGCGTCGAGTTCCACGACGTAAAGCGGCTTGGGCGACGCGAGGCCGAGGCCCCGGCGCTGGCCGATGGTGTAGAACTCAATCCCCTGGTGATGGCCCAGCACCTGGCCGTTCAGGTGCACGATCTCGCCCCGGTGCCTTTGCGCCAGGTTCGCCTGTTGGAGGAACCTGCCGTAGTCATTGTCCGGCACGAAGCAAATCTCCATGCTCTCGGCCTTCTCGGCAGTCTTGAGGCCCCAGCCGCGCGCCACCGCGCGGGTGTCGGTCTTGGTCTTTTCGCCCAGCGGAAAGAGGGCGCGCGCCAACTGGTCCTGCCGCAGCGAAAACAGGAAATAGCTCTGGTCCTTGACCGGGTCGCGTCCGCGCCACAGCAGGGTGCGGGCGGCTTGCCCGACCGGTCGGGACTCCAGCCGCGCGAAATGGCCCGTGGCGACATAGCGCGCGCCGAGCTGGTCGGCCCGCGCGAGGAGGCGGCCGAACTTGAGGCGCTCGTTGCACCTCACGCACGGGTTGGGCGTGCGGCCCGCCTTGTATTCCGCCGCGAAATAGGCAATGACCTGCTTCTGGAACTCCGCCGTTTCGTCAATCAGATAATAGGCAATGCCCAGTTTGTGGCAGACGGCGCGGGCGTCAATTACCGCCTGCGGCCCGCAGCATTGGTCCTCGGCGAGCGCAACGCAATCCGGCCGGAGCTTGAGGGTGATGCCCACCACTTCATAGCCCTGCTCCAGCAAAAGCGCCGCCGCCGCGGAGGAATCCACTCCCCCGCTCAGGCCAACCACCACCCGCGTTTTTTTCTCCACCGTCACCAGACGCCCAACATACGCGCGCCCCGGGGGCCTGTAAACTCCGCTGCCCGGGCCGCGCGCACTTTGCGCTTTGAACTTTGTCCCCGCAATCGTATAAAGGAGGCCATGCGAACCTTGCCGTTATTGTTGGCCAATGGCGGGCTGGTGCTCTGGCTGATTCTGCTCGTCAGCGCGGTGGGCGTGGCCGTGTTCGTCGAGCGTTTTCTGCATTTCCACCGCGCCCAGATTAACTCCCTGGAGTTCCTCAACGGCGTGCGCACGGTCCTCAAGCGGAACAACGTCGTCGAGGCCCTCTCGATCTGCGAGGCCACGCCCGGGCCGGTCGCGCGGCTGGTCAAGACGGCCATTTTGAACCGCGACCATGGCCGGGAGCGGGTGCGCGAGGCGCTCGAAGAAGCGGGTTTGGCGGAAGTGCCGCGGCTCGAGGAAAACCTCAACCTGCTGGCGACCATTGCGCAACTGGCCCCGCTGCTCGGCCTGCTGGGCACGGTGCTGGGCTTCATCCAGACGTTCCACCAAATGCTGGACGCCGGCCTGCACGCCCACGTCGGGCTGCTGGCAGATGGCATTTGGAAGGCCCTGGTTTGCGCCGCGGCGGGGCTGGCCGTGGCCATCCCTGCCCACGCCGGCTACAACTACCTGGTCAGCCGGGTCAACTCCATCGTGCTGGACATGGAACGGACCGCGACCGAGATCGTCCACATCGTCACGGAAGGGACCAGGCCGTGAAATTCCCGCGCAACGCCCGTATCTTTCGCAGCCGCTTGGATGCAGCGCCCTTTGCCACGGTCTTTTTTCTGCTGCTGCTTTTCCTGCTGCTCGCCGGGCTGGTTTATACGCCGGGCGTGCGTCTGGACCTGCCGGCGGCCATTGACCTGGCGGGAACCAAAAAGCTGACCATCGCGGTGGCCATCGACGCTAATGGGCGGCTGTATTTCGAGAACCAGTCGGTCGAGGAGCGCGACCTGGCGGCCCGGTTGCGCAAAGCCGTGGCCAGTGCGCAGGAACCGCTGACGCTGGCGGTGCAGGCGGACAAGGACGTGAGTTCTGAAAGGCTGATCCGCCTGGCACTGCTGGCCCGCGCCGCCGGCATCCAGGAAGTGTGGCTGGCCACGCTGCCCCGCCCCTTCGCCTCGGCGCCGCCCGACGCACCGCCATAGCCCTCCAGCAATGAAAGGATGTGCTAGCCGCCCGGCGGCCTATGATGTCCCCCTCCGTTGAACTGCCCCCCTGGCCGCGCCGCCGCTGGGGGTGGACCATTGCCCTGGTGTTCGCTGGGCAGGTCAGCTTGATCTTCTGGTTGGGCGAGCGCGGGCCGGTCCGCTCCCGCCCGCCCAGGCCGGCCCCAACCCTTCGGCTGGCCGGGGGGGCCTCCCACGAACTGCTGGCACTCCAGGACCCCACCCTGTTCGCCCTGCCCCATCGCCGGGGGTTTTCCGGACCGGCCTGGCTCGAGCCCCCAGTCCTCCAGAATCGCCCGCCTGATTGGTCCGAGGAAGCCCGCTGTCTGCCCTTGCCCGTGGCCCAACTGGGCGCCGGCTTGGGCCAGTTCATCCCGACCAATAGTCTCGCGCCCCTGCAAATGCCTCCCCTGGGCGAGCCGGAATGGGCGCTCTTTGAACCGGCCCCGCTCCCGCTTTCCCCGGAGCAATCCCGGCTGCGAGTCGAAGGCGGCCTGGCCGGACGCCGCCTGCTGGCAACGCTGGACCTGCCCGCCTGGCAGCATAGCGATGTCTTGACTAACACCATCGTGCAAGTGCTGGTCAACGCCGAGGGCCGGCCCGTCTCCGTCACCCTCCTCCCACCCGGCAGCGGCTTGACAACGGCCGATGACCATGCCCTGGCTCAGGCCAGGACTGCCCGGTTCGAACCCGCCAGCGCCGGCGGGCAGGAAGGCCAGCCACTGCCGCCGCCGCTGGCGCATCTGGCCTGGGGCTCACTGGTCTTCGAATGGCACACGCTGCCCTTGCCGCCGACTAATGCGCCGGCAGCCAAATGAGTTGCGGGAGTTGCATGGTTACAATGTTAAACAGGTTAAAAATGAGCTAAATGAGTTATGGCGCCGCCCCAGAGTCTCACTGTGCCCGGGGCGCAGGTGATAGGTGATTGGTATCCGAAGCCCGGATTCAGCCGCCCATCACCGCTCGGCAATCGCCGAAGGTTTGACTCGGCTTGAACCTTGGGCGACGGTGGCAAGAAGGAATGTCCACTCCCAACCTGATTCTGGCTTACGTCGTGGTCATGCTCACCGGGCTGGCGGGCGCGGCCATCTATTCCGAGTTGCGCCGCCGGAGCTTCGAGCCGGCCCCCAGCAAAGACCGCATCTTCCGTTGCGGTCGTTGTGGCTACGTCTATACCGACGACGCGGACGTGGACCGTTCGCGCTGCTCGCAGTGCGGGCAAATAAACGACGCGATCGAGTTCTGAGTCACCCCCCGGTTTTCAACTCGACGACATCGTGAGCAGCGGCCTCGCGCTGCCCGGCTGGGCTGACGCGAATGAAGCGGGCCTTTTGGCGAAGTTGGGCCAGGTTGGCGGCGCCCAGATAGCCCATGCCTGACTGAATGCCGCCAATGAGCTGAGCCAGGACACGATCCACCGAACCGGAAACTTCCTTCAGGGCCTCGATGCCTTCCGGCGCCACCTTGCCGGTCGGGTCCGGCGTGTGGCCGTAACGCGCCGCCGAGCCGGCTTTCATCGCCGCCAGGCTGCCCATGCCGCGGTACTGCTTGTACAACTTCCCGCTGATTTCCATCACGTCCCCCGGCGCTTCCGGGCAACCTGCCAAAATGCCGCCGCACATCACGGCGTCCGCCAGCGTCAGTGCCTTGACGATGTCCCCGGACTTGGTGATCCCGCCGTCCGCGATGAGGCTGACGCGCTGGTGCTGCGCCGCCCGCGAGGCCACGTAGAGCGCGGTAAGCTGGGGAATGCCGACGCCGGCCACCATCCGGGTGGTGCAGATGGAGCCCGGGCCCTGGCCGACCTTGATGGCATTGGCCCCGGCCTCGGCGAGAAACTCGACCGCCGCCGCGCTGGTGATGTTGCCGGCGATAATGGGCAGCTTGGGAAAGGCGTCCCGCAGCATCCGCACCGTGTCCCCCACCCCGCGGCTATGGCCATGCGCCGTCGAGACCGCCACCGCGTCCAGCTTGCGCTCGACCAGCGCCCCGACGTGGGCCAGGATGCGGTCGCGGTCCAGTCCGCCAAAGGCATTGCGCGTGGCGGAGACCGCCGCCCCGCACAAGAGCCGGAAATGAGCGTCCCGGGCCGGCTTGAACTGCGCGTTCCGCTCCTGGGTGATCCGTTCCACGTCGCTCAGGGTGAAAAGCCCCGCCAAACGGTCCTGGTCGTCCACCACCAACAGCTTGTGGATGCCGAGGTGATCGGTGAAAAACTTGTCCGCCGTGGCGATCGGGTCCCGGCCCAGCTCCTGCTGGTTGAGCGTGTGGACCCGGGGGCGGGGCGTCAGCACGTCGGCGACTTTGCGGCTGGCGTAGCGGCGTTTGACCACGTGTCCGGGCAGCAGACCGAGCAGTTTGCCCTGGTCGTCCACGACCGGAAAGGTGCTGAAGGCGAACCGCCGCTTCTCGATCAGGCCCAGCACGTCGCCAATCAACTGGTCCGGGGTGGCCCTGATCGGCTCCTGGATCAGCCCATGGACATGGTTCTTCACCCGGCTGACTTCCGAGAGCTGCTCCCGCTCGGCCATATTATAATGAATCAGGCCCAGCCCGCCGTTGAGCGCCATCGCAATCGCCATCCGCGATTCTGTCACCGTGTCCATGTCCGAGGAGATCACCGGAATATTCAGTTCCAATCCCTCCGCCAGCCGCGTGCCGAGCTGCGTGTCTGCCGGCAGGACCTCCGAATACTGCGTGGCGAGCGTGACGTCGTCGTACGTCAGCCCAAGCTCGCTGTAGCTGGTGAAAAATGCCTCCGCCGGTTTGTAAAACCGCCCATCAACGTTGTCCGACGCTTTGCTTGCTGCCATGTCGGAAAATGTCTTGCTCACGCCCCGTTTGGCAAGCGCAAATTCCTGCCCGCGCCGCTGCGAAGCGAGCGAGCGCCGCGAAACCGTGAGCGACGGGCTCGGTCGCTTCGCTCTTTTCCCATTGAGTCGCCTCGACGCGCAAACTAGTTTGCTCCGGATGAATGTCTTCGTCACGGGTGGCGCAGGTTACATTGGTTCGATTTGCGCGGAAGAACTGCTCAATGCCGGGCATCAGGTTACGGTCTATGACGATTTGAGCGAGGGCCACCGCTCGGCCGTGGATTCGCGCGCGCGCTTCCTGCTCGGCCAACCCGAGGCGCGGCCTCACCTCCTGCAGGCGGTCCAGGAGGCCCGGCCCGACGCCATTGTCCACTTTGCCGCCAACGCGCTGGTCGCCGAATCGATGGCCAACCCGGGGAAGTATTTCCGCAACAACGTCGCCAACGGCCTCGAGCTGCTCGAGGCCGCCGGCGCCGCCGGCGTCAAAAAGTTCGTGTTCAGCTCCACCTGCGCCACTTACGGTCCGCCGGACCGGCTGCCGGTGACCGAGGACCTGCCGCAACGGCCGATCAACCCCTACGGCGAGTCCAAGCTGATGTTCGAGCGGATGCTGCACTGGTACCGCCAGTTGCGCGGGTTGGAATTCGTGGCCTTCCGCTACTTCAACGCCGCCGGCGCCACCGCCCAATTTGGCGAGCATCATCGCCTCGAAACTCATCTCATCCCCAACGTGCTCAAAGTGCCCCTCGGCCTCAAGCCGCATTGCGAGATCTTCGGCGCCGATTATCCCACGCCCGACGGCACCTGCGTCCGCGATTACATCCACATCCTCGACCTGGCCCAGGCGCACATCCTGGCGCTGGCGCCCGGCCCGCAAGGCTTCTACAACCTGGGCAACGGCGACGGTTACTCCGTCCGCGAGGTCATCCGCGTATGCGAAAAGGTCACCGGCCGGCACATCCCGGCCCTGGAAATGCCCCGCCGCCCGGGCGACCCGCCCAAACTCGTGGCTTCCGCCCAAAAGGCCCTGCGCGAACTGGGCTGGAGACCGAAGTACCCCAAGCTGGAGGACATCGTCGCCAGCGCCTGGACCTGGCACCGGCAGCATCCAAACGGCTATCCGGATTGAAGGCCCATGCCCGCGGTCCGAGCGAGGTCCAAGGCTCGAAATCGGAAATGGATTCGAGGTCTGACTTGCTGCCGGCCGGGGTTTTGAACGGCCAGCCTTGCTCCCGGAATCTCTCGCCGCAACCAAAATCAGGGGAGAGTTCTTTCGCCGGGACCCCCGCCGCGAGCATAAGTGGAAATAACTGGAAATAGCTGCAAACAAGCTCAGTGCGGCGGTGGCAGGCTCCCCGAGCGCCCCAGCCCTCGCCAGCCGGCCCATAATCCATCGGAGGGCAGACTAAACCTATGACTGCGCTGTCCGCTTTGAAATAGAACCGGAAGCAAACCTTTTTCTTCTCCTCGAGGCCTTCGGTGAACTGTTTGTGATTTGGTATTATAGCGTCGATGCGCTTGAGTTTCCCTTTCTCTTCTGGCTAATAGAGGGCCAACCTAACGCCCGGCGCTCTAACCTCTTCAATCCCGCCTAATTGAGCTGTTTGAGGTCACCTTTTTTGTGCGGTGAACAGAATGTAAAGGCATTGCAACTTGCACGGCCACCACCGCCGCACCATGCACTCTGCAAAGTGGACGAGAGGCTCGGATTGGCTCCCTGGAAATCGTTCGGCTGATCGTTTTGCGAGCCGTGCCAGCCAGAATTGCCAGAGGGAGGTTGTTGCTGGCAAGGCGGTTGCGGGTTTTTCGGGGGGGGCCACCTGGAGTTGCCTTTCCAGCGCCAGCCCTGGCGAAGCGTCCATGGCACACCACACGCTGAGGTTACGGCACAGGCAGGAATGGGCCCCACATGAAAGGGGCTGCGATAGCTGTCAATAAGACTCAAAACAAGCCTACGAATATGAAGCATAAATATTTGCTTATTACTCTCCTCGGCGCTGCCGCTCTCGCTGCGGGCTGTGCCCGCTCGGAAAAATCCACGACCGAAAGCCGGGAAGCTACGGCCAAGCAGTTCGACAAAGTCAAAACCGAAACCAAAGAAGCCGCGCAGGACATGAAGGACTATACCTACGCGCAGAAAACGGAGTTCGTCGAAAACATGCAAGCCCAGTTGGTCCAGATCAATCGGGATTTGGACCAACTCTCCGCCAAAATTGAAAAGGCCAGCGACGCGGCCAAAACCGAAGCGAAACCCAAACTTCAGGCCCTGCGCGACCAGGCGGACAAATTGAACCAGCAGCTCGACAAGGTCAAGAGCGCCACCGAGTCCACCTGGGACGACGTCAAGGCCGGCTCCAAGAAGGCCTATAGCGAGCTGAAGGACGGCTTCCAGCAGGCACGGCAGTGGTTGAGCGACAAGATCGCGCCTTGAGGCGAACTGACCCATCAACAAATCAACATCAAAAACAAAACACTATTTATGACAAAAACATCGGTATTCTGGATGGCCGACAGTGAAACTCACGTTGGCGTAAACGGAACGAAACGGATCCTCATGGGCCTTGTCCTTGCGCTGGCTGGGATGTTGGCGTGCCATCAGGCGACGGCGGGCCAAGCGCCAGTAGACCTTGGCTCGGCCGCCACTTTCGCGGTCCTGGCTGGCTCCACAGTCACCAGCACCGGCATTACCACCATTACCGGGGACGTTGGGTCGGGTCCAGGTACTGCGGTGGATGGGTTTCCGCCAGGAACAGTGAGCGGGACGATTCACGCGGGCGATCCGGTTGCCGCGCAAGCCGAAGCCGACTTGACCACTGCGTATAACGACGCCGCAGGACGAGTATTGGCGCCTATCACGCTGGCCGGCAACATCGGCGGCCAAACCCTCACCCCCGGCCTCTATAAATCCACGTCCTCGCTGGCGATATCGTCAGGGGATCTCACGCTCGACGCCCAGGGCGACGCGAACGCGGTCTTCATCTTCCAGATGGCGTCCACGCTCACCACGACCTCCGGCCGCCAGGTTATTCTGAGCGGCGGCGCCAACGCGGCCAACGTCTATTGGCAGGTCGGCAGTTCAGCGACTCTTGGCACGACCACCATCTTCGAAGGAACCATCATGGCTCAGATATCCATCACGCTGCAGACCGGCGCGACCCTGGACGGCAGGGCGTTGGCCCGAATTGGCGCGGTCACCTTAGACGCCAATACCATGACAGTTCCAAACACAGTAACATTGGCATTGGTATCAGCAGCAGTGGTCACTGATCCGTACACGTACGCTTCGGGACAATCAGTTAATCTTGCGACCAAGACCATAACGGTTCCTAGGTCAGGTAGCATGCAGTACTATCGTATCATGTCGGCCACAGCGCTTACCATTACGAGCATCACCATCTCCGGTGGCAACGTGGTAATCACCTACAATTAAACATTTGCAATGGAAGCGACGGCAAACGGATAACCATCAAAACGGAAAGGGTTATTACGCAAACAAGGTTCGCAAACACAGACCAATTACCAAAGAAGGAGAATTCCATGAATAAAACTGAACGCTTGATCGGCATGATCGGATTGGTTTTGTGCGGTGCGCTTCCAGGATACACAACCTGTGGAGAACCGTCGGCGTCGGTCGGGGTGAGTGTGTCGCTGCCGGCGGTGGAGATTCGGGCGGAAAGCGATTTTTATGAGCCGCTCACCCCGTACGGGCAATGGGTCGTTATCGGCTCCTACGGACGCTGCTGGAGACCGGGCCGAGTCGAAGCTGGTTGGCGCCCCTACGGCAACGGCTATTGGCAGCGGACGGACGCCGGCTGGTACTGGGCCAGCGATGAGCCTTGGGCCTGGGCCGCTTATCACTATGGCCGCTGGGGTTTGAGTGCGGAATATGGCTGGTATTGGGTGCCCCAGACCCAATGGGCCCCGGCCTGGGTTTCCTGGCACAGGGGTGGCGGATACATTGGCTGGGCGCCGTTATACCCGTCCGCCAGGTTCGCCCGCGGCGGTTCCGTGGAGGTTGACGTGAACGTCATCTCACCGCGGGCGTATGTTTTTGTCCAAGAACGGCACTTCCTGGAACCCGTTCGCCCTTCCACGGTGGTCGTTAATAACACCACCATCATCAAGAAGACCGTTAACATCACGAACATCAAGGTCGTAAACAACAACGTCATCAACGAAGGTCCGGCCACCGGGGTCATCGAGAAGGCAACCGGTCGAAAGGTCCGGGCGGTCGCGGTCCGTGAACTGCGCCAGAAGGAGGAAGCCGGGGTCCTCGCGAAGCAAAAGACACCGGCAACGATTGCTAAGAAAAAGGCCGGCCCGCCCGTTCGCAGCGCGGTTGAGCCCCGCGAAAAGAAAGCCGTGGTCGCGCACACGCCGCCGCAGGTTGAGAAACCAGCCGCCGCCACGCGTCGGCCTGTAGCGCCCGCGCCGAAGAATCAGGAAGCGCAGAGCGAGAAACACAAGCCCGTTCCCCCCGCTACGCAATTCAAGCCTGAGGCCAAGCCTGAAGGCAATCATCCTGCGGCGGTGAGGGAAGCCGCCGGGCAGAAGGCCAACCAACACGCCGAAAAGCAGGCCAAGCCGGTTGCGCCACCATCGCCCCAGTAACGGACAAACGCCCCTCCCCCAATAGCAGTTCACTGATCACTGTCGCTAAACAAACGAACAAGCAAACACAAATCAGAAAACCAAAGAAGAGCTGAACATGAAGACAACACATTCGGGAATGATTGAGACAGCAAAGGACAAGATCGTTGCCGCAATCAAAGGCGCCAAAGAATTGGGAGTGAACGCCGAGGACGCCGCGTCGGCGGCTGCCCACGGGGCTTTGAAAGCGGCTGGCGAAGTGGGTTCGACGGCTGTTGAGACGGTTCGCCAGGCAGTCGCTAAACCCAGCCACGGCGTCAAGGTGGCGCTGAAAGAACCCGAGCTGGTCGTGTCCGCGAATTAAGCTGGTGAATCGCCGCCGGCGGGCGCGGAAGCGCGCCGGCCAGCAGTGCTTCCAAAACAAACGGAAAGGAAAAATATGTTATACACAATTGCGGTAGTCCTGATCATTCTGTGGCTGCTCGGTCTCCTAACCAGTCACACGTTGGGAGGGGTAATCCATGTCGTGCTGGTGGTTGCGCTGGTCATGGTGCTGCTCAACTTCTTTGGCGGGCGCAAAGGAGCATGACGAGTCATCAAACCAGGAAGGCGAACCAGTGTTCGCAAAAAAAGTCAACAAACTTATTCAAAGGCCATTATGAACAAAATCATTTCTCTGGCGCTGCTCGCGGGCGGCATTGTTCTCATCGTTATTGGCATTAATGCCACAAACTCATTCAGTTCGGACGTGTCCAGGTTCTTTACGGGATCGCCGACTGATAAAGCCGTTTGGATGCTCATTGGAGGCATCGTCGCGGCGGTGGTCGGGCTAGCGACGCTCTTGCGCAGTCCGAAACATACCTAAATTGCGTAAGCAGTCTGCCGCAGCCCGGCAATGAATGCTCCTGTGCGGGCGCGCAGCCCCGCCGAACATGAATGCGTATGTTGTTCGGCAAGGGGGTCAAGCCAGAACTTTTCACTCGAATTCCTGCCGCCCGGCGGCCGTGTCCTTCCGAATCCCCTGCTCCCGCAGTAAGCGGCCCACCCGCATCCGACCAGGCCGGTGCTCCGGCGCCGCCGAATACTAAACCGAACTGCTCCAGGGATGCTCCGGCAGCCGGTCTTTTGGGCCAAGCAACCTGGCCCGGACGGGATTCAGATGCACATAGTCGCACACCGTCCGCAGATACCCCTTGCCGCTGGCCTCAAGGTGCGCGAATCCCATGCCGCCGTGATGCGGTCTAGGTACATCGGCGTGCCTCCGCCTGAGAGACTGCAGGAGTAGAGATAGAGCACTGCCGAAGTGATGTTCGTCGGCAGACCGGTAAGATCGAATTGCAATAGCGAGTACTACCGGCCGTACCAGCCGCCCACACGCAGATGGTCCTCGTTCAAGCCACCGCCTGTGCCGGCGCCCGGGCAGGTCGCGTAAGAATACCAGGAAGTCGTCCAGATGTCCTTGCCGTCAACGGGGCCAGGCTGCAGGACAAAGCGGCCTTGCGAGAGCGGGAAAGCACGATAGAACCGCCGTGTTCGATTCGTTGTAATCGGGTCGTCAATATAGCGGGCGCCACCAGCAGGGATCACATTCGTGGCGAGGATGGTCCAGTTCACCAGGTTCGACGAGACTTGGATGACGTAGTTGCTTCCTGACGGACCGTGGAGGACAAAACCGAACATGCCGTTGCCCACGGTCGCTCCTGTCAACTGCGGCGGCAGTGGCGCGCCGGCAGGCAGGTAGGTTCCCGTTGTGGTCGTGGTCTGATTGGCGTTTATGCCCACGGTTTGATTGCCCGGGGTCGTCCATCCGCTGACGGTGCTGAACGCCATCGTATGACTGCCCACCGACAAACCGGAAACCGTCGCCCCGCTGCTTTGCCATGGACCGCTGTCCACCTGCCACTGTGCTCCGGCGCTGACCGCGCCAGAGGGAGTGATTGTGACCTGCAAGGAACCGGTTTGCGTAACAGTGCGAATGATGATCTTGGACTGAAAGCTCTGCTGACTGCCTTGAAAAACATCTAGACCCACGTTGACGTCGATGCCGGCAACTTGCCCATACCAGTTATATTGGATTAGGTCCACATTCCAGGGTGCCATCCCCGGGTTCGCGGCAGGATCGCTGCCCGGCTTCGCAATCCATAGCTCATATTGTGATGAGAGGCCCTGCAAAATGTTCGCGAATGTGCCGTCACAGTAAATTATCGGCGTAACTCCTGTAAGGCGCTGAACCTCCTGCATCCACTGATCCACCCAGGCAGAAAGTCCTTGGTGGGTTGAAAGGGCGCCACAACTATGGTCCTCGACGTCCAAGCAGGGCCGCAAGTTGCCAGGTTGCATCCAACTCCCTGCGACTTGAACGAAAAAGTCAGCCTCGTCCACAGGCGAATACGCTGCCAGCGTATTTTCGTTGGTAACGCTCGCTACATGATATGCGCCGACCAGCAGGCCAGCCGATGCAGCCGCGGCGGCCCGCGCGGCAAACTGAGAATCTATAAACCGACAATTATCGACATTTGCATTTCCTTTTGATGCTCGCAGAATCACAAATGTCATGGGACAATTCTCACCATTGTACGTGATCTGACATGATTTAACGCCGCTCCAGTTTATCGGGTCGGCTTGCTGGATGGTTGAAGAGTCCAAACCGAAAACGAGGTTCCGCGTTCCACTGGGATTAATTGTGAGCGTGCCGCCAGATGAACTTCCGCCACCAGGGCCTGGGGAATAAACGGTAATCGAGACTGCTCCAGGAGACGCGATAAGACTGGCCGGAACGCTTGCTTGTAACGCGGTGGTCAGACCACTGTCCACCACCGGCGTAGTGGAAAGATTTGCGCCATTCCACTGCACCACGCTTGTCTTGTGAAACGTCGAACCGTACACCGACAGCGTGAAGGGCGCGCCGCCGGCCGTCACGCTGCTGGGAGAGAGGGACGCGATCACAGGCACCGGAGCATTGACCTGGAAGCTTGCCGCGCTGGAGGACTGGCCGTCAGGATTGGTTGCTCTCACAGTCCATGTGTCGGGATCGTTCCCGGTGGCAATCGACATCTGGACCTGCGCGCCGCTAACGAAGCTCACCTGCGCGGCCGGCGCCACGTAGCCTGACTCGCCCGTCCAGGTCAGTGTCAATGTGGGCTTATTCACGAAATTTGCCCCGTAAACTGTCACCGTCTGCGGGTTGTTCGACCCGATCACGGGATTAGGGCCCACGCTGCTGATCGCCGGGGCGGGCGCAGGCACTGTCACCTTCACGCTCACATCGTCCAGGCGGAAGCTGGTTAGATAGTTGGAATCATTGCTGCTACTGAAATAGATGAGGACGCTTTGCCCCTTATAGGCCAACAGGTCATAAGTTTGCTGATGGTAGTACGGATTGCCCGCGGCTGGGTCTTGGTTGATGTTCGACCAGTTTCCAACCGTGGCCAATACAGTGCCGCCGGTGTTCCGGATAGTGGCGCTGAAAGTATCATACGCAGCGCAAGTGCATTCGTCCGACGTAATGTTGCAGTAGAAGGAAAGTGTGGCGGCGGCGGCGGCAATGGGAATCTGAACGCTTTGATATGCCGTGTCGTTTTCGTCGACTGCTCCTCCTAGAATCAAATATTGTGAACCGGTGTGCGCGTAGGCCGAACTGCCGGGCAAACCGTTCAAACCAGCCCCTCCAGAAAGTGTCCAGCCTGGCACGCTGGAGCCGGAACCTGATTCAAAGCTGCCGTTGACGATGAGCTCCGTCTGCGCCCAAGCTGACGCAACCGGGCTTGCGGCGAGAATTGCGATGAATGCTACGGCTTCCAATCTGCTTGCTTTTAGGATGGTCATGGCGAATCCCAATGCAAATCGGGACTGGCAGGCTTCGGCCAGCGTCTTGATCCCGCACCTGCGGGACTGCCGGTCCACGTCATCCAGGTAGATGTCCTTCTTGCGGTCCCCCCGGCTCATCAAGTGGTAAATCGCTCCCGGATATTCAACCCGGAGTTGCCGCGGCCTGAGTGTCATCCTCCCAGCACGCGCCACCCCTGGTCAATGGGAAAAGTTATGGGTGACCCCTCCTCTGCCGATAAGGACAATGCCGCCCGCGACCAGAGCCAGGCGGCGCTCTTCAGGATTCAAGTGGACCCCGCTGACAAGCTGTTAAGCCGGGCAAAGGAACCGCCGTCTGAAGGCAAACAGGGCCGCCACTCCGGAGCCGAGCAGCAGAAGCGTGCTGCCACTATCCGGCACCCCTGAAACAGTATTACAAACCGACTTGGTAATGGTATTGTAGTCCAAGCTAACCGCGGCATTCCGTGCCAACACTCGGCCATCCACCGTTGCGCCGGTATCCAGCGTGATGGCTTGCAAAGCTAGTATGTTCCCCACGAAGGTACTGCCCGTATCAAGCGTCGCTTCGCTGGTGACCTGCCAGAAGACATGGCACGACTGAGCGCCGTCGGTCAGGAGCACCGTACTGTTCACTTCCGCGGTGAGTGAGGACCCGGCCTGAAAAATCCAGACAGAATTCGGGTCGCCATGGGCGTTGAGCGTCAGGGTTCCTGTGATAAGGAATTGGCTAGGGTCTTGGTAAACGCCAGGCCCCAGCTCTTGATTCCCAAGGTCATAGATTGGGCCGTACAGTGTAGTATATGAGCGCCCAGCGGCGTCGTCATACGCGGCCTTCAGGGCGTTTTGGGCATTTAGCATGAGTCCAGCATCCCCTGTTTGATTCGCCCCGTGCAAGACAACGTTGCCAAGACCCGTGATGCTCGGAGTTGGATACGTCCCAATATCCCCGGTAATCGTGGTCGAATTGACCGCGCCTGCGACGGTAATCCCGGCGCCGGCCAGAACCGCAAAATCGGAGGCCTTGCCAAGCTTTACCGTATCAGTATATTGTGCCGTGGCGTTATGCTGCAGAAAGAGGGCAGCCGCAACGACAAGGCCCAGGGGAATTCGCTTCGCGCCGTTCTCCACAGCCGTCAGCAAAAAAGTCGCTTTCATTTTATGTTCTGTTGTTTCGTGTTCTTTGTTGTTTAGGCGAAAACCGCCAACCCAATCCAGATTCCCAATTATTGAATTTGAAGAACCTCAAGCACGAATTGTACCGGAAAAAAACCGCTTTACTTATGAGAAACACTACGTTGTTTTATCTTCATAACGTGCTTATCACGAGTGACTTATGCCCTAATCTGGTCAATGCCACATGGATGGCTCTGAAATCGCAAAGAGTGGGGCTGTAAGAAATTCCGACGGGTCTCTGCTCGAAGATTATCACAAACCTCTCATGACAGGGCACTTAGCACGTACAGCACGGCCACTGTTAAGATTGCCGACGTTTTACAGCCGACTGCGCCATAAACTGAGCGCCGAGTGTTAGCGGCGCAGGGCGCCCCCGAACGGGAAAGGGCTCAAACCATAACTTTTCACTTGCTTGGCTCCTTCGCTGCGGTTTTGTGGCGCGGGTACAGCTTGCAGCTTTTCCAACTACCCATCTGCCATCGCCGGGCGATTGGGCGGATTCTCAGGGTGGTCTCTCGCCTCAACCGCGCCGCCAGCGCCAGCTTCAGCGGATGGCTTTTCGCTTGCTCTTTCCAGTCAGGTCGTTCCCACTTCAAGCGCTGCTGCGGGCGGCGCTCCGCTACTCCTGCTTGCCCCGGAAAAACCGCTTCGCATCGGCCGCCGGGAAACTGGGGAAGATGCGGAACGTGTTCGTCATCACGCCCGTGCTGCTCCAGGGCGCCCAGGCCGCGGGGGGCGCCGGCAGGCTTTCCGTGGTCTCGACTTGGAAACTCCGGTTGGTCGAGCCGTAAAGCACCAGCCAGGCGCTGTCCGCGCCCGCCAGATAAATGTCCACGATGGGCGGGTCCGCCACGAGCTCCCGCACGCGGAACGTCTCGCACGCCTGGGGCGACGGCGCGATCACCTGGAGTGAGTTCGTGAGCGGCACCCGCGCGAAGAACTGCCACGCTCCGTTGCCCGCGCAGGTGTCCAGCCGCTCCACCCAATACGACCGCCACGGCGTGCCGTAGAGCGTGAGCGTGCCGTTGGCTGCGAGCAGTGGCGGCAATGCGCCGCTGCCCCCGGAACTGATGTTCACCGCGACGTTCGCCAGCAGGAAAGCGTTCGGGTAAAGCAAAATCGTCCCGCCATTCTGCGCCGTGAGGCTGGACGGCCCGCTGAGGGTGATGAAACTGGACAAGCTGCGCAAGTCAACGACGCTGCCTGCGCCGTCGGCCAGCACTTGAACGTAGCCGCTGAAGAAGCTGGGCAGCGTGTGCGCGTCAATGAACCCACTGTTTCGAGCGGTCAGATTGAGGTTGCGGGTCCCTGTCCATTGGAGCAGGCCGCCAACGTCGACCACGCTGTCGGTCCCGTCCGCCAGGATGTCGGTGTAGCCGTCCCCCAGCGCCGCCACCGCCCCCAACTCCACCCGGCCGCCGCTCTGCGCCCAGATGTGGTGCCAGTCCCCCGACCCGCACACCGCGTTGGTCAGCCCCGCCAACACCACCCGGCTGCCCGCCCCGCTCGCCTGCCACCAGCTCCGGTCCCAGGACTGGTAGGTCTGCACATTGGGCAACGCCAGCACCGCCCCGCC
>Ga0187870_1001040_pt1 | contig 27206 bp, 20 predicted proteins | sample June2016WEW_13_1_3_FD_132974 | JGI IMG/M metagenome (GOLD analysis project Ga0187870, IMG submission 132974) | Peatland microbial communities from SPRUCE experiment site at the Marcell Experimental Forest, Minnesota, USA - June2016WEW_13_150 | ecosystem: Environmental > Terrestrial > Soil >... | reverse complement strand
GACACGTCGCAACTCCCTGCTACTCATGGCTGTCCTCTTCACCGCGCCCTCCCTCAGGAGGTTGCAGTCTAGGGGACATTTTTATCGAGGGAAGCAGGGGACAAATTCATCGAGGTTCAACATAGACATTGTGAGGTACTAGCAACGGAAGGGGCTCGAGGAGACTGGCGGCACTAGAAAAAAGTCAAAATCCGCCCTCCAGAAAACGGCGGGCGGAAAAAACGGGCACCCTAGAAAGTCACAAGGCTGCGGCACCCAAGGTCGTTTCCGAAGCTAAGGCTGTGCCACTCGCCCAAAGGGACCGAACGGATCCCCAATTGTCCTTTTTTCGAGTGTACCCGGAATTCACCGGGGACGGGCCCATCACAGTGTCTCCACGCGATTCTGCCTGATTAACGCTGGAATCGTCCATGTGGGTGGATACTTGTCGTTTTTTTTGAAACTCTCTGGAACTTTTTTCGGATTTTGGGGAATGTATAAACAAGACCCACACACGAGCGATTAGCCGCCCTCTGACAGGCTAATCGGATTCCTCGAAAGAGGAATAAGGGGGGTGGGAATACCTGGCCTGCCTCCCTTTTCTATTTTGAATCATCTATTCTCAGTTTCCCCAAGAATCCCGCATTCGCAAAATCTGGAACCGGCATTTGCGGGCAGTCCTGGTTAACCCTCTTACCGGAGAAGCCGGTAATGTTACGGCAGATGTCCGTTTTCGCGACTATACGTCCACTGAAGGCCGCTCTTTAACTACTGGCAGGAAGGCGAGTTGGTGTAGAATCCACACCGTCTTCGAACCCAAAAAGGAAATCCCGAATAAAACTGGGAGGCCGAAATGCAATTTGTGCGCACATCTATGGCAGTCTTGCTGGCTTTGTTTTTAAGCTGCCCGATTCTTTCCGCAGAACCTGGATTGCGCCAGTCGTTCGATCTCGTAATCACCAACGGGCACATTGTCGACGGCACCGGCTCGCCGTGGTACTCGGGAGATGTTGGTATTCGCGACGGAAGGATCGCAGCTATCGGTAATCTTTCACAGGCTGAGCGGAAGCGCACCATCGATGCGCACAACATGGTGGTGGCGCCCGGGTTCATCGACATGCTGGGACAATCGGAATTAACGATCCTAGTAGACCCTCGCTTGCCATCAAAAATCTACCAGGGCATAACCACTGAAATTACCGGCGAAGGCGGTTCTCCAGCCCCGTTGAACGACGCTATTGTCCAAGCCGACCACCTGGATTACGCGCACCTTAAGATCAGTCCCGACTGGCGAACTCTGCGCGAATATTTATCGCGACTGGAAAGACAGGGCCTCGGCATCAACCTCGCCACTTACGTCGGCGCTACGCAAGTTCGACGCATGGTCTTGGGCGATGCGGACATACAGCCGACTCCCGCGCAACTTGATCAAATGAAGGCTTTGGTCCGCGATGCCATGCAGGATGGCGCTGTAGGACTCTCCACGGCGCTGGAGTATGCTCCTGCTCCCTACGCCAAAACGGACGAGCTCATCGCGCTGGCTACGGAAGCCGCAAAACTTGGCGGCATCTATGCCACCCACATGCGAGACGAAAGCGATTCGGTACTCATTGCCATAGACGAAGCGCTGCGCATCGGACGTGAGGCGCAAATTCCTGTGGAGATCTGGCACATCAAAGTCGCCGGTAAAGCCAATTGGGGCCGCATGCCCGAAGTGGTGGCCAAGATTAATGGTGCGCGCGCTCAGGGGATGGATATCACAGCGGATACGTATGCCTACACAGCGTGGTTTAACAGTTTCTCAGCTTTTATCCCTCCCTGGGCGCACGACGGTGGTGATGCCAGACTAGTCGAGCGGCTCAAAGACCCGGCCACTCGCGCTCGGATCAAGAAAGATATGCTCACGCCCTCGAAGGACTGGGACAACGAGTGGCAAGAGATCCCAGGGCCGGAAGCAATCCTGATTGGGGTGGTGCAAAACCCGAAACTTCTGCCTCTCGAAGGCAAACGACTCTCAGATGTCGCCAAGATCTGGAATAAAGACCCGATGGACGCACTTTTCGACTTGCTCATTGAAGACAACGCTTTTACGGAAGTGGCCGTATTCGGCATGTCGGAGCCAGACGTTGCGCTCGCTCTGGAACAACCATGGGTTTCCATTGACAATGATTCCTCCGGCACTTCGCCAGATGGCATTCTCGGACAAGAACACCCGCACCCTCGAGCCTACGGAACTTTCCCACGGATCTTGCGCATGTATGTACGCGAAGAGAAAAAACTGACGCTTGAAGATGCGATCCGCAAATTTTCCTCGCTACCCGCCCAGCGCATGCGTCTCACTGATCGCGGAGTTTTGAAACAAGGCATGTGGGCAGACGTGGTTATCTTCGATCCGGCTAACGTGCGCGATCTGGCAACCTTCGAGAGTCCCAATCAGTTGTCGCAAGGAATGGTATACGTGCTGGTCAACGGAGTGCCTGTAATTGATCAGGAGAAGATCACCGGCGCACTGCCAGGTAAGGTATTGCGCGGGCCAGGCTACGGCCCGGGCAGCACTGCCACCGAATAAGAAAGAACAATAGAACAGCATTAGGAAGGGAATTGCAGGTTTCAGATATTAACCTTATATATCGCAGCGACATACCAGGTATGAAACGCTTTATGTCGGACAAAACTGAATTTCACTCTGATCTGCTCACGTCTCGTACACCGAAAGTCCGACAATAGGTCCGCTGCCACCATTAGGCGGCTGACCGCTCGTGTTCCTTGCACTCACGGCAGAGATGCGTCCAAGGCACTGCTTCCAGACGAGCCCGAGAGATAGGCTGCTTGCAGACTTCACACACCCCGTAGGTACCCTGTTTGATCCGAGCCAATGCCTCTTCGATTGCCCGTGCCAGACGCCCATCAGTTCGGTGCAAACGGATCTGAAGCTCCGCCTCGGCATCGGCGTTGGCCTGGTCAATCATATCTCCCTGCCAGCCCCCTGCCGCGGGCACCCGGGAGTGAGCCTCACCCGGGGCAGACGACAACTCACGCTGTTTCTCCAACAACAATCTCTGGTATCGCCGCAGGTCGTCTGGGCTCATGACCCTTCCTCTGTGGGAGGAAACCTTGCCTATGGCTCAGCATTCTACACCCGCACGAATCCCATGTCAGAATCGCGTTAACCAAACAGTCTTCGCATCAGAAGTACTTGCGCAGATCCATCCCGTTATACATGCTTGCTACCTGGTCGCCGTAGCCGTTGAACATCAGCGTGGGCCGTCTGAAATACTCGCCCAACCGCCGCTCCTGCGCCTGACTCGAGCGCGGACCATCCACGTTTGGGTTTACGTTGGAATAAAAACCGTACTCTTGCAGATTACCCATGCTCCAAGTCGTTGGGGGCTGTTCCTCCACGAATCGAATGCGCACGAGCGATTTGATGCTCTTGAATCCGTACTTCCAGGGAACCACCATGCGCACCGGCGCACCGTCCTGATTGGGAAGCGTCTCACCGTACATTCCCACGCACAGAAGCGTCAGCGGGTGCATTGCCTCGTCGATCCGCAGGCCTTCAACGTACGGCAAGACCATGCCAGAGTATTTCGCTTCGGGCATTTGCCGCGGGTCGTAGTAGCTTTGGAAAGCCACGTATCGGGCCTTCGGAGTGGGCTCCACTAGCTTCGCCAAGACGCTAAAGGAGTAGCCGATCCAAGGCAAGACCATGCACCATGTGTCGACGCACCGAAATCGGTAGACCCGCTCCTCAAGTGGCGCCAGCTTCATGATCTCATCCATCGTGAATGTCCGGGGCTTCCTCACTTCGCCTTCGACGGAGACACTCCATGGGGACGTCTGAAAATTCTTGGCGTTTTCGGAGGGATCCTTCTTCCCGGTGCCGAATTCGTAGAAAATGTTATAGGTCGTCACATCATTGTAGGACGTTTGCTTCTCGCCGGTGCTGTAAGGCCATTTGACTACCCCATCCAGCTTTGCAGGGGCCGAGCCAGTCCCAGAATCCAGCAGAGGGGGCGAGAACCTCTTCCAACCAGTTGCAACCCCGCTGGTTGCCAGCAGTCCCCGTAGGAAGCTCCGGCGGTTGGTGTATATGCTCTTCGGCGTTACGTCGGCATAGGTCAAATCAGGCGCACGTTTCACGAGCATCTTCAACCTCCTACAGCGTTTTCAGGAATTCAATCAAATCGTTCAACTGTTCCTTGCTCATGTCCGACGTCACCCCGTGCTTGTCGCTCGCGTTGTACTTCGTCCAGATTTCCTCCAGCGACACCGCTTCGCCGTTGTGCAAATAAGGTGGCCTCTCGTAAACGCGGTCAAGCTGCGGAATATCAAAGCGGCCCGACGTGTCGTACTTGGAAGCGGTCCCAACGTCCGAGCTGATTTTTGCTGTGTAGTGCGTCTCAGGAGTGTGGCAAGTGTCGCAATTCTTTTTGAAGAAAATCTCCTTGCCCCGCTCCTGTAATGGCGTTAGCTGGCCATCCGCGGCAAGGTGCCGATTCGGAGGGAGCGGGATGGACTTTATGAACCCTACCAAATCTTCCAATTGGTCGTGACTGAAACCCTCGGATTGAAAAAGAAATTTCGCGATCCGCAACCCGCATTGAGTCTCAAGATCAGGATTATGGCCGTTCCACTTGTAGGGCGCCGTCTCGGCGATGCCCCTCAGCGTGCGATTCAACACACGGTCGCGTCCCAGTTGAGGTGTTTCAAGATTCCACGCAAGGCCATCGATGTGGTTGTCCGGATGGCAAGTCGCACAGGCAAACTGCCCCTGGAAGCAGTAGTGCGCGTCGTGGAACAACTGCTCTCCGTGCCGCAGAGCCGTAATTCCCCTTGGGCCGCCCAGGTCAATCTTGGATTCCACCTGAAGACGCTGTATGTCCACGACTGTCAAGCTGTCATCCAACCGATTGGTGATGTAAGCGAGGCGGCCGTCCGGCGAAACCACGACCGCAGCGGGATTCGACCCGGTGGGCAGGCGGCGCACAACAAACTCTCTCGCCGAATCCAGGCGGTTCGGAAGCTCTTCCTTCCGCGCGTGGCGCACCAGCCGTTGCAACTTGGAGGTGTCGATGATCGAGACGACATTCGCCTCCGATGAAGTCACCAGCGCATATTGCCCGTCGGGTGTAAAAGCAGCCCCGTTTGCGCCCGCGTAGTAGTAATCAATGTCGTCGAGGAGAACCTGCGTGACCGCAAGGTTTCCTCGCCGCATCTGAACATTCGAACCGGGCCGGACGATCGCCATGCCGTGCGTGACGATCCATCCCTGGCTCACCCGTATGAGCGGGCCCAGATTCTTCGGCTTCATGAACGGAACAAGAAGATAACCACCAACTCCTGCAGGCGCTTCCGCAATGTGCCGGAGCTCGACAACGCCCGGGATGAGTATCCGCGCTGCGGTGACTTGCTTCTCGGTGTCAATCACTGTCAACTCGGACACGGGCGGTTCATCCGGCGGAGCTACGTGCGGAAGCAGATTCGAGACGTACACGGACCGCCCGTCACGAGATAGCGTCACCTGGTGAGGCGAGCGCCAAGCCGCCAGCCTCTTGATTTCCACTCCTCGAGAAAGATCTAGCAGCGAGACATCGTTTCCGATGCTGTTCGCGACGTACAGGACCTTACCCCATCGGTCTGTTGTCAGTCCGACAGGACCCCACCCCACCGGAAGTGTGCGGCGGACTGAAAAGGTTTTTGCGTCAATCTCACTGACGGTGTCGCTCCATGAGTTCGAAACGTAGAGTGTCTTGCCGTCGGGTGAGACAGCCACGTCTTGTGGCCTGTGCCCGACCTTTGTTCTACCGACGACGAGCCGTGTCCGCAGATCGACAGCAAGCACGGAATCGCCATCCTCGCAGACAACGTATAGCTTCGAACCGTCAGGCGAGAATCTAAGCTCTATAGGTGTGAGGTAGTCCGCTGGCACAGCCGTGGACGGCTGGACTCCAAGCGGCGCAGCACCGCTTCGGGAGGCCACGAGTACACCGGCAAAGGCAGCGGCAGCAAACAGTGCAGAAAGAATTGTGTTTTTCCGGAGTCGCCATCCTTTGGGAACAGTACGCATTATTTCTTTACCCCTTGAGCGACGTGTTGGACCCCGCCGGGTTCCGTGGCGCTCAGAATCTGATCGGCCTTGACGTGCTCAAGTATTTGCACCGTTCCTGCCGGCTACTTCTTCAGCGAACGAATGAACGCAACCATGTCCTTCACCTGATCCGGCGTCATGGTCTTGTAGGGGGGCATTTTCGGCGGTTTGCCATTCGTGATGGTGCCGCCCAGATCGGCATCGCTGTTCTTCTGGACATCGGCGGAAGCCAAGTCAGGGGTCTTCATTGATGCTTTGCCCTTGCCATCCGCTCCGTGACACATTGCACATTTGGCTTTGAACGTCGCCCCTGCGGCGGCGACATCAGCCTTCGCCAGCGAGCTGAACAGGCATGTGCCTGCCAGCAGCGCCGCGGCCAGCGTCATCGCTCCGAGGTTCTTCATTGTTGTCTGCATTTTTCTCTCCCTGACTGAATTTCGGGAAGAAACGTTCACGCCCCCCCGTATTTCAAAACCCGATCGCGCATTAGATGAATCTAATGGCGCAACTCTGCCGTCTCCACTTTGCTGGCATTACTTTCAATGTGTCGAATGTATAGGCGCAGTCCAAGCAAGACGGCGAGGATAATTACCAAGGATAAGCCCAGACCTCTTCGGCGACGGTCGCGCTCAGCCAGCGCCGCCTGGCCCTCGGCTTGCGTCTTTGCGGCAATCTGGAGACCTGCCTGAATGTCCTGTTCAACGAGTTCGGTTTTGAAACTATGGATGGTGACGCGAGCCTTGGTAAGAGAATCTCGGGCCTGATCCTGCTCTGTCCGAGCCTCACTGACCTCCATACCTGAGGATTCGGCAATACCCAATATTCGATCTGCCGCTTTGACAGCACCATCCAATTGCGTCAAGTCCTGCAGCATTTTCGCCCTGGCTTGATCGCAGATGTCACCAGGTTTGTGGCAGCGCATGCAGACAGCCTCGGGGCCCGTGCCGAGTTTCGCGTCTGTGGGAAGGCTTATGCCATGATTGCTGTGACACACAACACATCCGGGAAGACCGGCGGATTGGAACGCCACCTTGTGGGTGCTTTTGTCGTACATCTGCGCCTGAAATACGTGGCAGTTCGCGCATACGTTCTTTACCGAGTCTATTCCTGGTGGAGCGGCGCCGTGATTTCCGTGACAGGTTGGACAGGTCGGTGCGCTTAGATCTCCACGAACGGTCATCGCTTCGTGGTGCACGCTCAGGTTGTAGTTGGCGTATTGGTCCGTAGGGATGCCATATCCTTGCATGTATTTGGCGTCAGAGTGACACCGGGAACAGGTTTGCGCCACGTTCAATGGGCTAATTTTGGAGCGCGGGTCGCTCGCCGGGCGCAGGTCGTGCACACCATGGCAGTCGATGCAGACGGCAACCTTGGTATCTCCCTGCAGCAGCCGCTTGCCGTGCACGCTGGTCTTATACTGGGTCAATTGGTCGGTACGCAACGACGGGTTGTATTTGCGCATGAATGCGCCGTCGGAGTGGCAATGGCCGCAGAGTTCCGGAATCTGTTTGCGCTGAATCTTGCCACGAAAACCGGCGGCCTTGCTCATGGCGTCCATATCTGCCTTGGTAGGATCGCCGCCATGACAACTGGCGCAGGTCAACCCTTGTTGAGCATGGATGTCTTGAGAGAACTGGGCTTGCGTTACCTGCAGCGGCGGATCCAAAGCAGCGTGGCAATCCAGGCAGGTACTCGGCGCCTGAGCGCGGACCCCGCCGGCACAAACGCACACAATCGTCAACAACAGAATTGACGACCGGAGAAAACCGTCATTTAGCCATGTATGCATAGATTGTCATCGCGATGATATAGCTGAGAGCGAATATCCCGGCGCCGAGAACGAGTCTCCGTCCGCGCCTGCCGTCAGCTTGATCGAAGAACGGCAACAGCAGCCAAATAACTCCCGCCACACCAAACACCAAGATGCCTAAGACGTCTCCGTCGGCAAACCACACCTTTGCCGGAATTTTCTTGAGCGTCTGGAACATGAACATGAAATACCATTCAGGGCGGATGCCGGCGGGCGCGGGAGCAAACGGATCCGCCTTCGTTCCAAGTTCCCAGGGAAGAATCGCCGCCAGCGCTCCGAGAACTCCCAAAGCGATGTACCAGGCCATCAATTCGCGCAAAAAGAAGTTCGGGAAAAACTTCATCTGCCGCGCTTCACTGGGCGAGGCTTTCCAGCGGGCCTCCACGGCCGGAGGAACGCTCATGCCAAAATATTGGACCAAGGCGATGTGCGTGAGCAGCAGGACCGTAGTCAATCCGGGCAAAAGTGCAACGTGAAATCCGAAGAAGCGAGTTAACGTAGCACCTGTTACGTCTTCTCCACCACGCAGGAAGACCTTCAGGCCATGACCGATGAGGGGTACCTGACCGGTGATTTCCGTTCCGACCTTGGTGGCGAAAAATGCCAGCGTATTCCACGGGAGGAGGTAACCGCTGAAACCGAATCCCATTGCCAGGAAGAGCAACAACATACCGGTTACCCACGTCAGTTCCCGTGGTTTGCGATAAGCCCCCAGGAACAACACGCTGAACATGTGACAGAAGGCGGTAAAGATCATGAGGTTGGCGGCCCAGGAATGGATGGAACGCACCAACCAACCGAACTGCACCCGGGTCATGATGTACTGGACGCTCTCGAAAGCCTCATTGGCACTGGGCCGATAATAAAGGAGCAGGAGAATGCCGGTGCAGACCTGGATGCCAAAGAGAAAGAGCGTGATGCCGCCGAGGAAATACCAGTAAGACAAGTCGTGGGCGGGGACGGTTTTCTTTCGCAAGGGAGCTGTGAGGTCGGCCCAGTTAAACCGTTCATCGATCCAATTGCGCAGGGTGGCAAACAAGGTTATGCCTCCCGCTTCAGAGAGACCACTACATCGTCTCCCCGCAAGTGGACCTCATAGACCTCGAGTGGCCGGGGCGGCGGACCCGAGACGTTGCGGCCGTTCAGATCGTAGAGACCGTTGTGGCAGGCACACCAAATCTCTTGCAGGTCACCGCGGTATTGCACGATACAACCCAAATGCGTACATGTCGCAGAAAGTGCGCGATAACTCCCGTCGCTGTTTCTGATCAGCAGACCCGGACGGCTGCCGAAGCGAAAAATCTTGGCAGAGTTCGGCTTCAGTTCGCCGATCTTGCCGGCGGTTACCTGATCGCCTCCGAGTTCCGCCACGGGCGGGGGAACAAGGTAGCGAAGTACGGGATAAATGAAAGACGCGAAAGAACCGAGCAGGCCGCCGCCAAGAAGGATTTCGATCATTCGCCGGCGTGCCGGTTCGGGTTGGGTCTTGGGGTCAGCGACCATGGATTGCACTCGTTACAACAGCGGCTGCGGAGGTCTGAACGACCAGCGTTACCCTTCTCATGGCACACTCTCTTTATAATCTACGCGGAATGCTTTTCCACCGTGCGTTGCATTTCGCGCAGCCACATCGCCTGGAACAATTGCAGGCGGTGGCCAATGACAACTGCTAAGTTCAACGTGATTTTGTGCCCAACTGTCGGGTGGGCGGCGAAATGCTTGCGCAAGTCCTCCCGGGGCAGAGCGATGACCTCTGTTTCAAGTGGAGCTGTGGCGGCAAGGGTGAACTTATGGGGCGGAATCAGGGCTGACCAACCCACAGTCTGACCTGCGGTTCGCTCTTCGACGACCACATCCTCTTGTCTCCCTCGGACCTGCATGGGAAGTGTAAGCCTGATTCGTCCGCGCTCAATCAGAAAAAGACGCTCGGCTGGGTCCCCCAACTGGAACAAGGAAGCCCCGCTGGGCACTGTGAGCCTGCTGCCGAAGGCCAGAATCCGTTGAGCTTCGTCGGCAGTGAGATCCTTTAGCAGTTCCGATCGGTCGGGGGCCATGAAGGGACTCTCAGTTTACGAATACCGAGGTCGTCTTAGTGTGCAACTGGGCATGTGAAGGGGACTCGAGGAACGACTGCGCGGCAGCCTGCTCCAATCGGACGTGATTTTCTATCTGCGCGAGGAGGACCTCTGTAGGCACATATGATCCCGGACTATCGGGAGGCACGACTCTGTCAGCAAAGAATCGACCAGGAGCCACCGCTTTAACAGGCCGCAGCTCAGGTGTGTCAGGCGAAGATGACTTTGCCGGATGCGTCGCCGCGCCAAACGCGATGGCTGTAACGGCCAGCCCAAACATGCTCATGCACAGTACCATCAAGAGCATTTCCATGGTCGAGTACCTCCCTCTGCAGTTCATAGGCACGTTCTTTACCAGATTGAGACAGCACTAAGTTCTTTAATTTCAGATGGGATAGGAGCGCGACGGCAAGCGAGCTGACAAACTGTCAGGACACGTCTGCCAATTCGTCAGTCATTGACGCGCCAAAGCGTCGTATGCCATGCTGACCACCATTTGGTACCCCACAGCATGAAGCTGCGTTCCGCCAGCATGACAGTCGTCCTCGCCCTCGGAATTACGGTGGCTGTGGTCATTGCCTGCACCGCAGCGTCTTACATTTACTCGGTTCATCACTTCCAAAGCCTCCTGGAAACCGCACACCATACGGCCCTCGCTGAAGGCGACCTGATCCGCGTCGCGCTCGAGCATCAGATGATAGAAAACGACCGCACGCTGATTGCGAAAATGATCGAAAGTTTTGGGAAGCAAGAACGGGTTGAGCAACTCATTCTGTTGGACCGAAACGGCGTGGTACGGTATTCCAGCAAGCCCGGAACGTCTGGGGATAATTTTCGCATCGACTCTCCCACTTGTCAGGTCTGCCATCGTGATCCGCCAGACCGCCGGGGTTCCAGCCGCGTGATCGAAACTCGAGGTGGCGAAATACTTAGAACCGTGGTGCCGATTCGCAACCGCGAAGAGTGCCACAGGTGCCACGACCCTCAGCAGAAAATTAACGGCATCCTCATTCTTGATTACGATGCCGGAGAAGTCCGCGCCGCGATGACGCGGGACCTTCGCTGGATGGTGGCCGGCGCCGGTGCGTTGACCTTCGTAATCGCGGGAACCATCTTGCTACTCATCCAGTTCTCCGTCCTGCGACGCCTAAACCGTTTCGAAACCACCGCGCGCTTGATTTCCCAGGGCGACCTAGAACGCCGCGTTCCGTCAGAAGGTTCGGACACACTGGCGTGGCTGGGCCGCGAGTTCAACGCCATGGCTGACTCCGTGGCTGGTCTGGTGGGTGAAGTTCGCACGCAGCGGGAACGCCTCGAGACCGTCATCAACAGCATCGATGACGGAATTGTCGTTCTGGACGTCGAACGAAGAATCATTGCGGCCAACGATGCCTTCCTGCAGCGCACGGGCAGCAACCGTGATCAGGTGCTGGGCTGCTGCTGTCTGGAGGTCGGCTCCGGCCCTTGCAACGTGGGCGATTGCCCCACGCTCGCTTGTTTGAAATCAGGTGCGCGCCAGGTGCGTATGTGCGAACGCAGAACCAGCAACGGCACCTCGGCCTGGGAAGAGATTCACGCTTCTCCAATCCTCGACACGTCAGGCCGCCTGGCCCAGGTAGTGGAGGTCTGGCGCGACATCTCTGAGCGCAGGACGGCAGAGGCAAACCTTGCTGAATCGCATCGCTTGGCCTCGCTTGGAGTGCTGGCGTCCGGGTTTTCGCACGAGTTGAATACTCCGCTGGCAACCGTGCTGATGTGTGTCGAGGGAATCCTCCGCGATACTTCCGCTGGGGAGAACGGGAACGTTACGATAGACCCGGCCAATATCCGGGACGTCGCCACTATCGCCCGCGAACAGATTTTGCGCTGTCGTGGTATTACACAACACTTCTTGAGATTGTCGCGTGGCCAGCGGTCCTCCGGGGATATCGTGGAACTCGATGTGGCGATCGTTGCCGCGCAGGGGCTCATCGACCCCACTGCCTCCGCCCATTCGGTGAACCTTGAGGTGCGTCCGTTTCCGCCGGCATTGCGCGTCCGCGCGGATGAGGCAGAATTGCAAAATCTCCTGGTCAATCTGATCCTCAACGCCATTCAGGCCTCGAAGCCGGGCAGCAAGGTTGTCTTCGAGGCCACGGGAGGCGATACCGTGTGCATGCGCATTTCTGACCAGGGGTGCGGGATTCCTCCGGAATACCAGAAGAAGATATTTGAGCCGTTCTTCAGCCTCCGCTCCGGTGGTACTGGACTCGGCCTCTTCCTATCGTTGAACGCCGTCCGCAGTTGGGGCGGTGACATCCACGTCGAGAGCACACCCGGAATTGGATCGACCTTCGAAGTCGTGCTCCCGGCTATCCAGACTGGCTTGCAGCAGGAGGCCGGACAATGAAGCTGGCCTCGCTTCTCCTGGTCGATGACGACGCAACTTTTCGGCAGGTGATGGCCAAGGAACTCTCTCGCCTCGGCTATCAGGTCGAGGCGGTCGGAACGGGCGAGGAGGCCATTCGTCGAATTGCCGCCTCAGAGCCCGATGTTGTCTTGCTTGACATGCGTCTGCCGGGAATGAGCGGCCTCGATGTGCTGAAATCCATCCATGCCAGCGCGCCGGCAACCGAGGTCGTGATGTTGACCGGCCACGGCTCCATCGATACGGCCATTGAATCAATCCGCATTGGCGCGTTCGATTATGTCGTGAAGCCTTGCCCCCTTGATGAGCTCAACATACGTGTTCAGAGAGCAGTCGAGCGCCGCTCGCTCCAGCAAAGGGCGAATCTTCTCGAGCGCGGCTTGACCCCTCCCGATCTAGGGAGTTCCTTCATCGGGGAAAGTCCGGAGTTCCGGCGGCTGCTCAAACTAATCGAACTGGTAGCCCCCAGCGATGGCACGGTGCTCATTACGGGAGAGACCGGCGCGGGCAAAGAACGCGTCGCCAAGCTGATTCATGCCCGCAGCCCCCGCAGGTTCCGGCCGTTCGTGGTGGTGGAGTGCGCCACATTGCAGGAAAGCTTGCTCGAGAGCGAACTGTTCGGGCACGAGCGCGGCGCGTTCACTGGGGCGGACCGTGCGAAACCGGGATTATTCGAAGTCGCCAATGGCGGCACGATTTTTCTCGACGAGATCGGTGAAGTCAGCCCTGCGACTCAGACCAAGTTGCTGCGCGTTCTGGACACATCCACTTTCCGGCACGTCGGTGGAACCGGCGAAATTCGCGTGGATGTAAGAGTTCTAACCGCGACCAACCGCGATGTTTCAGCCATGGTTCGGCAGGGCCTCTTCCGGGAAGATCTGTTTTACCGCCTGAGCACCATTACCGTAGAAGTTCCTCCACTGCGGGCCAGAGGGGCTGATGTGGAACTGCTGGCACAACACTTTGTGACCACGCTCAACGAGCGTTTCGACTCCGGCAAACAAATCAGCGAGGAAGCCTTGCAGCTACTGCGGGGCCACACCTGGCCGGGAAACGTCCGCGAACTTCTTCACGTAGTCGAAGCAGCCATGGTGTTATGCGAAGGAACCTGCATTCTCCCAGAGCACCTGCCCGCTACCCTTCGCAATTCGCGCGTTGCCGCAGCACCGAGTTTTTCATCGAACGGCGCTTCGTTGCCGACCCTGGAACAAGCGGAGCGGGAGCTTATCCGGCTGGCGCTCGAAGCCAGCAATGGCCACCGTGGAAACGCGGCCAGAATCCTCGGTATCAGCGAGCGGAATCTTTACCGGAAACTTCACGAGCACGGTCTGCTGCCCTGAACCGGCCGCGGCCAGGCTCAGCCCGCTGCAATTCATCACCCGCTGCAAGCGCAACCAACGAAAGGCAAAGTGTCACTAATCTACTGGACGAGTACAATCCCTTGACCAATAACGCGACTCTTACTAATCTGAATTGGTGGGCGTAATGACAGCTGGACTGAAAACACCTAAGCCGCGAGCCCGTGTGACTCGTCTGCGGGCAATCGTTTGCCTGCTGCTTGCCGGGCTCCTTCTTTACAATCCGTTTCTGTCGCTCGTTCATTCCTCAACCGGTCTATCGGTGCACCACTTGGCGCGGAACCGCGCCACGGTAGGGTCAGCCGAATTGCAGCACTTCTCGCCGGTCTCCAGAGAAGTGGCTGCCGACGTCCTGCTGGTAGAACGTATCGGCGAGATTACCGCGATCTTAGGCGGCCAGGAGTTTCAACTGGCAACCGATCTTACTCGGGATCGTGTTATCACTCCGGATTTTTCCTCGAATTTGTGGTTCCGTCCACCGCCATCGGCGTAGTTCCTCCCGGCTTATTCCCGACAAATTGTGGGCCAAGTAAGTTGCTTGCAGCGTATTACAGCTCGGACGGATCTCATTTTTTCCGGATGCAGGAGAGCCAGACGGATTGGTGACTCCTCGGAAAATCTAAGGAACGCGCATGACACGAAAAACGAAAATTGTTTTGGGATTTGTTGCCGCGCTAATCGCGCTTATGGGGGTCTGGCGATGGCTTGGCCATTCCCGGACAGAGGCCAACGATGGCGACCCGGCCACGGGTGTGTCCGACGAGGTAATCGCAGCGGTCGCGCCGGTGCAGCGCAGTACGATTGAAAACACCCTGACGATTGCGGGGGCGTTCAAGCCATTTCAGGATGTGGATCTCCATGCGAAAGTGGCCGGTTACATCAAGACAATTTATGTCGACGTCGGGTCTCATGTAAAGGAAGGGCAAACTCTGGCGATTTTGGAAGTGCCCGAACTCGCGGCACAGTTGGCTGGCGCAGATGCCGCGGTGCGGCGCTCAAAAGAAGAGATTCGCCGCGCACAAGGTGATGTGGCGCGTGCCGTGTCGGCCCATGCGGCGGCGCACGCCATGTTTGACCGCTTGAACCAAGCAGCACAACAAAGAGCGGGACTGGTAGCACAGCAGGAAGTGGACGACGCACAAGCGAAAGATCTCGAATCAGAAGCGCAGGTTTCGAGCGCGCAGGCGGCACTGGACGCGGCACAGCAGGCAATGGAAGTGGCGCAGGCGACTCAAAAGCAATACTCCGCCTTGTCCGATTACACAAGGATCACCGCCCCCTTCACGGGGGTCGTGACCATCAGGTACGCAGACACAGGTTCCCTGATTGCCGCAGGAACGTCTTCGAGCACGCAATCGGAGCCCGTGGTCCGGCTGGCGCAAGTCTCGGTTTTGCGGCTGGTGCTGCCCGTTCCGGAATCGATAGCCGCGCAGATTCATCTCGGCGATCCGGTGAAGGTGCACGTGCAGGCGCTGAACGAGGACATTATCGGCAAGGTATCCCGGTTTGCCAGCTCCCTGGATAGTCAAACGCGAACGATGGAGACGGAGATCGATTTTGAAAATCGCGAAGGGAGGCTTTTGCCGGGAATGTACACGGAGACGGTGCTGCAACTGGCGGAACGCAAGAATGTTCTGGTGGTTCCGATGGAAGCGGTCACGCAGAGCGAGGGCGATGCAACGGTACTTGCGGTGAATGCACAGAACACCGTGCAACAGCGTCACGTCAAGCTTGGACTCCAGGGGAAAACCCGCGTCGAAGTGCTCTCGGGATTGACTGAAAACGAGCGCGTCATCATCGGTAACCGGAGCCAGTTCCGCGACGGCCAAAAGGTCTTCCCAAAGGAAGTGAAACTCCCCGATGCGGAAAAGGGAGGGGCGAGCTAATGGCCGGCTTTTCCATTCGCAATCCCTATTTCATCATCGTCTGCTGCCTGATGATCACGATTGTCGGCACAGTGACGCTTGTGCGCATGCCGGTGGACCTGTTTCCCCCCATCAATATTCCCGTGGTTGTGGTGGCGACGTTTTATTCAGGCATGCCTCCCCAGCAGATCGAAGCGAGCATCACCAACCCGTTTGAACGGTTCTTCACCTTGGCAAGCGGCGTGGACCACATCGAATCACGTTCGCTGCCGGGCGTGAGCCTCGTCAAAATTTACTTTCAGCCCGGAACGGACGCGGATTCGGACGTCAGCATTATTGCCAACTTAGCGATGGCTCAATTGCGCCGCTTGCCGCAAGGAACGCTGCCGCCGGTCGTTCTAAAGTTCGATGCTTCGAGTTTGCCGGTTTGCCTGGTCACTCTCAAAGGCCAGGGGCTGGACGAGACGCAGCTGCATGACCTCGGGCAGTACAACGTGAGAAACCAGATTGCCAACGTGCCCGGGGCATCGGTGCCGCAGCCCTTTGGCGGGAAGTACCGGCAAATCATGGTGTATGTGGACCCGTTGAAATTACAGGCGCACCAGCTGAGCCCGATGGACGTGGTCCGGCAGATTAACGAGAGCGATCTGATCTTGCCCGCCGGCGACGTCAAAATCGGGCCCTTCGATTACAACCTCTATTCAAACGCGCAGGCGCCTGACGCCGGCGCGATCACCACCATGCCGCTGAAAACCATTGGCCAGTCCTCCGTGATGGTCGCCGACGTGGGAAAGGCGGTGGACGCCCAGGCGATCCAAACCAACATCGTGCGGGTGGATGGCCAGCCGTCTGTCTATTTGCCCATCCTCAAGCAGGGTGGAGATACGAACACCATCGCGGTCGTCAACGGAATTCGCAATGCCTTGAAGCAACTGGTTGATGTTCCGAAGCAGTTGGTCACCCGGGTCGTGTTCGATCAGTCTGTCTTCGTGAAAACGGCGATCAAGAATTTGATCATTGAAGGTGCCATCGGACTAGTGCTCACAGGATGGATGGTTCTGTTGTTTCTGGGAAGCATGCGCGCGACGGCTGCTGTGTTCTTGTCTATTCCGCTTTCGGCGCTGGCCGCGTTTCTGGCCATCAACGCCGGCGGCGGAACCGTGAACACGATGGTGCTGGGAGGGCTTGCGCTGGTGTTCTCACGATTGATTGACAATTCCGTGATCGTTCTGGAGAACATTTTCCGGCACCTCGAAATGGGTGAATCCTCCGAAGTAGCGGCCGAAAAGGGCGGCAATGAAGTAGCCCTGGCTGTGTTGGCTGCGACCCTGGCCACGGCCATCGTGTTCTTTCCCGTAGTCTTCCTGTATGGCGTCAGCCGCTTCCTCTTTATTGCTCTGGCCTCTTCGGTGGTCTTCGCACTTTTTGCTTCTTACATGGTGGCGATGACTGTCGTGCCGTTGTACTGCGCGAAGCTCATGAATAAGCACCAGGCGGATGAAGAACTCGAAGGCAATGCCGTATCCATACTCGGGCGGATAGTGAAGCGCTTTGACCGTGGGTTTGAAAAGACGCTGGTGGGCTACGACAAGAGTCTGGCGAAAACTCTTTTGCGGCCGGTCGCCGCCGTGGTTGGTCTTGCCGGAGTTTCACTTCTTTGTCTTTCTCTCTATCCGTTGCTCGGCGTTTCCTTCTTCCCCAGGACGGACGCGGGGCAATTCGTCATCAACCTGAAGGCGCCCTCCGGCACTCGCGTCGAGTTGACGGAAGATTACGTCAAGCAAGTGGAGGAGATCATTCGCGAAGTGATCCCGAAGAACGAACTGCAAATGATCGTATCGAACATTGGTATCACGCCTGACTTCTCGGTCATTTACACCTCGAATTCGGCCCCACATACCGCCTTTGTCCAGGCCAGTCTGAAGGAAGGGCACAAGGTTGGAAGTTATGAATACATGAGGAGGGTTCGAGAGCAAATTCAGAAACAACTCCCGCAGCTCACTGCGTATTTTCAGTCGGGCGGGCTGGTAGACGCGGTGCTGAATCTGGGATTGCCCGCGCCAATCGACATCCAGGTAAGTGGAAGCGACATGGACGTGGCGCATGCGGTGGCATCGAGAATCGCCTCACTGACGAAGCAGCTTTCGGGCGTCAGCGATGTGCTGATACCGCAGGACGTGGATTATCCAGCGCTGCAATTGAACGTGGATCGCGAGAAGGCCGCGCAGCTCGGGCTTTCGCAGCGCGAAGTCGTTGACAACGTGATCACCGCGCTGACCTCGAACGCCATGATTGCGCCGAACTACTGGGTGGACCCCAAGAGTGGCAACCCGTACCTGCTGACCGTGCAATATCCGGAAGAGACCGTGAAAACGATGGCGGATCTCCGGCAAATTCCCTTGCGCGGCCCCAAGATTCAACAGCCGACATTCCTGGATTCCGTCGTGACCATGAATCACATCTCCGCTCCAACGGAAGTCGATCACTACCAATTGGCGCGCGTGATGGATATCTATGTGGCACCGAAAAAAGAAGATTTGGGAACGATCACCGCCCAGATTGAGGGAATCATACGCAAGACTCCGCTTCCCGAGGGCGTGCGCGTGAAGCTGCGCGGTTCGGTGCAGGGCATGCGCGCCTCTTTTCGGAGTTTTGGCATTGGGCTGATTTTGTCGGTCGTGCTGGTGTACCTGATTCTGGTTGCGCAATTCGCTTCGTGGATCGATCCATTCATCATTTTGCTGGCGGTACCGCCCGGACTTGCCGGAGTGCTGCTGTTCCTGCTGGTGACGAATACTACGCTCAACGTGATGTCGCTCATGGGCCTAGTCATGATGGTCGGAATCGTGGTGTCGAACAGTATTTTGATTGTGGAGTTTGCGCGCCATCTCCAGAAGGACGGGAAATCAGTGAAAGAAGCGGTGGCAACCGCTTCGCGTCAGAGGTTGCGGCCTGTGTTGATGACCTCGCTGGCCACGCTACTTGGGTTGATCCCCATGGCCCTGGGTATCGAAGCGGGCAGCGAAGCCTACGCGCCGCTTGCCAGGGCCATCATTGGCGGACTTCTCGTGTCCGTCGTGGTGACCGTCTACCTTGTGCCTTCTGCGTATCTTCTGGTGCATCGCAAGGAAGAAGTGGCGGAGGTGCGGGCTTGAGGCAGAGAGTATGCATGCTCGTCCTGTTGCTGGGATTGTGTACGGGAATTGCTGCCGCCCAAACGGTACTGGCGCAAACCAAGCAAGCCGTCGGCTCATCACCAAATTCCGGTGGCAAGTCCTTGACACTCCAGGAAGCGGAAGCGATGGCGCTGCAAAAGAATCCGCAAATCACGGTACGAAGGTTGCAGGCCCTCGAAGCCCGGGAATTCGTGCGCGAAGTGCGCTCAGCGATGCTCCCCCAAGTGGGTCTCAATGTGACGGCCGTGGATTCTGATCCGGGCAGCCGAATTTCCGCGGGGTATCTGACAAATCCGACGGTGTACCCGAGAGCAGCGGCCGGGGCTTCGGTGAGTCAATTGATCACCGATTTCGGAAGGACGCAAAATTTGGTTTCGAGCTCAGTTTTTACGGCAAAAGCGCAAGACGAGAACGCCGTCGCCACGCAACAGCAAATTGTCCTGGCCGTGGACGAAGCATTTTACAATACGTTGGAAACGAAAGCGCTGCTCCACGTGGCGGAGGAAACGGTCAAAGCCCGGCGGGACTTGGTGGATCAAATCCAGGCGTTGACCAATGCGAAATTGCGATCGGAAATCGACTTGAGTTTCAGCAAGGTGGATCTCGCGCGGGCAAAGCTCCTGCTGCTGGAATCGCAGAACAACTATGAGGCGTCACTTTCGACGCTTTCGGCAATCCTGGCGTTTTCCGACCGCCAGAATTTTGCTGTCGTAGAGCCCTTGACCCAAGCAGTGCCGCCGGCCGCTGATCCAGCTCCACTCATTCAAGAGGCTTTGAATCAGCGGCCGGAAGTGAGAGCGCTGGAAGATGATGTGACCGCCGCGACCAAGTTCAGCAAAGCGGAACGCGACCTGTGGTGGCCGACGATAAGCGCCAATGGCGTTGTTGGGTCAGCGCCGGTTCGTGACGACCACATTTCCAACTGGTATGGCGCCGTGGGCGTGAACATCAACATTCCGCTGTTCAACGGATTTCTCTTCAACGCGCGCGCCAAGAGCGCCGACCTGGAAACGGAAATGAAGCGCAAGAAGCTTCTGGATTTACAGGACAATGTGGCCCGCGACGTTCGCAATAGCTGGCTTGATACTCAAAAAGCCTTCGAGCGCTTGTCGGTGACGAAGCAACTCCGCGAACAAGCTGCCTTGGCACTGGAACTTGCCGGCGCGCGATACAAACTTGGGTTGAGCTCAATTGTAGAATTCAGCCAGGCGGAATTGCAGGAGACCGACGCCGAGTTGCAAGACACTGACGCCCACTATCAATACGTCGTCACACAGATCGTGTTGGCCTACCAGATGGGCATCATGCGCTGACCAACTTCTACCGGCTTTCTCGGAACGCTTCCGGTTAGGGCTGCGAACTTACAAGCCCCAGGGCTTTTTCCGTGGCGGCCAGAAGCGGCTCCGGGCCGACCGGCTTTCCCGCGGCATTCTCCATCCAGAGGTCCGGCGTGACCTGGCCCATCTTTGCCATACGGCAATTCACTGCAGACGAGCGTTTGGCCGGGGTATTCACTATGGTGTTGATGGTCACTCGGATTCTACCCCAGATTGTGCCCCGCGTTTGGCCGCCCCTGCGTGGGTTGTCTCTGTCGCGGCAAGGTCATACAATCACGTCGTGTGCTGGAACCGCACACGAGACCCATCCCCGTGACTCCGCGACGTTTCTTCGCTCTTGCGGCGGCCACCAACAGGAAAAAACGTGAGCAAACAGAGTTTTGGCAAACTGCCGGAAGGCCAGGAAGTGGATCTTTACACGCTGAAATCCGCGAAGCTGGAAGCCCAGGTCAGCTCGTACGGTGCCGCAATGATCGTGCTGCGCGTCCCGGACCGCAGCGGTAATTGGGAAGACATCGTCATCGGGCCGCAGGATCTTTCCAGCCATGTCGCGAACCATCGCTCCAAGGGGCCCATTTTCTTTGGCGCTCTAATTGGCCGTTACGCGAATCGTATCGCGCAAGGAAAGTTCTCGCTTGACGGTAAGACTTACACCCTGCCGAAAAATGACGGCGACAATTCGCTCCATGGGGGTCCAGGCGGGTTCCACAATGTCGTGTGGCGTTCGGAGCCGATCGCGAACGGCGTTGGCTTTCGGTATCTGAGCAAGGATGGCGAAGAAGGTTATCCCGGAAATCTCTCTGTTACAGTTCGCTACACAGTTGTTGGTGCGGATCTAAAAATCGAATACCAGGCCACCACAGACAAACCTACCGTCCTGAATCTCACCAATCATGCCTACTTCAATATGACCGGGGTGGGCCGCGGCACGGTGCTCGCTCACCAACTGAAGCTCTTTGCCTCGCAATTCACCCCGTGCGACGCTCATTTGATTCCCACCGGTGAGATACGCGCCGTTGCCGGAACGCCCCTGGACTTCCGTAAGTCCACGACGGTTGGCGACCGAATTAATTCCACCGACGAGGTGATTCGCCTGGCTCACGGTTACGACCACAACTTCGTGATCGACGAGCAAGGGGCCAAGCTCAAGCAGGCGGCAGAGATGTACGAGCCGGGCACTGGGCGCGTGATGGAGGTCTGGACCACCGAGCCCGCGATCCAGTTCTACACCGGCAATTTTCTGGATGGCAGCTTCAAAGGGAAGAACGGAGTTGCCTACGGCAAACGTGAGGGATTCTGCCTGGAAACACAGCACTATCCTGATTCTCCCAATCACCCGGAATTCCCCTCGACTGTGTTGCGCCCAGGACAATCCTTCCTGTCGCAAACGATCTACCGCTTTTCTGCGCGGTAACGAAGGAGAACTCCAATCGAGGGGAACGGTGTACGTGTTGAACACGAAATTCGTACTGCGGGAATCGAGGGCGTTGCATCGCAAGTAGTCCGTCGCCATTGGTGAATAGAATCAGCGAGGAGCCTAGAGCGTATGAACAACAAGAGTGCGAAGCGGTTGACCTGGAATAACTTCAGGTTTGGGATCGCGTTGCTCAACTTGGTGCTGGCGGTTGTGAGCAACGCTGCCGCACAGTCCAAGCCCGCGGCGAACGATCCATTCCGCCCGGACCAGATGGACACGGTGTTGTACGGCGCGGCGTACTACCCCGAATACATGCCCTACGAGCGCACGGACGAGGACATCGCGCTGATGAAGAAAGCAGGCATCAGCGTTGTCCGCATCGGGGAGTCCACCTGGGGATTGTGGGAGCCGGAAGACGGCAGGTTCGAGTACGCGTGGATGGACCGCGTGGTAGAGAAACTGCACGCGGCGGGAATCCGGATCATCATGGGGACTCCCACGTATTCCATTCCTGCCTGGCTTTACAAGGAGCATCCGGAAATTGTCGTGACGCGCCTGGACGGGCAGTACATCCATTACGGCATGCGGCAGAACGCCGACCTGATGAATCCGACCTACCGCTTCTATTGCGAACGTGTCATCCGCAAAATCATGGAGCATTACAAGGATAATCCCGCCATCATCGGCTATCAGATTGACAATGAAACCTCCTCCGCCGGCGCGGCCAATAAGGATGTCCAGGAAGGATTTCGCAATTACCTGAAAGCAAAGTTCAAGACCACGGATGAACTGAATCGGGTCTGGGGGCTGAACTACTGGGGACAGAACCTGAATGACTGGACCGAAGTTCCCACGCGCGAGGGAATCCGCAACCCCGGTTGGAAGCTCGAGTGGGAGCGGTATTCGCAGTGGGAGGCTACTGATTTTCTGGCGTGGCAATCGCGCATTGTGAATGAATACAAAAGGCCCGATCAGTTTGTGACGCAGGACTTCGCGGGGCCGCCGCGGCCGGAAGTCAGCGAAATCGACGTCGCGCGAAGCCTCGACATCGCCGCAGCAAATCCCTATCACGGCACTCAGGACGATTTCGATGGTGAAGCATCCTCCCTGGCGGGCGATTACACCCGCTCCCTGAAGCGCACCAATTACCTGATAACAGAAACGAACGCGGATGCCATCGGCTGGGATTCCAAGGGACAGTTTCCGCCCTATGACGGCCAGTTGCGGCTCGATGTCTACACTCACGTTTCGTCCGGAGCGAACATGGTGGAGTACTGGCATTGGCATTCGCTCCATTACGGGCAGGAGACCTACTGGAAAGGGGTTCTCGGCCACGACCTGCAGCCTGGGCGCCCGTATGAAGAAGTCACCCGCACAGCCCAGGAGTTGCGCAGAATCGGCCCGGAAATTGTGGACTTGCACCGGAAAAATCAGGTAGCGATTTTATATAGTCTGGATTCATACTACGGGCTCCAGTTCATGAAGTTCAGCGACCACGTGGACTACAGAACGCTCCTCTGGCAGATGTACGGGGTGCTTTACCGGGCCAATGTCGGTGTGGATTTTGTCTTTCCGGAAAGCACAGACTTGTGGCAATACAAGGTCGTGGTGGTGCCGCCATTGTATGTCGCGAGCGATGCGCTATTGGCGCGGCTGGTGGACTATGTGAAAAATGGCGGGCGCGTGGTGATGGCCTTCAAAAGCGGATTCTGCAACGAGTATTCGACGGTCCGCTGGGAAACCATGCCGGGACCCTTGCGCGCCGCGGCGGGCTTCCACTACCAGGAGTTCTCTTCACTGAAGAAGCCTCTTGCGCTGAAGGGCGACCCGCTTCATACCGGAGCGGATAACCAGGTCTCCGAATGGGCCGAAATGATCGTTCCCGACACGGCCAAGGGCCTGGCGTTCTATGACCATCCGTTTTTCGGCAAGTATCCGGCGATCACGCAGAATCAGTTCGGGAAGGGCACACTAACTTACGAAGGTACGTTCCTGAGTGACAATTTGCAGCGCGCCGTGTTGCTCGGCGTCTTGAAGGAAACCGGGCTGACCAGCGCGGATCAGGATCTCCCGGCGAGCGTGCGCGTGAAGCATGGCCAGAACCGCAATGGCAAGACGCTGCACTTCTACCTGAACTATTCCAGCTGTCCGCAGACACTGAATTATTCCTATGCAGCAGGCACGGAGCTGCTCTCTCACACGAATTTTAGCCACGGGCAAACGCTATCGTTGAAAGCATGGGACGCGGCGATCGTGGAAGAGAATTAGGGAATACTTTATGGCTCGGAGTCCGGAGAGATATGCCACTTGGTCAGAGCAAGTGACTGTGATGCTCGACCAGCGGGCATTTTCATTCTACGATGTAGGGCAGCAAGATTGGAGTGTCGAACCCGGTGAATGTTCAATTCTGGCAGGAAGTTCGTCCGCAGACATCAAACTCCGGGGAAAGTATCTTCTTACTAATGGACAGGAGACCAATTAGGATCCCATGACAGCCGCTTTTGCGTTTCTTGACGTTCATCGATTGGTGCATCTATCCACCGTTGATTTGGTGATCGTTGTTTTTTACTTCGTGTTGGTCCTCGCCATCGGGTTTTACCTGAAGGAGCGGGCCAACACCGGCGAAGATTTCTTCATGGCCGGGAGGGAAATGACTGCGTGGGTTGCCGGTCTGGCTTTCTTGTCGGCAAACCTCGGGTCATTGGAACTGATGGGCTGGGCCGGCAACGCTTATAAGTACGGTATCCTCGCGGCGCATTGGTATTGGATCGGAGCAATCCCGGCGATGCTGCTCTTGGCGCTGGTGATGATTCCCTTCTATCACATCTGCAGGACCCACTCGGTTCCCGGATATCTCAAGCTACGATATGGAGAAAGCAGCCGGACGCTTGCTTCGGTGTCGTTTGCCTTCATGACCGTGTTGATGAGCGGCATCAACATGTACGCCATGGCCGTGGTGATGAGGGTGGTCTTGGGATGGGACATTCACTTCAGCATCTGGGTTTCGTCCGTCACGGTGGCCGTCTATGTGGCTCTCGGTGGACTCCGCTCCGCCATCTTCAATGAGGTCTTGCAGTTTTTTCTTATCTGGGCGGGCGCCTTGCTGATTCCGATTCTAGGGTTGGTGGAAGCCGGCGGGTGGAACGGCCTGAAAGCTCGCATCCTGCAGAATCTTGTGGAACAGCATGTGGCGAACCCCGGCGCCTATACGCACCTTTGGTCGACCCTGGGCGACTTCAGCAAAAACCCGATGGGTATCCATTGGATCGGCATCGTATTCGGCCTCGGCGTGTTCATCTCCATGGGCTATTGGACGACTGACTTTCTGGTAGTTCAGCGCATCCTGGCAGCTAAGGACCTGCGCTCTGCCAAGCTCGCCCCCATCATTGGCGCAGCTTTTAAGATGATGGTTCCCTTCATCGTGATCCTTCCCGGCTTGCTGGGACTGGCGTTGCTCCGCGATCCGCACACAGGTGGCTTGCTAAGGCTCGTTCCAGGCGATCTCGCGTGGTCGGAGGCAGGGCGAGCGCAGGGGCTGCACGGCTTCGACGAAGTTCTGCCCCTCATGCTGGCACGCTACTGTGGCCCGGGTCTCCTGGGTCTCGGAATTACCGCGCTGATTGCCGGTTTCATGTCCGGCATGGCCGGTAACGTCAGCGCCTTCGCTACGGTCTGGACCTATGACATCTACGGTGCCCTGATCAACAAGCAGGCTTCGGATGCACTAAAGGTCAAGATGGGCCGTTGGTGCACACTTCTGGGCGTAGGCATCAGTATCGGGACGGCGTACCTGGTGATGCACGCCCAAAGCATCATGGACTATGTCCAGGCGTTGTTCAGCTTCTTCATCGCTCCCCTTTTCAGCACAGTGCTCCTCGGCATGTTGTGGAAACGCGCCACGCCCGCGGGGGGCTTCTGGGGGTTGCTGGCCGGCACAACTTCCTCGGTCGGGATGTGGGCCTGGGTGAAGATCAATCCCGATGCGGTGAGATACGTGGCGCTGTCACCCCATGCACAGGAGCAGGCGCAGAACATGTTCCGGGCGCTGTGGTGCGGCCTGATTTGCGCAGGGGTCACCGTTGCAGTAAGTCTTGCGACCAGGCCCAAGCCGGACACCGAACTGACGGGTTTGGTCTACGGTTTGACGCCCATCCCCCACGAACAGCACGTTTCTGTATTCCACCGGCCGGCTTTCTGGGCCGCCGTGGTCGGGGTCATATTTGTGGCCCTGAATATTATTTTCTGGTGAGGGAAAAATGAAAGCTGGCGGCTCGATTTCGATTTGGTTTTTCATCGGCATTTCACTTTTGGTGAATGGCCTGCTGATTTTTGGATCGGGAATTTACGAACTTTTCCATCCCCCCCAGGTACCCGTCGTGCTGTTTCACTTGCACGCCAGCGTCTGGTGGGGCGGACTCTTGGCGCTGCTGGGCGCCGGATACTGTTTTTATTTCGCGCCGGGAAAAGGGCGTGTGTAGCGGGAATTGAAATTCACGGAGCGAACTATGTCCAATAAGAAAAAGATGACCATGGGAATGATCGTGGGGAATCGCGGATTCTTCCCCGATCACCTGGCCAAAACCGGCCGGGAAGAAATGATTCAGGCGTTGCAGAAAGCCGGGATCGAAGTCGTGACGTTGAGCACGGAGGAGAGCAAGTACGGCGCGGTGGAAACACGCGAGGAAGCGAAGCGCTGCGCGGCGCTGTTCCACTCCAAGGGCGAGCAGATCGACGGCGTAATCGTCACCCTGCCCAATTTCGGAGAAGAGCGGGCCATCGTCGACGCGCTGCGCCTGGCGCGCTTAGGCGTTCCGGTGCTGGTGCAGGCTACTCCGGACACGCCCGCGAAGATGGGCATTACGCACCGCCGCGACAGCTTCTGCGGCAAGATGTCCGCGTGCAACAATCTCCGCCAGTACGACATTCCGTATTCGCTGACCACGCTGCATACGGAGAGTCCGGATTCCCCGGAATTCGCGAAGGATCTGGAATGGTTCGCCGGGGTCTGCCGCATCGTGAAGGGTCTGCGGAATCTGCGTATCGGAGCCATCGGCGCCCGGCCGACCGCGTTCAACACCGTGCGCTACAGTGAAAAGCTCCTGGAAGCCAGTGGCATTTCCGTTGAAACCCTTGATCTTTCCGAAGTGCTTGGACGCATCGGCCGGATGAAGGATACGGATGATGCGGCCGTCCAGAAGCTGCAGGCGATTCAGCGCTATGTCACCACGAAAGACATTCCACAAGTCGCCCTAATGAAAATGGCGAAGCTGGGCGCGGTTGTCGATCAGTGGATGAAGGCCGTGGATGTGCAGATCAGCGCGGTGCAGTGCTGGACCTCGCTCGAGGAGAACCTGGGCATCGTGCCGTGCACGCTGATGAGCATGATGAGCGATTCGCTGCTCTCCAGCGCCTGCGAAGTGGATGTTTGCGGCGTGCTGGGCATGCATGCCCTGCAACTCGCCTCGGAGACGCCCAGTGCCCTGCTCGATTGGAACAACAACTACGGCACTGATCCCAACAAGGCGGTTTGCTTCCACTGCAGCAACCTGCCGAAGCACTTCTTCAAAGACGTGAAGATGGATTTTCAGGAGATTATCGCCGGCACCGTCGGCAAGGAAAATACCTTCGGAACCTGCGTCGGCCGAGTCAAGGCCGGGGCCATGAGCTTCGCGCGCTTTTCGACCGATGACG
>Ga0187870_1001036_pt1 | contig 27303 bp, 36 predicted proteins | sample June2016WEW_13_1_3_FD_132974 | JGI IMG/M metagenome (GOLD analysis project Ga0187870, IMG submission 132974) | Peatland microbial communities from SPRUCE experiment site at the Marcell Experimental Forest, Minnesota, USA - June2016WEW_13_150 | ecosystem: Environmental > Terrestrial > Soil >... | reverse complement strand
GAAGCGCTGGGGCGTTCGCTGGCTGCCGTTTGGCGCCAAGTTCACCTCGTACAAGCCGACGACGTTCGACCCCAAGTTCCCCGAGTATCTGGCGCGCCGGACTATTGCGATGTTCCACCGCACGCCTCAGGACCTCGGCATCCTCGACGACGTGAACCGATCGACGAGTGAATCCCAGGTAGACGAACAATTCCGTATCTCGACGCGCCCCCGGACTGGGTTCATCGAGGATGTCTTCCTCAACCCGATCACCCAGGAGGAATTGGGCCTTCCGATTCATGTCTATTTCGACACGGGGGAGGAAAAAGAAGACCGGCTGATGGTGGCCCAGGAGCAGGCCATCTGGATCGACAAGGGCGTCATCTCGCCGGACGAGCCGCGCGAGAAAATCCTGGGCCTGTCGGTCGACCCGGCGAACCGCATCCCGCGTTCGATGAACGTCGGCGGCCGTCTCGGGCTGGTGCCCATCGGGTGGCTGGAAGCGGTCTCCAAGTCCTTCAGCGACTGGGACCCGACGACCGGCGCGCCGCTGCTCGACCAGGTCAAGCCGCGCGAATACATCCCGCCCGGCGAGCTCGCGGCCGCACCACTCGCGCCGACTGCTACCGGCCGCGCGCCGTCTGGCCAGCCCGCGCCTGGTCTGCCGCCCGGTCAGGCTCCTGGCCCCGCGCCCGCGCCGACGCCGCCGCGTGGTCCGCGCACGCCGCCCCCGGCTGCCCCCGCGGGCCAGGAACCGGCCCACGACGAGACCAACGTCGCGCCCCCGGCAGGCTTCACCGCGCCGCCCAAGACCGCGCCCGCGGCCAAGTCGGTCGTCGACGTCGGCGGGCTGGTCGTGAAGGCGATGGACACTGGCCGCGTGCTCATGATTCAGCGCGCCTTCACGCCCGACGACCCCGCGGCCGGCACGTTCGAGTTTCCCGGCGGCCACATGGAGGGCGACGAGACGCCGCTGCAGGCCGCGGTCCGGGAGTGGCAGGAGGAGGTCGGCGAGCCGCTGCCCGACGGCTACTTCGACGGCTCGTGGACCAGCCCGAACGGCATCTACCGCGGGTTCGTCTACGTCATCGCCTCGGAAGCCATGCTGCACCTCAACCCGGACCCGGAGAACCGCGGCGTGCTCAACCCGGACGACCCGGACCAGGACAACATCGAGGTGGTCTGCTGGCTGGAGCCCGCGGACATCCCGGCGATGCCGAACCTGCGCGAGGAGTGCCACACCTGCGACTGGGTGGTCATCTCCCAGGCCGGGACGGTTGCCAAGTGCGAGACCGAGGGCATCACCGCGGAGACGGGCCTCACGGGCGTCGACCTCACCGGTTTCGACGACGAGGACGATGACGACGCGGAGGAGCAGCTGCAGAAGGTGCTCGGCCAGTGGCAGTCGAACGCGCTCCTGGCGGTGCGCCGCGGGCGTAAGCCGCGCTACTTCCACGACGAGGTGATCCCGGTCGAGGTCGGCCACCGCATCTACAAGGCGCTCGCCAAGGCGAAGACCAAGGAGCAGGTGCGCGCGGTCTTCAAGGCGGCCAAAGCCGACCCAAAAGGTTCACGGTGGCCGGGCTCGGGCCTCCGCCACCGAATCCCCCAGGCGTACGCGCCGAAGATCGCCGAGGCGCTGCGGGCGGGGACGAAGGGGATCGACGCCGCGGTGGCCTCTATGGTGACGAGGGCTACCAAGGCTTCACCCCCTACACCCCCGACGAGCGGAGCGAGCGAGGCGCGGGCCGCGGTCGAGGCGAACGTCTCGATTGACGCCGACCGCACGGGCGCGGTCTTCGCCCAGATGTACGCCGACGCCTACGGGGGCGGGGTCAAGGCCGCACGCGCCGCGCTGGGCGTGGACGCGCGCGCCCCGTCGTGGCTCTCCGGCGACATGCTGACGACCGTCTCGCGTGACTGGGAGGCGTGGACGCCGGGCTGGTCCGACGCGGCGCTGCAGGACGCCGGGGGCGGGCTGGCGACGCTCCTCGACGCGCGGGGCATCACCATCCAGGGCATCACCTCATCGGCGATGGACCGCATCGGCACCGCGCTCGCCGACGGCATCGCCGCGGGCGACGCGCCCGCCACCATCGCCCAGGCCATGTCGGACGTCATCGCCGACCCGCAGCGGGCGTTCACCATCGCGGATACTGAGTGCGCCCGGTCATTTACAGCGGCGAGCATCGACACCTACACCGAGAATGGCGTGGCCGAGGTGGACCTGCTCACGTTCGACCCCTGCGAGGAGTGCGAGGAGATCGAGGACTCGAACCCCTACCCGATTGACGACGCGCCTGACGTGCCGATCCATCCCAACTGCCGCTGCGCGCTTGCCCCGGCGAACATCCCCGGCGCGCCATCGACCGAGGAGGGCGGCGAATGAGCCGCGCCTCGCGTCGCACGCCCCCCGTCGAGCACCGCGGGCGCGTCACCGTCCGCGCCATCCCGCAGGCGTCGGGCGCGCCGTCGGCCACGGCCGCGATGCGCGCCAAGGCGGAGCAGGCACGCAGGCGCGGTATCCGCGACTTGCTGGCGCGGTCGCGTAACCTGGCGGAGACAGGAAGGGGTGAGGCGGATGCCTGACGAGGAACGGGCGGCGCTGCTCGCCCAGCTACGCGACGCGAACGACGAGCGGGCGCGGACGATGCGCGCCGAGACGGGCAAGGCCCTGGCGGGCATGTCGAACGTCTACATCGTGGCGCTCTTGGAGCAGCTGCTGGGCGGTCCGGGCTCACTAGCCCACGTCGAGGCGTGCGTCCTCTACGAGGAACGCCGCGCCGAGGCGCTGGACCAGATCGAGCCCCAGGCGCGCCAGATGCACGACGCCGAGGTCGAAGCGGCGAAGGAGATGGCAAGGAACCGGGCGGGCCCGCGGCTCGTCGTACCAGGGAGGAACTGACCGTGGCCATCCAATTCACGGACATCACCAGCTTGCAGGTACTACTGGCGCCAGAGCAGGGGGCCGAGATTCACGCCACGGTGCTGACTGAGCTCGCCCTGATCAAAGCGGACGGGGCCTCGCTCTACTCGTCGCAGTACTCGTTCACCTGCGAGGACATCGCCCAGGCGATGAACGCGTGCTGGCTCGCCAACCCCAAGGGCGTCGGTATCTTCGACGCGTCGTGCTACCACGATGACAGGCTTGACAAAACCTGCGTCGGCATCGCGACCGCGGGCATCGCCGCGGCGCGGTGGGCCGTCGGGTCGATGCCGGGCAACGAGATCGTCCACGACAAGCTCTACTGCTCGCCTGAGCTGGGCCTCGTCTTCACCGGCTCTTATAACTTGTCCAGCTCGGCGTCGAAAGAGGCGAATAACGCCTTGTTCATCACGTCGAAGTCGATGGCCGCCTTCTTCGCCGCGGAGATCGAGAAGAACCTGGTCATCGTCCGCGCCAACCCAGGACTGTCGGTCGCGACACCCGAGAAGCCGAGCTACTAGATGGCCAAGAAGAAGCGCGTCACGGTGGAGTGGACGGACAGCACTGGTCCGCCTGGTGGCAGAACTACGGTCTGGACTGACCTTGCCAATTACGACTCGGCTCCCAGCAAGATCGTGACGAGCGGCTACATCGTCAAAGAGAAGCACGGCTACATCGTGGTCGCGTCTTCAATTTCGAGCACTGGACACGTCGCGGGCCTTATGACCATCCCCAAGAGCGCGATCACGAAACTGCGGAAACGCTGATGGCCTCCGCCAAGCGCATCGACCCCGAGGACACGGTTGACAACGTCATCTTCGGCATCGTCAAGCTGCAGAAGGAGGGCTGGGCGCTAGTGAGCCTGTCACTCGACTTTGCCTACCAGGAGCCCCAGCCCGCCGGCCAGAAGCCGAAGAAGCACAAGCTGCCCGTCGAGGCCACGATGGTCGTCCGGCTCCGGCCCGCCTGATGCCGCGCCGCAGCGGGTCGTCGCGTTGGAGGCGCCTGTCGTGGTGGCCGCCCAGACGCCGCGGCTCTGGCGCGCACGGGCACCAGCAGTGGCAGCTCTCGCGCCGCAAGCCACGGGAGAACCGCGTGCCGGTCGTGCGGAAGGCGGTGGAGCGGTAATGCCCGTCGCCTGCTTCGACCTCGACGGCACGCTGGACAGCTACGTCCCGACGTTCGTCCCGCTGCTCGGCGCGATGAAGAAGGCCGGGAACTGGCACATCGTCGTGCTCACTGGCGACGAGCAGGACACCGTCACCGCGGAGAACATCGCCCAGAAGCAGGAGTACCTGGCCGAGCTGGGCTACGGCGCGTTATACGACGAGGTGACCATCGTCGCCAAGCCGACAGCATCGAACAAGGCGCTCTACATCGCGGACAACCACGTCGTGCTGTTCGTGGACAACAGAGCCAAGAACCTGAAGGCCGCGCTGGACGCCGCGCCGGGGTGCCTGTGCCTGTTGCCGTGGGCGACGCGGGAGTGAAATGCCTAGACGTCTAGGATTTTGGCGGTGCCAGATAGCGATTCCCGAACTCGTGCGCCTCAGCTGGCAGGGTGGTGTTGAACGCGCCGTTGTTGTTCTCGTCCTCCACCCACGCCCATTCCTGCGGGCGGTAGGAGTGATGGGGTGGCTTGCTCATGTCGCCATAGACGTACAGCGTCCCATCTGGGTCGACCGCAAAGCTGGAGTCGCCGTGACGTGCGAAAAAGCCGTGGTCAGGGACGAACTCGTAGCCAAGCGGGTCTTCCGGCGTTGCCGCGGGGTCCAGAACTCGGACGCTGATCTCGCTGCCGACGTGACCATGCAGGATTTTCATGGTGTTCCCTCCGTTGGTTTACCTTCCGACGCGCGCCACCCTACACCTGCGCTGTATCAGTGTGGTCCGGTGTCTGACTCCCGCGTGAATCCCACGCGTGACGTTCGATGGTGCGTAGACTCGCCCCAAGCGAGCGATGAGGTGAAGGTGGTGACCCGGCAAGGAGCGCGAGCGTGAGCGACGGGCGCGCGGAGCGCGCGCACCAGGTCGCCCAGCCGTTCCTTACCTCGCTGGACCGGCACCGCCGCCGCGAAGTCCTCGACAGTGCCCGGCAACTGCTCCGCGAGCACGGCCCGGAAGGGCTGCTCAGCGACCCTGGGGCTGTGCCCAAGATGACCCGCGCCCAGGTCCGCCAGATGTACCGGGCGATGGGCTGGCGGGGGAGCAAGGCGCACCGGCACAACCTCGACCGCCAACGCAAGCGCGTGGCGCAGGCCCTCGCCCTCGACCAGGCGCTCACCGCGGCCGACGCCGAGGCGCGCATGGGGCCAATCGAGCACGCGCGCTATCGCATCAGGGAGGCCGTCTCGTGAGCGGCCGCGCTGTAGTCATCGAGAGCCCGAGCGACGAGGTGCTGGCGAAGCTGCTCGAATCACCTGCCGCGTCCCCGCCGACGTTGCCACCGCACATTGAGGCGTCCCAGCCTGGCACGGTCATAAAAGCGCAGGCTGCCGACCGATTTCTCCTGGTCGTTGCGTACCCAGCGATGAAGGCCGACGTGGGGGTGGCCAAGGACGGGTTCCGCGATTTCGCCCGTGCTGATGCCGTCGAGAAGGCGTGCTGGGCCTTCGCCCGTCACGGCCTGCAGCTCGGGCTGTGGCATGAGAAGGGCCACGAGGATTGCGGCGAGGTGGTCGAGAACTGCATCTACCGCGGCCCGGACTTTACGGAGAACGGCCAGTCGATTTGTAAGGGCGACTGGCTGGTCGGCTCCATTCTCTCCCCTTACGCCTGGGAGATGTTCGAGAAGGGCCTGATCGGAGGGGCCAGCATCGAGGGGCCGTGTCGCCGGAACCTCACCCCGCCGCCCGAAGTGCTCGCGTCGCTGAGGAGCTGAGATGACCACGGAAATCTCCGAACTCGAAGACCTGGACGTGCACACGCTCCACTTTGTCAAGGCTGGGGCCAACGGCTTCCGCGAACTGCTCGCCAAGGCCGAGGGTGACACCCCGTGCCCGACGTGCGGAGGGAAGAAGACGATTCTCCAGGGCAACCGGAAGTGCCCGGACTGCGCCGGGACCGGGAACGCGACGACCGTTGAGAAGGCGCTGGCCTGCGAGTGCGACGCCTGCCTGGTGCTCTCGACGCTCCAGAAGGCGCTCGTCGCGGGCGACGACGGCGAGATCGCCAAGGCCGAGCTGTCGAGCGCCAAGATCAACGACCTGCCGGACAGCGCATTCGCGTACATCGAGGGCGGCGGCAAGAAGGACGACGAGGGCAAGACCACCCCGCGCTCGCTGCGCCACTTCCCCGTCCACGACGAGGCGCACGCCCGCAACGCGCTCGCCCGCGCGCCCCAGTCGCCGTTCGGCCCCAAGGCGATGCCGAAGATTCGCGCCGCCTGCCACAAGTTCGGCATCGAGATTTCCGACGAGGCCGACAAGGGCCTCACCATCAAGGACGGGGGCGCCATCGTCTCGGCGCTCAACCAGGCGGGCAGCTCGGGGCCGTACCCTGGCTCGCCTGAGTGGGAGGCGCAGGACGCGCAGATTCTCATCGACGCCGGCACGTCCCTCGCGGACGCCGGTCGCAAGCTGCAGCAGGTTCTCGACAGGGAACAGACAGAGGTCGCGGTCGGAGGCAAGCCCCACGACGTGGAGGATGTCTTCGACCTCGAAGACGCGCTCAGCGCGTTGGACGCAGTGCTCGGCATCACAGCACGGATGGCTTTCACGGAGCAAGCCGAAGGCCAGGCCGCGGGCGTGTCGAAGGCTGGACGGAGGTTGTCGGGCGTGTCGGTCGACAAGGTCGTCGCGGCACGGACAGCGGCCGACCAGTTGCGTACTCACCTAACCGACTTGCTCGGTCCGGACGATCCGGCCGCGGCGGGCGGTAAGACCGCCACGAAAGGGGCGTTCGACATGGAAATGACCCAAGAGCAGTTCGACGCGGCTGTGACCGCCAAGGCCGGAGAGGTCGCCGCCAAGGCGATTGCCGACCACGAGGCGGAGAAGGCCAAGGTCGAAGCGGATGCCGTGAAGGCGGCAGCCGACGAGAAGGCCGCGAAGAAGGCGGCCAAGAAGGCGAAGCAAGAGAAGCGGGCAACCAAGGTCGCGGCGGCAGCCAAGGCCGAGGCGGACCGCAGGGCGACGATGAGCGACACCGAGCGGGTGGCGGACGACGCGGCGAAGGCCGAGGCCGACAAGGCCAAGGCGGACGCGGCGATGCTCCGTACCCTCGCCAAGCTCGTCGCCAAGAAGGGTGACGCCGACGCGCTCATCCGGGCGGCCAAGGCCGTCCAGAGGGGCGAAGCTCCCGACGAGACGCGGAAGGAAATCGCAGAGCTCCGCGCGACGGTCGAGAAGGTTGCCGGCGAGGTCCCCCACTCCGGGAGGTTCCCACTCAGCCCCGGAGCAGGCACGGACGCAGCCGCGGCAGCGTTGAAGGCGTTGGCGGGGTTCACCCGCGGTGACGGCATCGGCGGGGAGACCCAGGAAGCCGTCGCCAAGAGCTTCGACGACCGCATCGAAGCGGCCGTGAAGGCTGGCAACGACATGGAGGCCGACTGGCTCCGTGCCGAGAAGGCCCGCATCATCATGACCAGGGCCGAGATCGGCCGCGGTTTCCCGACGGACGGCGGACCCGAGAAGGTCCCGTCCCCGGCGGTGCCGCGGTAGCAACACCCACAGAAGGCGCGCGCGATCCCGCGCGTGCCCGGACATCGACGTAAGGAGCACAACCCAAGATGAGTGCTGGAGCCGATCTCCTCGGCGTGACCGAGGAGACCTTCAACGCGATCAAGGGGACCCTCACCACCGGCCTCACGGCCTCGACCGGCCTGCAAGGTGTGAACCTGCAGGACTACGTGTCGTTGGTCCCGTGCAAGACGCCGACCAGGGACTCCCTGCCGCGTGTAGCGGCACCGCAAGGTGCCCAGTACGCCTACTGGCGCACGTTCCTCAACGTGAACGCCCTCCAGGCGGACGGTGCCGAGCCCACCGACTTCGGCGGTTCGGCAACCGAGATGGACCTGCAGAACGTCTTCGCGCCCTTTGGTCTCATCGCCAAGCACGGCATCGTGACCGAGGACGCCATCGCCCTGGCCGGCGGCTACGCCGACGCCCTGGCGGTGCAGACCCTGGAGACGATGAAGCAGGAGTTCATCACCGAGAACATCAACGTCCTGCACTCGCAAGCGTACGCCGTCCCAACCCTTGGAACCATCTCGCTCTCGGTGAGCGCGACGAATGGCTACATCGGCTCGGGCGCGACCGCCTACATGTGGGTCGCGGCCCGCAGCGGGAAGAACTACTTCTACGGCGGGTCGGGACCGGCCAGCGCGTCGTCCCACACCTCTGTCGGGACCACGTCGACGACGAACTCCGTCTCGGCGTTCATCCCGGCGGTGCGGACGGCGGTGGCCTGGGACTGGTTCGTGGGTTCGTCCTCGTCCAACGGGGTCTACTACACGACCACGACCGTGAACTCGGTGACCATCACGACCATCCCCACGACCCCGCAGGCGGTTCCGAGCCTGGCGCTGATCTCCAGCGTCCAGCCGACGACCCCGCCGACGGCGGACACGTCCTACCAGTCCTACTGGATCAACGGCTACGTGGCCTCGATCCTCGGCGACTGGTCGACGGGTGCGTTCGGTTCGTCCTACGTGACGCCCGGACAGGGCACCGCGCAGGGGTCCATCTTCACCTCGCTCGACGGCGGGCAGTTCCACGTCGAAGGCGCGGCGATCCTGGAGCTCGACGAGCTGGACCTGGCGATCTACAACAACTACCCGGGGGTCTCCCCGGCGCGGTTCATCGTCGGCACCCAGATCGTGAACGACCTGGCCAACGCGGCCCTGTCGTCCCCCCAGGCGATCCTGTTCTACCAGGGCGCCCTGGAGGACCGGCAGCGGCTGGTCATGGGCGGCACGGTGGCGAACTACCTGAACAAGACCGACGGGCAGACGCAGATCGAAATCTTCGTCGACCCGTACATGGTGCCGGGCGAGCTCATCGCCGAGGTGCGTGCGGTCCCGTTCATGGGTTCCAACGTGAAGACGGCAAGCCGAGTCGAGACGCTGCGTGACTACCAGCGCTTCGACTACTTCCCGAACTACGTCGCCAACTCCTCGGCCGGCGGCCCGCGTCACGAGTTCGACGTGCGCTGCTTCGAGGCGTTCGAGACGGTGGTCGGGCCGACGATGGCGGTCCTCGCCAACATCGCCCCCGGGCTCGCCTCTTAACGACAACGGAAGGGGACCGGCGGGTGCTCCTGTCCACCCGCCGGTCTCCGCTGGCAGGGACAGGAACGAGACAGGGAGGCAGGAATGTTCATCAAGCACTTCGCCAAGAAGACTTGGCGTGAAAAGAGCCCGGTCAACCCCGGCCACAGCGTCACGACCTACCAGTGGACCGGGAGCGGCACGACCAAGATCGTCCACGGTGAGCGCGAGTACGAGGCCGACGACAACGGCTGGATCGACGCACCGCCCGACGTGGTCGAGACGTACCTGCGGATGCACGTCACGGTCGGCCGCGGCGACCAGTCCACATGGATGACGCAGCCCGACGCCCAGGCCCAGGTCCGGGCGGGGTTCATGGACGAGGCCGAATCGGTCTTGGGCAAGACCGTCGTGCCCGTGCTCACGCGCCCGCGGCTCGTCGCGCCCCCGCTCCCGGCCGCGCGTCCCCGCCCTACGCCCCCCCCGCGGCGGGGACCGGCCAACCGCGGGCTGGGGGACGACGGCGCACGCCCGCCGTCTGCTTCGTAGCGGTCCACGCCCACCCACTGGCGCTCGCGGCCCTGCGGCGCTTCGCACCGGGAGCGGTGGTCGTCACGGTCAAGGCGGGCGACACGACGGCCTACAGCCGCACCTGGGCCGAGTGGTGGGCCGCTGGCGAGGCGTTCGCTCTCGTCGAGCAGGACATCGAGATTCACGGCACGGTGCTCTCGCAGTTCCGGCGCTGCGCGGAGCCCTGGTGCGTCTTCCCCTACAACGGCCCCGGCTACGGCGGCGTGGGAGGCGACCCGGTCCTCTACGGCGCGCTCGGCTGCGTCCGGTTCTCCGCGGCACTGCTCGCGGCCGAGCCGGACCTGCCCGCCTACGTGGGCGCCATCGACGACGCGCCGGGGCTCGCCCGCGGGGACTGGCGGAGGCTCGACGCGCGCGTCCTCGGGGCATTGCGTGACCGCGGGTACTCCCCGCACCTACACTGGCCCGAAGTGGCACACCACAGGCGCTACCACGGGCTGTGCGCGTGTGGCCGCGAGCACGAGGCGTACCCGGTGGACACGGAGGGGCGCTATGCGCCCGAGGGGTGAGGCCGATGGATGATAAGCAGGGCGCCCGTGAGATACGAACCGTCGATGTCGTTTTTGACGGTCCACCTGGGCCAGTCGCGGGAAGATTCGTAGAGGTCGAGGACGAGACCGCGGCAAGCGTGAAGGTCGGCGAGTGGGTTGAGCGCGACGACGGCTATTGGGCGCTCCGTCTCCGGGTGGCTGAGTGAGGGGCTACCTGGCCTACCTCCTGCGACGCTTCCGCACCGCGTGGAGCGGAGTACCCGTGTGCCGTACCCGCCGTTGCGGGAGGCAACGCGATTACTGGGCGGGCGACTTCTGCAAGCTGCACCGATGACCGTCACCGTCATCATGCCCGTGTACGAAGCGGCCGACTGCCTGCCCGCGGCCATCGGCTCGGTCATGGCCCAGACCTACGAGGACTGGGAGCTGGTCGCCGTCGATGACAACTCAGCCGACCCGCGGGTCATGCAAATACTCGACGCCGCGGGACGTGACCCGCGCGTGTTCGTCGTCCATCTCGGCACGACCGAGGACGAGCGCCGGCAGTCGGTCCGGTACGCGACGATCTTCAACCTCTGCGCGGAAATCGCCGAGGGCCATCTGACCTTCCTCTGCGGCGACGACTTCTACTACCCGGATCGGTTAGAACGGATGGTGCGGAAGCTCGACGAGGGCAACGACGTGGTCTACGGCGCGCAGCGGCTGGTCCCGATGCCGGGGGAGTACGGCGAGCGCGTGCTGCACGGCACGGAGGCGATCCGCCACTGCCAAGGAGTCTTGACCGACGCCTACCACAAGGTTGACCTCAACTCGGTCATGGTGACGCACACGGCGTTTGACATGGCTGGCGGGTTTCCAGACCGCCCGCCGACGCCGCAGATGTGGCGCGAAGCCGACGCCTTGTTCTGGCAGCGCCTAGCGTTCGCCGGTTACGTCTTCGTCCCGGTCGATGATCCGGAGCGGCCGACCGACTGCAAGCGCTACAGAGACGACGGGGCAGATGCCCGCGTGATTCGAGGGGAGACGCCGTGGTGATCTCGTTGCTGTGCCCCAGCCGTGGCCGACCGGAGAACCTCCGGCGGTTGTCCGAGAGCGCTTTCAGCCTGGCAGCATCCCCGCCCGACATCGAAGTGCTCGCCTATGTCGATCTTGACGACCCGGCCCTCCCGCAGTATGCGGCGCTCGACTGTGCCGAGATTCACACGGGGGAGCGGATCATGTTCACGGACTACTGGAACAAGCTGGCGGAGGTCGCCCACGGCAACATCATGGGCATGATGGGCGACGACGTCGTCTTTCGCACTCCCGGCTGGGATCGCATGGTCGAGGACGAGTTCGCGAAGTGGCCCGACCGGATCGTGTTCGTGAACGGTAGGGACGGTGCCCACGGGCCGGCGCTCGGCACGCACGGGTTCCTGCACCGTCGCTGGGTGGATGCTGTCGGCCGGTTCTGCCCGCCGTACTTCAGCCATGACTACCCGGACCTGTGGCTCACCGAGGTCGCGGACGCGCTCGGCCGGCGCGTGTTCCTGCCCGAACTGTTCACTGAACACCTTCACCCCAACCTTGGGAAAGCACCGGACGACGACACCTACCGCGAGGGGGTGGCGCGCGGCGTACGCGACAACTGCCCGCAGCTCTACATCGACACGCTCCCCGAACGTGAACAGGAGATCGCGACCCTGCGGGCCGTGATCGCGTCGCATGGTTGAGTACCGACCGTCCGAGAGTTGCTGCGGGGTGAGCCCCCTGTTCTTGCTGCCCTCCGAGGACATGCGCGCGGTCTTCGCCGGCAGTCCCGGTGGGCTGCCCGAAGCACCGTTGATCGACTGGGCGTGGCGCGAGTTCGGTGGCGAAGGCTTGTTCGTGGACGTGGGCGCGCATGTCGGCCAGTGGACGCTCCCGTTCGCCGCCGCCGGGGTGCCCGTCGTGGCATTCGAGCCCAACCCGCCCATCCGCGCACTTCTCAGCGCAGCGATTCGACAAAACGGTCTCGCCGTGTCTCTTTGGCCTTTCGCGCTCGGCGCGGCAGCCGGGAGCGGCCATCTGACCGCGCCGGAGATCGGCGGCGGCATGGCGTCCATCGTGTGCGAGTTTCCTGGTGGCCCCGTCAGTGAGACCGTCGAGGTCCGTTCCCTCGACCACTTCAGCCTCGCGCCGCGCCTGCTCAAACTCGACGTGGAGGGCGCGGAGGTTGACGTTCTGCGCGGTGCTTATGAGACCATTCGCCAAAACAGGCCGGTCGTGATCTTCGAGTGCTGGGAGGATGAACGCGGCCAACGAACCGGCGAGCTGTTCGCGACCCTTGCCGAGTACGGCTACCGCACCGAGCGCAACTCGTGGCCCGAGACCTGGGTGGCCTACCCGTGATCTCGCTGCTTGTCCCGACACGCGGGAGACCTCACAACATTGCGCGGCTGCTCGACAGCCTCGACAGCACCACGACAGGGAGGATCGAGGTCGTGTGGTGCGTCGACGACGACGACGCCCCGAGCGTCCGTGCGCTGGCCGATCAGACCTACGGCCCGGTGGTCGTCGGGCCGCGCGAGTGCCCGAACCAGCTCTGGAACACGGCGTGGGTCGGCGCCAAGGGCGACATCCTGGCGCCGATGGGCGACGACGTCGTCTTTCGCACTCCCGGCTGGGATCGCATGGTCGAGGCGGCGTTCGGGTCGGTCCCCGACCGGATGGTCTTGGTGTACGGCCGCGACGGATTTCGCAACCAGGTTCATGCGTCCCATCCCTTCCTGAGCCGTGAGTGGTGCGAAGTGCTCGGCTACCTCTACCCGCACCCGGAGGTGTTCACGCAGGACATGGTCGACGTTTGGGTGTTCGAGCTCGCCCAAGCGGTCAACCGGACCATCTACCTGCCGGAGCTGTTCACGCAGCACATGCACCCGGACGACCCCAGCCTCGGCGTCGAGTTCGACCAGACCTATCGGGACAACGCCATGAGGCGTGAGCGCGACCGGACGCACGAGCGTTACGCGGACTATGCCGCGGAGCGTGCCGCGGATGTCGAGAAGCTGAGGAGGGCACTGCGATGACGGACGGGCGGGTTCTCGTGGCAGGGGCCGGTGGGTTTATCGCCGGGCATCTCGTCAAGCGGCTGGAAGCCGAGGGGCGCGAGGTCTTCGGCGTCGATATCAAGCCCCTCGGCGAGTGGTGGCAACCTGGGAAGGCTAACTGGGAAGCGGACCTCTCACTCGCTGATGAGTGTGACGACGCCGTCGAAGGCTGCTCGACGGTCGTGAACCTCGCCTGCGACATGGGGGGCATGGGGTTCATCGCGCTGAACAAGGCCGCCTGCATGCTGAACATCCTGATCAACACGCATCTGCTGATGGCGGCCAAGCGGGAAGGCGTCGGGCGGTACTTCTTTGCCAGCTCGGCCTGCGTTTACCGGCAGGACCGCCAGGACGGCTCGGTGCTGAACTACGCGCTACGCGAGAAGGACGCCTACCCGGCTGACCCCGAGGACGGCTACGGCTGGGAGAAGCTGACCTCGGAGCGGATGTGCCGGCACTTCCGCGAGGACTACGGGCTGGAGACCCGCGTCGCCCGCTTCCACACCGTCTACGGCCCGCACGAGACGTGGCAGGGCGGCCGCGAGAAGGTCCCGGCGGCGTTCTGCCGCAAGGTCGCCGTCGCCAAGCTGACCGGAGGGCGTGAGGTCGAGGTGTGGGGCGACGGGACGCAACGGCGGAGTTTCCTCTACGTCGATGACCTCGTAGATGGGGTCCTGCGCCTGATCGACTCAGATCGTGCCGAGCCGACGAACATCGGGGCGACCGGCTCCGTGACGATTGAGGAGCTGCTGGCGCTGGTCGAGTCAATCGCCGGGGTGCCGACATTGAAGCGCGTCTACGACCCGACGAAGCCGCTCGGGGTCCGCGAGCGCGACTGCGACGGCACGGCGATGACCGAGGCGACCGGCTGGCAGCCGACGATCTCGCTCGAAGCCGGGATGGAGCGGACCTACGCCTGGGTCGAGGACCAGGTGCGGGCGGCGATCTGATGCACGACGCGGCCTTCGCGTGGGTCGTGCGCTGCCTCGGCGAGATCGGCACGCCCCGCGTCGTCGTCGAGTTCGGCGCGCTCGACGTGAACGGCTCGGTGCGCGGTCTGTTCGCGGGCACCGACTACACGGGCGTCGACCTCCTCGCGGGGCCAGGCGTGGACGTGGTCGGCGACGCGGCCGACTACGAGCACCCGGTGCCGGTCGACCTGGTCGTGTGCTGCGAGACGCTGGAGCACTCCGACCACGCGGGGGCCATCGTCGCCGCCGCGGCGCGCCTGCTCGGTTCCGGGGGGTGGCTGATCCTGACGACGGCTGGACCGGGACGCCCGCCCCACGCCGCCGACGGGAGTGACAGGGGACCGCACCCCGGCGAGTGGTACGCGAATGTCTCGCCGGACGCCCTCGACGACTGGCTGCGCGCCGCGGGGTTCCGGCGCTGGCAGACCGACGAGACCGGCGTCGATGTCCGGGTGCTGGCGCAGCGATGACCGTGCCGGTTTTCATCTGCGCGCGCGACCGCCTGAACTGCATGAAGCGCCTCGTCGCCTGGCTGGAGGAGGCCGGGCACGACCGCATCACGTTTCTCGACAACGACTCGGCGTGGCCGCCGTTGCTTGACTACTACGCGACAACGCCGCACGAGGTGGTCAGGCTCGGCGAGAACCTCGGCTCCAAGGCGCTGTGGAAGGCCGGGCTGGTCCCCGACGAGCCCTACGTCTACACCGACCCCGACGTGGTGCCAGTCCCGGAGTGCCCGCTGGACGTGGTCGCCTACCTCGCCAAGGTGCTGGCAACGACCGGCGTGCCGAAGGTCGGCCTGGGGCTGCGTATCGACGCGCCGTTCATCGACGAGGCGAGCCTAGAGGTCGAGACGCGCTGGCGCGACCCGACGCGCGAGCACTGGCAGGGCCTGTTCATGTCACCCATCGACACGACGTTCGCCCTCTACCCAGCAGGCTCGGACTTCCACTACGCCGCGGTCCGCACCGGAGCGCCGTGCGAGCTTTTGCACCTGCCCTGGTATGAGAAGCCGACCGAGGAGGACCGCTTCTACCTCTCCAGGGCCTCGACCGACGACCACGGCTCACGCTGGGCGAGGCGGGCGCGATGATTGTCGTGCTCGCCTACGTGCCCCCAATGAGCCCCAAGGTGGTCATCGCGCTGAACAAGACCGGCCGCGAGTTCCAGCGCGTCGACGTCTCCCGGAGCGACGAGCACTACTGGCGCTACTTCCGGGCCATGTGGGCGAACGGCCAGGACTTTTGCAACGTCGAGCAGGACATCCAGGTGTCGCCCACCATCCTCGACGAGCTGGAAGCCTGTCCCGAGCCCTGGTGCTCAGTGGCGTACCCCTACCTCGGAGGCGAGTACGCCGGGCTGGGGTGCGCGCGCTTCAGCGCCGAACTCATGCGACGGCACCCGGGAGCGGTGGACGAGGCCGGGAAGTGGTCGAACGCCCAGCACCACCCGCGCCACTGGTGCACGGTCGATCACAGCCTCACGCTGACGCTGAACCGGATGGGCGAGACCAAGCACGTCCACTACTCGGGCGTCACGCACCTAGGGGACCACTGGCCCAGCCACGGTTGCGTCCCTCGCAAACCCTAGACGTCTAGGTAATTGTAATTCCCCGGCCTCGCAGCGTGCCGCGACCGCCGGCGCCGGGGCTGTAGCATCTACCCAGCGAAAGGAGTTGACCATGCACGTTCAACTCACGGGCCACGTTCGACCGCGGCTCATTCTCCCCGACCTCCCCGACATTCAGGTCGCGGCGTTCCGCAGCCCTGAGCTGGAGCACGCCTACCGCGACCCGAGGCTGGAAAAGGTCGCCAAGGCCGCGCTCGAACGCCACGCGATGATGATGCCGTTCGCCCAGTACAGCGAGCAGGCCATCCTCAACGGGCTGTTCGGGAACTGCTGCGGCTGCGTCCGCACGCAGATCAACGCCGCGGCCACCGCGCAGACCACGATCAACACCGGGTCAATCGCGACCGGCGGCGTGTCGGGCAACATGGACCAGACGCCGAACACCACGGCGAAAATCTGGATCGGGACACCGGGCTCTGGGGCGACGCAGAACCAGTACACCGCGCCCCACGCCTTCGTGCTGACGGGCTCGGCAGCGACCTCGCTGACCATCGCCTCGCAGTCCATCGGGCTCGCGATCTCGGTGGGCGACTTCATCTTCCTGGGCGGCTCCGCCTCGGCAGGTGGGGCGACGACCAACGCTGGCCCGATGTGGTGTCTGAACACCCTCTACATCGGCCTCACCACGCAGGCCGTCGCGGGTGCCACACAGGCGAACGTCCTCTCGGGCGAGCCGACCTCGACGGGCAGCTACGCCCGTATCGTCGTCACGAACAACCAGACGAACTTCCCGATCGCCACCGCGGCGAGCCCATCGGTCCTCACGGCCGGTGGCCCGTTCTCATTCGCGGCGAGCACGTCGAGCGGCTGGTCTACGGGCGCGACGAACCTGGTGCAGATGTTCATTGCCGATGCCTCGACATTGGCAGGTGGGAACGTCATCGCCTTTGGTGCGCTGGGCACGCCCCAGGCAGTCAACGCGGCCGGGATCACCCTGTCCTTCGCGGCAAACGCAATCACGATCACCCTGACCTGAGAAAGGACCATTGACATGACCGACATTCAAGAGCAGGTCGCGGCTATCCGAGCCAAGGTGGCCGAAGAGGAAGCAGAGCGAGAAGCTGATCGCGCAGCCGAAGAGGCTCGGGTGCAGGAAATGAGTGCTGCAAAGGCTGAATGCTTCACTAAGTGCGGACCGATTGCTGAAGCAATTGCTGCTGCCGAGTCCGACGAGGAGCGCGAGCTACTTCATCAGCTTGAAGCCGAGACTCACGCCGAGCACACAGCTGATCTTGAGGCTGCGTACCTCAAGTTCTCAGGTCAGGGCCAAGAGGAGAGCAACCCGGCGCCTCCGGGCGAGACGGCCATCGACGCTCACGTCACGGTGGTTTCCGAGCAGTCCGTCTAGCACCAAGGGCGGTGAGCCGTGACGATTGCTCGCGTTACCGCCCATGACGGGGTAGGCACCACTAGCGCTACGTTCGGGGGAACCCCGACCGCTGGGCGCCTTCTGCTCTGCGGTGTCAGTCAGATCGCTTCAAGTTCCCCCCCGACGGTGAGTGGCTGGACTCCCATCACGTCCGAGACGTGGCAAGTGAAGTTCCACGCCGGTATGAGCAACGGCGAAGGCCGCACATCCCACCGAGGCAAGACCATCCATCTGTCGAAGCACCCGACACTCGGAGTGGTGTTACACGAAGTCGCTCATGCGCTGGACCCGCGACCGCCCACGGTAGATGGTCACTGGGGACATCACGCCGACTTGATGCACAATCTTTTTGACGAGTACACGCCGTGGAGGGCGAAACGATGACCGATGCAGCAAGGCCCAACATTCGCGGCATTTGGGAGCTAGAGCCGTTGATGATCCTCGACGGCTACCTCGTGCTCGAAGGGATTGTCGCCACCCGATTCGACTGGATCAAGGTCCGCAAGCTGGACAATGGTAACTGGCTTTGCCGTAAGCAGGAGGGCCACGGATGAGAGCAACCCCGCGCCTCCGGGCGAGACGGCCATCGACGCTCATGTCGCGGTGGTTTCCGAGCAGTCCGTCTAGCACCAAGGGCGGTAAGCTGTGGCCTACGCCCTAGTTGCCGGGAGCCCTGGCGATACTGGCGCGCATGTCCTCGTCGACTCTGGTTCAGCGGGCACGATCCTCGGCGTCAACTCGACAGTAGGCGACACTGTCGTCGCCATGATCATGGTGGCGCACCAGACAGCAAACCTGATTTCCGGGATTTCCAGCACTATCGGAACATTCGTCAAACTGGGCAGCGTAATAGGCACGCCCGGCTACAACTGGGAGATATGGATTTGCTGGAGTGCCACTGGTGCTGCCGAGACGGTCACGGTCACGACCACGGGTTCCTATGGGTGGTACGCACAGGGCACAGAGTGGTCAGGTAATCCCACCAGCGCTGTCTTCTCAACCGCTTCCGGCACCTCAACCGCTCCTGCGATAACGCTTTCTCCCGGCACTTCAGGAAATATCGCTATCGCTGCCGCTATGGTCCCAGGTTCATTCAGCAGCGGTCCAGGCGGCGCGTGGACTGATTACAACGCTGGGGTTTTCGTGCTCGGCAACGGCCAGGATGTCGCTTGGCAGGTCACCAGTTCGTCCTCAAACGTCACGGCGACCTGGGCCTGCACGTCGCAGGCGTGGGTCTGCGTCGGTGTCGTGCTCGGGAGCAGCGCCACGCAGATCACTGCCGCGTTAACTCCGTCGGCGTCAGTGGCAGCTACGAACGCCGAAAAGGTCGCCCTCACGGGGAACCTAACCTGAGATGCCAACCCTCGTCCTGACTGCGGCGAACACCGAAGCTGCGTTGCTCGGGACCACGTCGCTCACCGCGTCAACGTCAGTCGCCGCGACTGGCCCGACTCGGACTCAGGCAATCGCCCTCACCGCGACGATCACGGCCACCTCATCGACCGCGGGCACTAACGCCGAATCTGTCGCGATCACGGCACCGCTGACAGCCTTAGCAACCGTCGCCGGGACCAATACGGAGAGTGCCCCGCTCACCAGTTCGCTCACGGTTTCAAGTGCTGTCTCTGGTACGAACGCCGAAGCCGTCTCCCTCACTGCCCCGCTCACCGCCTCGTCCTCAGTCGCGGCCACTGGGCCGATCCCGGTCCAGGCGATCACTGCTTCCCTGACCTGCTCGTCTTCGGTCGCGGCCACGAACACCGAAGCCGCGGCGCTGACCGCGCCGATCACGGTGAGCTCTGCCGTGGCAGGGACGAACGCCGAATCGGCAGCCCTTTCGGCCGCGCTCACACCCTCGGTCAGCATCGCCGCGCCGAATACGGAGTCGGTCGCCCTTAGTGCTTCCCTGACGCCGAGCGCGTCGGTCAGCGCCCCGAATACGGAGGCTGTAGCCCTCTCAGCGGCCCTCAGCCCTTCGTCCACGGTGAGCACTGCCAACACCGAATCTGTCGCCCTGACGGCAGCCCTGACGGCCTCTGCGACCGTCTCAGGGACGAACAGCGTCACGCTGCCCATTACTGGCGCGATTACCGCGAGTTCGTCGGTAGCCGGGACAAACGCGGAGACGACGGCCCTCTCCGCTTCCCTCACCCCGTCCGCTTCTGTCGCCGGGACCAACACCGAGGCGACCGCGCTTTCGGCGGCTCTGACCGTCTCGGTAAGCGTCGCAGGGACAAACGCCGAGACGGTCGCGCTCAGCGTTCCCATCTCGTCCTCGCTCGTCGTCAGCGGCACAGTCACGTCGGGCGCCACCGGGGCACTTACCTGCGCGATTACGGCGTCCGCCTCGGTCGCGGGCACGAATAGCGCCACGCTGCCAGTTACCGCGGCGCTCAGCGTGTCTGCCTCAGTCAGCGGGACGAACGCGGAAACGACGGCTCTAACCGCGCCGCTCACCGCCTCGGCCACCGTCACGGGCACCAACGCAGAGACAGCCTCGCTCACCTCGTCCATCGCCCCTTCTGCGGCCCTGACGAGCACGAACACCGAATCGGTCGCCCTCTCCGTCTCCGTCTCATCCTCGGTTGCCGTCAGCGCCACGATCAGCTCGGGCGCTGTCACGGCTATCACGGCTGCAATCACGGCAGCGACAGCGATAGCCGCAACGAATACCGAGGGGGTCGCCCTGACCGGGGCAGTCTTGGCATCGGCTGTCACCACCGCGACGAACACGGAAGCGGTCGCCGTCGCCGCGGCACTCGCCCCATCCGCGGCAGTCACGGCGGCAAACGCCGAGCAGGTCGCTCTCAGTGGCGCAGTCTCCGCGTCGGCTGCTACCACGGCGACGAACGCCGAGACGGTGGCCCTTGCCGTTTCGCTCTCCGCGACCGCGGCAGTCGGGGCAGCAGTCAGCCACACCGAACCGCTGACCTGCGCGGTTACGACCAGCGCGTCGCTGTCGGCCCCGAACGCCGAGACGGTCGCGCTCTCCGGTGCGGTATCCGTGTTTGCCTCGCTCGCCTCGTCCGTGTCGAGAGGGGCAGCCGTCACCGCGGCGATTACCAGTACATGCGCCATCGCGGCGACGGTCACCGTTTGGGTCACCTCACCCGCCTTCTCGACGGTATCGAACCGCCTCGTGACCAGCGCCTCGGCGTCGAACCGCCTTGTGACAAGCGCCACGGTGACGAACGTCTCAGTGACTAGAGCCTCGGCCGCGAACCGCGCGGTGACTATCGTGGAGACGACGGACGAACTCGTGACATCGGCGGAAGGCTCGACGACATGAACTCCTACCCCGAAGGCTCCCTGGTCCAGTTCCAGAACATCTTCCGGGACGACAACGGCTACCCCGTCGACCCCGAGGTCGTGACGTTCGCCTGGGGGCTGGGGACGCTCACGGGGGACACATGGACGCCGAGCGGGCCCCCGAACGCGCCGATCACCTACTCCGGGGCCACGACCCCGGCGGTCGGCACCCTCGCCCGCGTCACCCGCGGCCATTACCTGACGTGGGTGGACGCGACAGGCGTGGCGAACGAGAACATCGCCGGCAAGTGGGTCGCGACCGGCACGGGCCAGGCGGAGAAGTGGGACTACGTGTACATCCAGGCCGCGCCGTTCTAGGCGGGTGAATCCCCAGACGTCTAGGCAATCGGGTGATTAAGCAACGTCTGCTCACCAGGTATTTGCTATCCGTTCAACAGCATATCCACGGCTTATGCTGCGTCGTCCCGTACCATTGGGGGGCGTGGAGGACGTCATCACGCTCGCGGTGGTCGGCGGCCCGCTGAAGGCCGTCCAGATGGGCCGCGCCGTGGCGACGTTCTGCCCGGAGTGCGGCGATGACGAGGGCGCGGTCGTGTCGAAGTTCGCCCTAGTGGACTTCGACGAGCTGGCACTGAAGGCCACCGTCGTCGTGCTCACCTGTCGCGTGCACGGGCCACTCCTGGTGGTCCACGGGCCGCCGCCGCGCTAGGGATAGTTTCTGTCTTCAGAGCAGAAACTATCTGTATATCCATCATGCAAGGTGTCCGGCTGGTCGTGGTCCTACACTGAGAGCTTGTGAGCGTCCCCTATTCGCCCGCGCTGCTCGCCACGCCGGTCATCTCACCCGCGGTGGGCGGGTTCAATCGCGCCTTCCCCTACGTGTCCCCCTCGCAGTACGTGTTCACGCCGACGGCGATGGACCTGTCGAACCTGGTCACGGCGCCGGGCGCGAGCTCGGCCGACCAGACGCAGGCGCTCTCCGACCTCATCCGCCGCGCGTCGTCCGAGGTGGACCGCTACCTGTTCGGCGCCAGCCCGTCGGCCAAGCAGCCGAGCCTGTGCGCGACGAACGACGTCGAGTCGTGGCGCTTCCCGGTCATCCAGGGGGAGCTGCGCGTGGTCTGCGACTACGGGCCGCTCATCGCGCTCACCGGCATGGACGTGGGCCTTTTCCAGAACGAGCTCCAGTCCATCGGGCCGAACATCGCCGCGCTGGTCTCGGCGCTCCGGCGCACGTTCATCGTCCCCGTCTGCGGCCTGCCGCTCTACTCGCCGCAGGGGCTGAACGTCGGGGGCATCGCGCGGACCGGCCAGCGGCTCTACGTCGTCTGGTCCTACGACAACGGCTACCCGCACACGATGCTCGCGGAGGCCGCGGCGGCGGCCGACGAATCGCTGGTCGTGGAGGCCACCAGCGCGGCGGGCGGCCTCATCGGTGTGTTCCCCGGCACGCAGCTCGACGTGCTCGACTACACGATGAGCGTCGCTTCCGGTGTGGAGACCGTCACCGTCGCGTCCGTCGAGGCCAACACGCCCGCCACCGGGCAGGCGACCGTCGCCCTGGTAGCGCCTCTCCAGTACGCCCACACGCCGCCTGAGGCCCCGGACTTCATCCCGGTCTCGGCCATCCCCTGGGCGGTCCAGCAGGCCGTCATCCACGCTGTGACGGCTCTGGTGAAGGGCCGCGGCGACGACGCCCTGCTCTTGGAGGGCGTCGGCGAGGCGCGGACCGGCGAGACGGACCCTGGCGAGAAGACGGTGGACATCGTGCGGGCCTTCAAGGCGCTCCAGTCCTACCGCACGGCCGTCAAGATCAAGACCTGATGGCCGCGGGCGATATCACCGTCGGTCGGCGGGTCGCCACGATGGACGACCTCGAACTGCCGGGTGACTACGCTCTCGGCTCCGTCGACGACGACGGGGACGTTCGCCCGCAGATTTGGTTCCTGCTGCCGATTCACCACGGGGCGACGATGTACGACCACGCCAACGAGGGGAGCGGGCTACACGGGATCTCGTCGCCGCCCTGGACGTTCCGAGAGTGCCCGGACGGTTCGATCGAGGTGCGCGCGTCGATCGCCTGCGGCCACCCGGTTTACTGGCACGGCTACCTCGATGAGGGCCACCGCTGGAGGGAGGTCTGATGGCCGCGCCCTTCCCCGGCCGCGCATCGCTCCGGGCGGCCATCGTCTCGTACCTGGAGACCGGCATCGCCAGCAACGCCATCGAGGGCCTGGGCACCGTCTACGCCCACCCGCCGAAGATCACCCCCGAGGGCGACTTCATCGTCGCCTCCGAGGACCCCGGCTCCAGCATGGGCACGGTCGTCTACGTCTACATCGGCCCGGCCAAGCACAAGCGGCTGGGCACGGGGGGACCCACTTCCGGCATCAAGGCGGCGCTCTACCCGGTGACGTTCATCTGCTTCACCCGCTCGGCGTCGGCCCAGTCCCAGGAGTGCGGCGCGGCGAACGACACGTTCGTCGACTCGTTCCGCGCCTACATCGAGGCCAACCGGACGGCCGGCACCACGCCCGGGAGCGGGGCCGTCTGGCAATGGGGCGAGGGCGAGGCGTTCGGCCAGGAGGACATCGAGGAGGACTTCACCATGCCGCGCCTGCTCCGCGGGAAGATGGGCCTCACGCAGGTCTGGGGCACCATCACCGTGAAGGCGTGGCAGCAGTACTACGCGTGAATCCCACGCCTCGACCCCGCGGGTGCGTAGACTCGGACTCGATGTCCTTCACGTACAGGTCGGTGCTCGACCAGCGGGCCGTGTTCGCGGATGAAACGCGCGATGACGGCCGGACGCTCGAACTCGACCCCGGCGAGACGTTCGTGACGTTCCGCAAGCGGAACCACCGCTACCTCGCCCTCGTACCCCCGAAGACCCCGTCCCGACCCGAGCCATCTGAGGAGGTGACCGTGCCGGACGTTCCCACCATTGCGCCGGCACGACCGGCCATACCGTAGGAGGCCGGGATGAGCCACCGCTTCTTTGACCCGAGGTACGAGGAGTTCGCCCGTATCGCCCGCCGCTACGGGATGCGAATGGCCGCCGCGCCCAGCATCCCGGCGACCGAGAACGCCTGGATCGGCTACGCGGCCGAGTCGACGCCCGGCACCGCCGTCACCGCGGCGCTGTGGACGCCGTTGCACGACCCGGCCTGGGTGCCGAAGCAGACCTACCTGCAGGACGTGGGACTCCGCGGCGACCCGTCGATGGACCACGACGACGTGCTGGGCGTGGCCTCGGCGGAGATGGGCTGGAAGACCAACCTGTTCGCCGACGCCTGGCCGTACCTGTTCCTGGGGCTGTTGGGGAGTGACAACGTGACCGGGACGACCGCGCCGTACACGCACACCCACACGCTCCTCAACAACACGACCGGTTCCCAGCCTCCGTCCTTGACCGTCTCGTACTTCGACGGCGGGCACGGCTGGTATGCACCGTGGACGCAGCTGACCAAGATGGACATCGCGATGGCCATCGACGCCGCGATCGAGGCGACCATCGCCTCCATCACGCTGCCCTTCACCACCCAGTCGCTGTCGGGCAACACCTACAACGCCGAGCACATGGTGCCGTCGTGGGACACGTCGATCACCCTCGGCACGCTGACCTCGGTCGCGGTCGAGTCCTTCGACTGCTCCATCGAGCGCATGAACTCGGCTCCAATCCACACGGCGGGGCAACAGTCGGCGCACGCCAACTTTGCCGGTTCGATCCGCGTGACGGGCAAGTTCGCCTTCGTCTACGACAACAACGACAACATCGCGCCGAACGTCATCACCGAGGGCCTGGAGCGGCTGCAGCAACGGCTGTACGTCGTGTTCACCGACCCGGTGACCTCGCACACCGTGGCGCTGCAGATGACGACCACGCAGCTGGAGGACCCGAAGCTGGAGGTCGACAAGTCCTACCTCGGCGTGTCCTCCAACTTCCGGGCGGTCGCCAACGCGACGGACGCCTCCACTGGCACGTCGCCGCTCAAGGTTATCTGCACGAATGGCCAGTCAGTAGCGGCATAGCCTAGACGTCTAGGCATTTCACCAAGACAGGAGAGTGGTCGATGTGCGACGGATCGAGCTGCCGAGAGGCCGCTGGGCGGAGATAGCGGAGGAAGACGACCTCACCGTCCAGGAGCAGTGGGACATCGAGCACGCCGGGATCGCCTCGGAGTCGGTGGCGGCCAAGACGACGGTGCTCCAGCTGGAGGAGCTGAGGAGCCTGGAGACGGCGCTGCCCGACGCGGCGCGCACCCTGGAGACGGACCTGCGGGCCATCGTGGCGGCCAAGTCCACGCCCGCGGCGCGGAAGCGCGAGGCGGAGGCCCGGCTGAAGCTGATGACCGACGCCCGCGCGACCAACGCGCTCGCCCTCGCCTACCAGAAGCTCGGTCCCGAAGAGTACGCCCCCATCGACCGCTTCGAGGTGGTGCGCGTCATGTGCTCCCTGCGCGCCTGGGACGTGACGGGACCGGACGGCCAGGTCATCCCCATTCCGCCCGACCGGACGCCGGAGTCGGTGGCAGCCTTCGCGCGGACGGTCCCCAACACGGTGATGAAGGCCATCTCCGCCGAGACGGCGCGGACGAACGTCACGCCCACGGACTTCAACCGGAGCCCGGAGGCCGTGAGGGACCCAAAAGCCCCTACCGGAGAATCCAACGGCTCCGGATCGGCCGAGGAGTCGAAATCCGCGAGCGCGTCAACGGCACCCGCTACCGGCTCACGCTCACCCCGCAAGCGCAGCGCCTCCTCGCCGAGGACCGCGAGCTAGTTCGCCTGGACCGGATGGTCCAGTTCTTGCTGGCGTTCCCGTCCTACACTGAGGATGAGTACCTGAGGCTGCCGTTCCGGAAGGTCGAGCTGATGATTGAACTGGCGGAGGTGGAGCGCCTAGCAGCGGCCGCGGAGAGGGGCTGACGTGCCCGGCGGCCTGGAGTTCCACACCAGCCTCGACACGTCCGACATGCAGGCGGCCGTGGACAGACTCGCCGACCGGGCGAACGCCGCGGTGGAGCTGGCGACGCGACGGGGCATCGCCTTCTTCGTCGGTGCCGCGATGGCACACGCGCCGGTCGCCAAGTCCGTCCAGGCCCCACGCCACGTCGGGGGCACGCTCCGCCGCAGCATCCACATCGTCGAGGTGACGCAGACCGGCCCGGGCCGCTGGCTCGCCACCGCGGGCCCCTCGGTCATCTACGGGCGCTTCCGCGACCTCGGTGGGACCATCCATGCGAAGAACGGGCCGTACCTGAAGTTCCAGATCGACGGCAACTGGGTCCAGGTCGAGTCGGTGACGCAGACGGGCAGCTTCTACATGGAGAAGGGCCTGGACGACCTGGAGGGGGCGATAGAGGGCATCTTCGCCGCGGCCTGGTCCGAAGTGATGAGGGCCTGACATGGCCGGGGGCATCCTTCCGCCCATATTGGGCGAATTGCAATTGTCGGCCAGCCAGTTCATCGACAAGCTGGCCGAGGTCCGCGACGTCCTCGGCGAGACGGCGGGCTCGACCGATGACCTCGACCTCGCCCAGGCCCGCGCCGAGGCGACCAGCTCCCAGCTCGCCGACGCCCAGGAACGTCTTGCCGCGACCTCCGCTGACTTGATCGCGACCCAGGACGCGATCAACAAGGGGCAGATCACGGGCGAGGAAGCGTCCACCGCGCAGTCGGGTGCCCTCGACCGGCAGGCCGTCGCCGAGAAGGAGATGCGCGACGCGACCCTCGCCAACGCCGACGCGCAAGGGCGTCTCGCCGAGGCCGAGGTGGCGTCCGCCGACACGGGGGTCCTCCAGGACGAGCGGCTGATCAAGGCGGGCAAGCTCGTCACGCTCGCCTTCCTCGGCATCGGGGCCGCGGTCGGCGTCATGTCCGTCAAGATGGCGATGGACTTCCAGACCTCGCAGGCCAAGGTCCAAGCTGCCTTGGGCCAGTCCACCAAGCAGTCGAACGACCTCGCCAATGCGCTGCTCGGCACGGCGGGGACGACCGAGCAGTCCGCCAACGCGATGGAGGCGGCGCTGGCCCCGGTCGCGGCCCAGTTCAAGTCGCTGCAGGGGGGCGCCTACACGACCGCCGACGCCCTCGCCGAGATGAAGGCGGCCACGTCCTTGGCCGACGCCGGGCTGGGGTCGCTCTCGGACACGACCGGCGCCCTAGCGGGGGTCATGCAGGCGTTCCAGCTGCACGCCAAGGACGCCGCCTCGACCGCCGACGTCCTCTACTCGGCCTCGCAGATGACCGGCCAGGGCGTCGACTCGCTGACCTCCGGCCTGGAGCGGACCCGGACCAAGCTCGGCGCGCTCTCGCCCTCCATCGGGCAACTGTCGGGCCTGCTCGTCGACATGACCGAGCACGGCGAGACCGGGCGGGCCGCGATGTCGATGCTCACCACGACGATGACCGCGCTCTTGAAGCCCGCCGCCGACGCCGCCAAGGCCCAGGACCAGATTCGCGCCGCCACCGCGGCACTCCCGCCTGCCCTGCGGAGCGCGGCCGCCGCTTACGAGTCGGGCGCGCTGACGGGCACGGACCTGACCGCGACGACGGACGCGATGTCGGCATCCCAGGGCGTGCTGTGGAAGGCGTTCACCTCCGCGGTCGACGGGGCGAAGTCCGCGACTCTCGCCAACCGCGAACTCGGCCTCACCGTCGAGACGTCCAAGGGCCAGTTCGTCGGCTGGGGGTCCATCATCTCCCAGCTGGCGGAGAAGACCAAGGGCATGACGACCGCCCAGGCGACGGCCGAACTGACCGCGCTGGGCTTCGGCTCCGCGTCCGCCAAGGTCCTGG
>Ga0187870_1001031_pt1 | contig 27401 bp, 20 predicted proteins | sample June2016WEW_13_1_3_FD_132974 | JGI IMG/M metagenome (GOLD analysis project Ga0187870, IMG submission 132974) | Peatland microbial communities from SPRUCE experiment site at the Marcell Experimental Forest, Minnesota, USA - June2016WEW_13_150 | ecosystem: Environmental > Terrestrial > Soil >... | reverse complement strand
CTCGATGATTTTCGTACATATAAGCACATCATACTTCTTCTCGAGAAACTCCATCATAGCTTTCTCGAGCTCGTGCCCCTTCATCTGGCCATGGGCGACGTGGAATTTCGCCTCGGGGATCTTCCTATGGAGCATCGCCTGAATTTCATCGATGTCATGGATTCGGTCATGGATGAAGTACACCTGTCCACCCCTGTGTAACTCCTTGAGAATCGCTTCGCGGATCAGCTGTAGATCAAATTGTGCGATTTCCGTCAGGATGGGAAGCCTGTTTCGTGGCGGCGTGTTGATGAGCGAGAGATCCCGGGCTCCCATCAGAGAGAACTGCAGTGTCCTCGGGATCGGCGTTGCAGTGAGAGTCATTGTGTCAACGGTGGCCCGGAGCTGGCGCAGTTTCTCTTTGGCGGTCACGCCGAAACGATGCTCTTCGTCGATGACCAGGAGACCGAGGTCTTTGAACTGGACATCCTTGGATAGTAATCGGTGCGTGCCGATGAGGACGTCGACCTTTCCCGCTTTCAATCCTTCAAGTGTCGATTGTTGTTCTTTCTTGGATTTGAAGCGCGAGAGAGATTCAACACGAACCGAGTAACGCCCGACACGATCTGTGAATGTGTTATAGTGCTGCTGAGCCAGGATCGTCGTGGGGACCAGAATCGCGACCTGTTTTCCGTTGAGGACAGATTTGAATGCGGCCCGCACCGCGACCTCTGTCTTGCCAAACCCGACGTCGCCGCAAATCAGCCGGTCCATCGGAGAAGGGAGCTCCATGTCCCGCTTCACGTCGGTCGTGGCTTTGGCCTGGTCGGGCGTATCCTCGAACATGAAGGATGCCTCAAGCTCCTTCTGCCAGTGAGTGTCCGGCGCAAAAGCGAAGCCCTGCTCGGTTCTCCGGCGTGCATACAGGGCAATCAGCTCGCGCGCAATGTCTTTGATCCGCTTCCGTGCGCGGGACTTGAGCCGTTCCCAATCGGGAGCGCCGAGCTTGGAGAGCTTCGGTAAATGCCCTTCCTGCGACGCGTACTTCTGAACGCGGTTGACAAAATTCAGATTGACGTAGAGGACATCGTTTCCTTCGTATAAGACCCGCATCACTTCCTGATCGACCCCGCGGACCTTCAGCTTCTGCAATCCTGCAAATCGCCCTATGCCATAGTCGACGTGCACGACATAATCCCCGCGTCGCAGCTGTTGTGCTTCTTTCTGACTGAAGCCCTTGAACCGCTTCCGTTTAGTCATTCCGCGACGCTTAAGCCGCCCAAAGACCTGATGCTCTGTAAAGAGGGCGATCCTGGAAGGAGGGAAGATGAAACCGAGGTGCAGCGCCTCGGTCATCAGCTGGTAAGATGGTTGCCGGGGTGGCTGTGGAGCTTCGCTCTCACCCGATTCGTTGACGAGATCTGGAGTTGTGAATTCTTCTTCGATAAGGTCCTTGAGCCGATCGGCTTCCTCCTGCGTGTCGCAGACAAGGACGAGCTCGTTGCCCTGGTCCGCGAGTTCACTGATCTGACGCAGCAAGACCTTGATGCTCCCATTGACGGATGGCTGTGGAAGGCTGAGGAACTCAATGGGGTTTTGTGTCTTTGAGTCGCTTATGAAAGAATGGACGATTTTGGGAAAACGATTTGTTCGTTCGTCAACTGATTCCGAGGAGAGAATGTTCTGCACTCCTTCGCGGAATAATTCCTCGATCTCTTTCTGCACGGCCGCTGGTTCGTCGATGATGAGCAACGCGTCCCTGGAGAGATAATCAAATAGCGATGAAGTGACTTGACGTGAATCATCCTCCGGCAGGAGGCTGGCGACAATGTTTGCCGACTGAAGCTCTCTGATCGAGCGCTGGGACAAGGCGTCGAACTCCCTGATCGATTCAATTGAATCACCCCAGAATTCAATACGAATAGGGTTGTCCCCGACAAAGGGAAATACATCCAGAATGCCACCACGGACGGAATAGTCCCCGTACTCTTCGACGAAGTCTTTGCGTTCGAACCCCAATGCCGTCAGCTGACTGATAAGATCCTCAAAGGCATGTTCTTTTCCTGCGGTGATCTCCAGGCTCCTTTGCTTGAAATCCTGCGGGGAGGGGACAAGCCCGGTGATTGCCTCGGCACTTGTGATGACAACGATCGTCTCTCCGACCGAAAGCGCCTTCAGTGTTTCTACCTGGGCAATGGGAGCGGTCATATCGAGGACGGCGGCCTTGTGGCTCGGGCCATGGGCATAGAGTCGGACAGAATGCTCACCGAGAAGTAGTGTGCAATCGTCACGCAGCTGTTCTGCGCGGTCTTTGTCAGCCGTCACCAGAACAATTTGTGTTTGCCTTGCTTCAAAGAGCGAAGCGGCAACAAAGGACATCAGTGAGCCATTGACACCGCGGATTGCGATGCTCTCGCCCGCGGCCAACGGCTTGCTCTTCTGTAGGAGCAGCCTGAACGGCTCAGAATCCTCTATTCTTTTTCTGATCTCTTCAATCATCCTTAAGTTCAATCAGTTCTCAGGATCATTCCCTAATCGACAATCGAAAATCGGCAATCGACAATTTGCTGAATCTGCCTGGGAGAAAACACCTCACCCCGACCATCACGTGTTTTCCGGACAGTCAGGGTGCATGAATGTAGCGAAAAGTCGCTGGACTCGCAATGAAACCGACTGCTTACAGCATTTGGCACTTTCCGGCGAACAATCATCGAACGCCAAACAAAAAGCCGTTGCATGAACTTCCTGCAACGGCTTGAATATGAATTCTTGAATTAACGAGCAGAGCCTTCAGCTTTTTGCTGCGGCCTTCTTCTTTGCTGTCTCGGGTTTGCAGCAATCTTCCTTTTTGGCATCACCATCCTTCTTTCCATCCTTGTCCTTGCACTCGCTGCAATTCTCGCCCTTCTTTGTCGGTGCAGCAGGGAGTTTGCCGATGGCGGCTTTGAATCCGGCATCGTCCACTGCCTTGAAAAGGGCTTCGGGTTTCACGGTTGCGGATGCTAGGGTGACCACTGCTGTCTGCTTTTTGAGATCGACTTTCACATCTTTGACTCCTTCGACTCCACGGAGCGCCTTGTCGACTTTTGCGACGCACATCTTGCACTTCATACCTGCAACGGCGAGCTTCACTGTCTGGGGTTTTGTGGCTTGAGCGCTGACGAGGCCGATCGCCACGACCGAAATCAAAAGGATCAGAATGAACCTGCGCATAGAGCGTTCTCCCTTTTACTTTGTTAGATTGAATGGATGGTGCACGGTGACTGGTCAAAGATACGATGAAACCGCCTAAGCTGCAATGATTTCGGATGTAGGTCTCCGCTTTTCATTCTCGTCAAAAAGTGTTATCTTTAAGCTGAAAAGGAAAAGTGGAGGAATAGGCTGGCCTCTGGTTGATGCACGAAACCTGAGGCATTTTTTTTCTGCCTGCCATGCGCTCGGCAGACAGAAGGACAAGAACGACCGGAAGGGAATTGTACGAAGGATCATGAAGGTTAGAGAAAATATCAGGAATATTGCAATCATCGCCCATGTTGACCATGGGAAAACCACGCTGGTGGATCACATGTTCCGCCAGACCGGGACATTTCGCGCAAACCAGGATGTCGTCACGCGGGTCATGGACTCAAATGAGCTGGAGCGGGAGCGTGGCATCACAATTCTGGCCAAAAATACGGCGGTTTTCTACACTCCGGCTGACGGAACCACGTACAAGATCAATATTGTCGACACGCCGGGGCACTCTGATTTTGCAGGCGAGGTGGAGCGAACGCTCAAGATGGTCGATGGCGTCCTCCTGTTGGTCGACGCCGCAGAAGGTCCCCTCCCCGGAACGAAATTCGTGTTGAAGAAATCTCTCGAGCTCAGCCTTCAGCCTATCGTTGTCATCAACAAGATTGATCGCAAAGACGCCAGGCCGCACGAAGTGCTCGACGAAATCTTCGAGCTCTTTCTTTCCCTCGGAGCTCACGATCACCAGCTTGATTTCCCCACAATCTATGCGATAGCGAAGCAAGGGGTGGCAAAGACGGAGCTCGACGATCCCAGCACCAATCTCAAACCCCTTTTTGACGCAATCATCGCCAAGGTGCCACCGCCGCCCGGAGATATCGATCTGCCGTTTCAAATGCTCATCACTACAATTGACTACAATGACTACCTTGGCCGGCTCGGTATCGGCCGCATCAACCGGGGAACGATCAAGCTGGGCTCTTCTATGAAGATTATCCATCGGCATGGCTCCGTCGATGATGCCCGCGTGACAAAGATCTATGTGTTCGAAGGACTGAAGCGCATCGAAGTGGCGGAAGCCGGCGCCGGCGATATTGTTGCACTTGCCGGAATGGAAGATGTCGACATCGGTGAGACGATCGCTGACGCGTCCGATCCCACGCCGCTGCCGTTTGTTTCGATCGAAGAACCGACGCTCTCCATGAACTTCGTCGTGAACAACTCACCGTTCGCGGGGCTCGAGGGAAAGTTCGTCACAACCCGCCATCTCGGCGAACGACTGGCCAAAGAGATTCGATCAAACGTCAGTCTGCGGGTTGAGCTTACCGATTCACCGGATGTGTTCAAAGTCAGCGGGCGCGGAGAACTGCACCTCGCCATCCTGATTGAAACGATGAGGAGGGAAGGGTACGAGTTTCAGGTTTCCAGGCCCGAGGTGATCTACAAATGGATCGACGATGTTCTTTGCGAACCGATGGAGCATGTCATCATCGATGTGCCCGATGAGCACAGCGGCGTGGTCATCGAGAACATGGGCCGCCGCAAGGGAACCATGAAGAACATGATACAAGTGCAGGGGAATACGCGGCTCGAGTTCATCGTCCCCGCCCGTGGTTTGCTCGGGTTCAGGTCTGAGTTCATGACCCAGACCAAAGGTACAGGCATCCTTCATCACAATTTCGATGGGTACGAACCGAACAAGGGGGAATTTGCCCATCGCACACGGGGCGCCCTCATCGCGCTCGAAGATGGAACGTCCGTCGCCTATGCAATGTGGAAACTCCGGGAACGCTCGACGTTCTTCATCGATCCGGGTTTCAAAGTGTATCGCGGTATGGTTGTCGGTGAGAACTCGCGGGAGCAAGACATGGTCGTGAATGTCTGCAAGACGAAGCACCTGACAAACATGCGCGCCTCCGGCTCCGACGAAGCAATCCGCCTGGAAACCCCGCACATTATGACACTGGAACAGGCGATCGAATGGGTGGGCGATGAAGAGTATGTGGAGGTAACACCTCATTCCATCCGACTCCGCAAACGGTATCTTGATCACAACGAGCGAAACCGGATGTCAAAAAAGAAAGCTGAAATCGCCGATGATTGAGCGTGGTGTCGTCATCTGTCACGCTCTCTCATCTTTCTGGCTGCGCTGATACCCCGCTGACCTGAGCACAGTATGTTCTCCTCCCGCACAAATTGGGACTTCCGACCTACCCCCCTCTACGAGCTAGTGGAGAAGATGCGGGCTGCGGGAGAACCGATGATCGACCTCACCGAGTCGAATCCAACCAGATGCGGCTTCCGCTATCAACCCGACCATCTGATACCTCCGGCTGTTCTTCAGAAATCAGTCTTCTACGACCCCGATCCTAGGGGATTGCTCGAGGCACGTCAGGCAATCGCAGAGTGGTACCATCGTCAGAATATTGCAGTCGATCCGCAAAGCATTGTCCTTACTTCCAGCACCAGCGAAGCATATTCCTTCCTTCTTCAACTTCTCTGCGACGCGGGAGAAGCGATCGCAGTACCCAAGCCGGGGTACCCGCTCTTCGAGTACCTCTGTCGCCTCAGTGATGTGCACTGTAACTCCTACCGACTGGCGTACGATGGCGAGTGGCACATCGATATACAATCCGTGGAGGAAATCCTGTCGGAGCGCACAAAGGCACTCGTCCTCGTTCATCCCAACAATCCAACAGGCTCATTTGTCAAGAAGGAGGAGCGGACTGGCATCGTATCGCTGACAAGAGATTCGGGGGTCCCTCTGATTGTGGACGAAGTCTTCGGCGCATTTCCGATTGGACAAGACGGCCGACGTCACGAAAGCTTCGCCGGCAGTCAGGAAACGCTGACCTTTACGCTCAACGGCCTCTCGAAAGTCGCTGCGTTGCCACAGATGAAACTCGCATGGATTGTTATCTCCGGTCCAGTCGACCAGCGAACGGACGCGCTTCAGCGACTGGAAGTCATTGCCGATACGTTTCTATCGGTTGGCACACCCATCCAGCACTCATTGAAGACGATCCTCACCGATTCCGCTCCACTAACAGCCCGGATTCGCGAGCGTATTTCAGCGAACTTGAAACATGCCTCCTTGGCATTCTCAAGTACGTCTCCTGTCAGCCTCTTCAAGTGTGAAGGAGGCTGGAACGCAGTTCTCCGGCTGCCTGCAACCAAGTCGGATGAGCAGTGGGCGAGCGACCTTCTGATCGAGAAGAAAGTCCTGACGCATCCCGGTCACCTCTTCGAATTTGAGCTGGGATCCTGTATCGTCGTGAGTCTGATGCCGGAACCGGAAGTGTTTTCGACGGGCATTCGGGGAATTGCGGATCAGGTCGGGATGTGAGGAGTTCGGGCAAACGAAACGTGAGCTTGTTCATGGAAAGCAAAGCCAGTGCATCGGATGATGAACGATCCTGATGTGAAAGAGAGAGCTGTGACCTTGATCGTGAGGATCTTCGATTCGTACCTTTCGGAGTTCCTCATCATTACGCGACGGGCCAAGGCAAGGTTCGCAGAACAGGACTGGAAGGGTGGAAGAAGGGACGCGGCCGAGAGGCTGAGTGTGTACGAAAAAGTTTTGGCTCAAGCGTCCATTCAGATGGAGGGGCTTCTCGGGAAGAGCGCGCACGATCGATCGACGTGGATCAGTCTGAAGCCGCTCTTCGCGAAACTGATCGCAGCTCGACGTAATGAAGATATTGCTGAAACTTTCTTCAACTCGGTCACAAGGAAAATGCTCCAGACTGTCGGTATTGACAGGGAAGTTGAATTCTTCTACCTCCACGCAAAACACCGGCCAAAAACCCCACATTCGCAGATTTACAGAACCTATGAGCAGGAACAGAAGACGAAAGATCTTCTCAGGAAAATCGTCGCAGATCATATATTTAGCGCCATCTATGAGGATCTGGAACGGGACCTCGAATCTGTCGCGAATGAAGTCGATCTGTTTCTCTGGCCGGTGGTACGGGGGAATAAGCGATATGTGATGGAAATCTTGATTCCCTGTTTCTATCGGAACAAAGTCGCGTACGTTGTGGGGAGGATCGTCACCGAATCTCAGATGTTCCCGATCATTATTCCATTCTCGAATGACTCTTCAGGCTTGCATATCGATTCGGTGTTGATGCAGGAAGCAGATGCCGACAACGTTTTCGGCTTTGCCTACTCGTACTTTCAAGTCGACATTGACACGCCCGGCGACCTGGTCGAATTCCTGGGTTCAATCCTTCCGCATAAACCAATTTCTGACCTGTACAATGCCATCGGATTCTACAAGCATGGCAAGACAGAATTCTACAGAGACCTGCACCGGTTCGTTCATGTATCGAGGGAGCAGTTCATTATCGCGCCCGGCATGGAGGGGGCGGTCATGGTCGTGTTCACATTGCCACACTTCCACCATGTGTTCAAGGTGATCAAAGACAAACCCTGCTTCATTCGTTCAAGCCACACGACGGACAAGGTAATAGATAAGGCCGAAGTGAAATATCGATATCGATTCGTGAGCAATCGCGACAGGGTGGGAAGGTTAGTAGACACGCAAGAGTTTGAAAACGTACGGTTCAAAACTAAGAGGTATTCAAAAGAGCTGTTGCACGAGTTTGAGGTGGCGGCACAAGAGGGGGTTACGATACGGGAGGGATATGTCGTGATCAATCATCTCTACCTGCAGAGAAAGGTAACGCCGCTTCCAATGTACTTCGAGGAAGAAAAGAGCGCGAATGCCATCCGGCAAGTAGTTATTGATTTTGGATATTTCATTAAGGACCTGGCTGCAACGGGATTGTTCCCTGGTGATCTCTTCAATACCTGGAACTACGGGGTGACCGAGGGAAACAGGGTTGTCCTCTTTGACTATGACGATGTCATGCCCCTCGAAGATGCTCAGTTCAAACACAAACCTGGCCCGATGGATGAATATGAGGAGATGAATCCGGAGGAGGAGTGGATCGTCGCGCAACCAACGGACTTCTTCCTTGACGAAATCGATACATTTGTCGGGATCCCTCACGAGCTGAGGGGAATTTTCAACGCTGAGCACAAGGATCTTTTCACAATCCAGTTCTGGCAAGACATCAAGAAGAGAGTGAGCGATGGGGAGATCATTGACATCATTCCGTACGACAGAACCAAGCGATTCAGAAGATCAACACGCGAAGCCTGAGATTTGCCCCCCTCATTCTCTCTGACGTACCTCCCGCGCTCCTTTGTGGCAACGTAGAAAAATAAAGAGGGCGCCAACTCCCACTTTGGCGCCCTCTTGTTTACGAGGTAACCGAATTGCTCGAAGCTCTTAGTTGGTCAGCGTCAGAGTCACAACCTTTGCAGTTGAGGTAAGCACACCGGCGGAAGCAAGGGCACCGAAGGTGTAGGTGATCGTCTTGTTCGCATCGGCACCCAGGGCAATCGCTGTCACAACACTTGCTGCACTGGCCGGAGTCGTGGCAGAGATATCGACGGTTCCAGCACTCGTTCCCTTGGCGCTCGCCAGGTTGATCTGCAGCGTGTAGCCTGCGGCAAGTGCCGCATCCAGGTTTGCAGTGACCTTCACGGTCGAGGCAAAATTCTGTGTGATGCTGTAGTTTGTGGAAGCATCCGTGACTGACGTCAAAGTATTGTTTCCGGCAGTACCGGTCGTGATGGTCATTGCACCGGGGTTGCCGGAAGTTGCGATCTTATAGACTGCGTTGACAGCCAGCGTGACATTCTGTGTAGCCGTGGCTTGCGCCATTGCATTCTGGGCGACTGCGAAGCTGAGGACTACGAGGGCGATAACTACGATTGACTTTTTCATTGTTGACTCCAAGTTAGGGTTTTTTGAGTTTGTTTTCATATCTGTATCACTCTAGCACAAAGGGCGTGCCAGTTCATGTCGGACGATTTTCTATTGATTTTACAACATGTTCATGATAGTGCCGTCTCATGATGAGACCTTCGCGTCGATGTGAGACGTAAATCTCAAGGCAAGTCAGATTGGGTGTAGAAAGAACGAAAGCACCGCAATTTCTGTTCTTCTCCGGTATGTGCTGAACAATGTGACTCATAATGATACAGAAACTTATGAATTCCCAACGTATGACGAGATTTTGGGACTGCCAAGCCCTTTTTCCGCAACAATGCTACTGTTTTTGAGTATATGCACAAACAAATCGAACAAACCGAAATTCAATCACCTCTAAATGTTCAAGGTATTACTGATGCCGCGTAGAATTCCCATCTTGCTGCTTCTTCTCAATTTCATTGGGTCCGCGATCGCAATTGCCTCCGTTTCCCCTGACTCTGCAAGACAGAAGATCAACGCCATCCGGATTGAGAGTGAGATTGAACTCACTGGAAAACTCTCCGATCCCCGATGGAATCTAGCTCAACCAGTACAAATTGGATTCGAGGTAACACCCGGCGAGAACACGCCGGCTTCTCAGAAGACATCTGTCCGCATTCTCTATACTGCTGAGTACGCGTACCTCGGATTTGACTGCAAAGACACAAATCCATCATCGATCCGGGCTCACATCACCGACAGGGACAAGATCTTTGATGATGATTATGTGGGCATCATTCTTGACACATACGGCGATTACCAGCGAGCCTACGAATTCATGGTCAATCCATACGGGATCCAGGCAGATCTGATGAGAGTGGGTGGCAACGAAGACGATAGTTTTGATACGGTCTGGAAAAGTGCCGCGAGTATAAGTGATTCCGGCTGGAGCGCAATCCTGGCTATACCTTTCAAGAGCCTTCGCTTCCCATCCACGCGGGAGCAGACCTGGGTTGCTTTGTTATTCAGGAACATTCCGCGGACGAGCCGTGAACAGATCTCGTGGACTCCCTATGACCGCAACAATCCATGCTTCCTTTGTCAGGGAGGTATGATTGTTGGGATCGCGGAAGTGCAGTCTACGAACTCGGTTGAATTGCTCCCCTACGTCGTGGGTCAGCAGCGGGGCGCGCTCCGAGATGAGTCGGATCCATCTACTGCATTCGAAAACGGAAAAGTGAGCGGGAGAATAGGGGGCGGCATTCGGTACTCTCCGAGTCCGGATTTGTCTGTGGAAGCTGTCGTGAACCCGGACTTCAGCCAGGTGGAATCTGACGCGACGCAGATCAGCGTCAATTCAACATTCGCATTGAACTATCCCGAGAAGCGCCCGTTTTTTCTTTACGGCGCTGACTTGTTCAAGAACCAGACCGGGATTTTCTATTCCAGAACGATCAACAATCCGTTGGGAGCTGCGAGAGTGATCGGGAAATCAGGGTCCCTCTCGTTCGGCTATCTTGCAGCGAGCGACCGCAACACGCCGTACATCGTACCGGGCGAGGAAAGCTCTGACTTCATATCGACAAATCTGGATTCGTTCTCTAATGTGGCCCGTGCCCGGTACGATTTTGGGAACGAGACATATGTCGGGGGGATCGTCACCACGCGGAATACATCGACGGCACACAATTATGTAGGAGGTGTCGATTGGAACGTGAGGTTCTTGTCAAACTACGCTTTTACCGGTGAGCTGTTCTATTCGGACACGAAAGAAGTAAACGATCTCAGCCTTCTCTCCAGCACGATGGAATTCGGCAGCACAGGGCACGACGCTGCGTTCAATGGTGAACAATATGGAGGGGCTGCCTACCTGCTCAGCCTTCGCAGGGATGCCCGTGACTACAGCGTGGCCATGCAGTACATGGATCGCACACCGACGTTCCAAGCTCAAGACGGTTTTGTGCCGAACAACAATACGCGGATGTTATTTCTGCAGCAGCAGTACACGTTCTATCCGAATGATGCGTTGCTGGATAATTGGGCGATCGAGGGGAACGCAGGCCTTCATTTCAATCATGACGGTATAAGAAAAGAGAAGTGGTTCGTACCCGGAATTTTCGCACAACTGAAGAATCAGATTAATGTCACCGTTACGTACTTTGCGGTGAATGATGAGCTCTTTGGTGGGGTACAATTCAATAATATCAATCGAACGCAGATCGACGTGCAAGCGCGGCCATCCAGTGCTCTCACGCTGACATTCGATGGGTCGTTCGGTCGGTTCATACGGCGATCGGATAGCCCGGACATGGGGCGGGGACACAATATCAGCCTGACGGCGACGCTGCGACCGACATCCCGTTTGCAGGTCGACCTTTCTTACTCAAGGGCACGGTTGTCAAGTGTCGCGTCTGGAGTATTGTTCTTTGACGGTTACATTTCGCGTGTCATGGGAATCTATCAATTCACGCCCGAGATCTTTCTGCGAGTCATCGGACAGTATGACCAGTTCAACAAAGCCATCGATTTCTATCCGTTGCTCAGTTATAAACTGAACCCATTTACGATCTTCTACGCCGGGTCCACCTACGACTTGTCTGATTTCGGTTCTCCGTTCGGAGTCAAGCAAACAGCCCGGCAGTACTTCCTGAAACTTCAGTACCTGCTGCGAAGCTAGTCCCAACTCACGGCAACGCTCCGCAGGACCACACTGGCTGTATTGAATTGGTGGGAAGTATGTCGTATCTTCATAACAGATCCTTGGAATGACGCGGATCGGAAGGGACGCTTAGCTCAGCTGGTTCAGAGCGCCGCCCTTACAAGGCGGAGGTCGCTGGTTCGATCCCAGCAGCGTCCACACTCATTGACGATTCAGCTTCTTGCTTCACAGCGTTGTTGCGATGCCTTTCATACAAATCTCGTCTGCTTTGCTCACCGAAGAAAAGACAATCTGCAAAGATCGAAGCCCTCGGCCGCTTCTTTCCTCAGGAAACGTGGGTTCCAGTGTGTTTTCGCAGATTTGAAAAAGAGGGACTGTTTTATCTTTCCGAAGTTCTTCGCTATATTGAAAAGACGGTCTCCCGACAATTGGGATTTCTGCCACCTAACGAACTACCATGGATCAAATCCGCACTGTACTCATTCTGGATGATGACGCTTCCTTCGTAGGCGAATTTCGGTCCATGATGGAAGGTTCATTCAACATTCTCTCCTCTGAGTCAGAGGCCGGAGCGCTCGACATCCTGGGGCACAAGAAAGTTGACGTTATTTTGCTGGAGCTGGCGCTGCGCGGCGGACAGAGCGGAATGGAGACTCTCAAGCGGATCAAGGAGTCGATGCCGGATTTTCCTGTCATCATCCTCACGGCGCATCCGTCGGTTGAAAGCGCAGTGGAAGCGATGAGGCTCGGGGCGTACCACTACATCTCAAAAGCTCCGAAAGTTGAAGAACTAAAGGCTCTCGTAGAGAAAGCAATTGCAGAACGGGAGTTGAAGCGGGACTACGAATTGTTGCGGGAGGAGGTCGAACGCGTATCCGGAAGGATTGTCGGGCAAAGTCCGGTCATGCAACGCGTCTTTGAGTCGATTCAACGAGTAGCGATGACCGATGTGACCGTGCTTATCACGGGAGAATCAGGAACTGGAAAAGAACTGGTTGCGCGTGAGATCCATGCTGCGAGCAAGCGAAGCCAGCGCGTCTTTGTAACGGTGAACTGCGCATCGCTTGTCAAAGAACTCATCGAAAGTGAACTCTTCGGACACCAGAAGGGTTCGTTCACCGGCGCGGCAAGTACAAAGCTTGGAAAGTTTGAACTCGCCGACGGGGGAACAATTTTCCTGGACGAAATTGCAGAACTCGATGTGCATCTCCAGGTGAAGCTCTTGCGGGCACTGCAGGAGAAGGAGATTGACCGCATTGGCGGAGCAAGCCCCATCCCGGTTGATGTGCGTGTGCTGGCGGCGACGAATCGCGAACTCAGTGCGATGACGGAGCGGGGGGACTTCCGTCAGGATCTTTTTTACCGGCTCAATGTTTATCCCATCCATCTTCCCCCGCTGCGTGATCACAAAGAAGATATTCCTCTCTTCGTCGATCACTTCCTTGAACGGTTTGGCAAGTCTCTCAACAAACCTTCCATCAGTGTGAACCCGGAGGCCCTCGAATGTATGATGCAGTACAACTGGCCTGGGAATGTGCGTGAGCTCGAAAACATCCTTCAGAGGGCTATCCTGCTCTCTTCGAGCGCCTCCATCGAGCCTGAACATTTGCCGAAAGAAATGGTGCATGGAGGTGTAAGCATTGTGGAAGGACAATCCCTGCCGGACATTGAACGTGATGCCCGGGATTCAGCCGCTCGTGCGGTGATTATGAGGACGCTCGAACGGACAAGCTGGAACATCAAGGAGAGTGCGCTGCTTCTCAGAGTGCCGGAGAAGACACTCTATGACAAGTGTTCCAGGCTTGGTATCAAACTGCGGGGTTCGATGGCCGCGAAGCAAAGAGCTTGATGGGCCAGCGCACACACAAAAAGTTCTAGATTCTGGGAAAATGTACCCTTTTCGTACCTGTCGACAATGTGAGACATCTTGTGCATCGCTCATGCCCCAAATCGCTTGCTTTTTCTGCTCTATTCAGATTCCGCAAATCTCAGAACAATAACGCCACATTTTCTGAAAATGTCAGAAAGATGGTTAGGGAATCGGCCAAATGCTTGGAATTCTGAAGAAAAATGAGTATTCTCATTCTGATCGCAAGGTGGTACTGTTTTTGAGAGTATTTCACGAGTCTAGATATGTTCTTTTGGCTGTCTTTCCCAAACCATACTCGTTTTTAGTCGATGACGATTTTTCTTGACCTGCTGGGTTCCTGGATAATTAGAGCTTCATTGATCACTGTCATGCTCGCTCTGACGGTGAACATGAACAATGCTCTGTACCAAAGTAGCCAGCAAGCCAACGCCAAACAACTGATCGTGGCTGCCGACAGCATCATTTATTCGGATCTGAACATGGCAGGCTACAACGCATCTGGTTCAACATTTGCGACTGCAACGGATACACTGATTCAGTTTTCGGGAGATGTAAATGGCGGCGGGGTTCCAGAGACTATTCGGTATTGGTCAGAGCCCGACAATTCGACAGGGCTCCGGAAGCTTTATCGTTACGTGAACAACGAAAACGACGGGAAATATCTCTTATTGGGGCGCAATTTCAAGAAGGTGACTTTTCTTTACTACGACAGCAATGGGAACCAGACGGTAACTCTGGCCAATATCGTCGCGGTTCGGGTACAACTCACAACGCAAGTCACCAATGCCATTTCCACGGCCTATTCAAGTGTCACGGGAAACTACACCGTATCGACGGATTTTCAGATTCATCCAGCGAATCTTTAGCTAACTGAGGGATTGCTCCATGGGGAGTGCTTCAAAAATAATTCTGATCGGTGCCACGTCGTTAATCGTCGGCATCTACGCGGTCTCCCTCAAGAAGGTGCAAGCCAATGATATTAATACTGCGTTGGTTGAAGTGAAGCGAGTCCAATTCGAACGCGTTCAGGCGGCTGCTCTTAGCACTGCGCTGAGTAGTTTTGTTTCGTTTGGAGCTGTCGATTTGGTAGGTTCGAAAACCCAGCTTGGTGGTGACACGACGTTTACGTACAGTTTCACATCGTATGGTGATTACGCTTATTTGACTATGACGGTATACCAGCGGAATTTTTATACTGACGACCATGGTAATTTGCAAAATGTCCTGGTCCCTCGGGTCATTACCGCAACAGTAGAGTATACGTATGGTTATGGGGTCAAGCAAGGACCTCGCAAGATCCACCGTGCGATGTGGCAAGTCTCGAAGTACTACGTGCAACGCGAGAGCTAAGACATCTGTAGCTGGCGTTCTCTTCTTGTTTGGCGAGTCCCATGTCCTCCAACGCATATCGTGTGTGTCCTCGGTGTGGTAATTATTCTCGCTCAAGCGAGCAGCGACATTTTTGTGTCTGGTGCGGTAGCAAGGTAGTTGGGGCATGTTCTCATTGCGGCAAACCGATCCTTCATCCACATGGGAGATTCTGCTACCACTGCGGGAAAGGGTACGGGTTCCCCAGGGCTCAAACTGGATCGGAACAACGCATTGTTGACACGCCAGAATCGGCTGTCAAGGTGTGGGAGAGCCAGGAGTGGCGTAGGCCTAAGACTCGGTTTGTCCATAACGACCCTCTTGTGAAGCGCAAGGTGTAATTTACCAGACGGCCGAACCTCTCAGTACTTCCCCTCTCTGTGGCATCTCCTGATCCTGCTTTGTAGCCGGTTTGACCCTTGGATTTTCAGAGGCGATATCGTATAATATTGTACCCATAGGTTTACCGAGGTGCTTTTGTCAGGCGAAACACAGCTGGACAATCAGTACCGCCTTTGCCCGAGCTGCAGTAATTTCTCTCACATTCTCGAGAAACATTATTACTGCATACTCTGTGGGTCGAAACTCATCGATCGGTGCACCCAATGTGGGGCGCCGATACTGCATCCGCATGGAAAGTTCTGTCACCACTGTGGTTCCAGCTATCGTGGTGCGAATTCCGCGATTGACCATCCGTCCATGCGGTCGTAAGTCTTTGATGTGGATATGCCTCAACTAAGCGCTTCAGAATATCGCATTCAGGCAACCGACCAGTCTGGACGTCCCATCCAGAGGTATATCACATCGGTGTCTCTGTTTGCGGCTCGCAAAAGAGCCAGCGCGCTTGCAAAGACGTACGGCTGGAAAAAAATCTCGGTCAGCAAAAAGAAATCCTACTCCTATCGCGTACTTAGGGGTGGGAATCAGATTGATGGTGTCCAGAGCGCGTACTCCAAGCAGGAAGTCATTACCGCATTGGAAAAGCTTGGGTTCTCCGTCAAGAGCGTCAATCGGTTCTATGATGTCCGGTTTGCCGCTTCACCTGATGAAGTCGTCACGTTCATTGGCACAAGCGCGAAGCTGCTCGAGCAGAAACTCGCCTACAACGAAATCCTGCAGATCATGGCAGGACACGTTCGCGACAAGAACTTGCGGGGGGCGCTGAGGGCGATCATTCGGGATCTCAAAGATGGAGTTGATTCCCGGGATGCATTTCTGCGCCAGGGAAAGGTGATCGGTCACGACACGGCTTTGATGCTGGGGATCGCTTCGAAAAGCGGCGACATGAAGGCGATTTTCGAAAGCGTTGCGCATTTTGTGGAGCGCCAGGCTGATTTGCGGAAGGGGTTGCTGAGTGCGATGATCATGCCGGCCGTTACAGCGCTTGCGTTGATCGGTGCTTTGATGTTCTACGTCATGTACCTGCTTCCCCGTATGGTCGAAATGCTGAAGCCGGTGATGGGAGAGATGCCTCCGCTGACGGCCTTCTCGATGGAAGCAAGCGCGATACTTCGGGAAAACATCATCCTGATCATCACGGTGGCTGTCGCGGCGATCGGAAGTTTCTACGCGTATATCATGACCATCAACGGGCGTGTGTGGTTCGACAAGTGGGTGGTCAAAATACCGTACGTCGGCAGGATTCTTCGGAACACCAGTTCAGAATTGTTCTGTCGCGTGCTTGGGATCCTCTATACGTCGGGCGAAAACATCGACGCAGTCCAGAACGCAGCCGAATCGAGCCGTAATCGATATCTTGAGCGTCAGATGAAAACAGTTGCCATACCGACGATGCTCAAGTACGGCACAGAATTCTGGAAGGCGATGGAGATGGCCAACTTCTTTCCGGACATGATCATCTCACGGTTTCGAACCGCCGCGGAGACAGGAAGTGTAAAAGCAACCTCCATTCAGCTGGCCGATTATTATGAAATGGAAAACCGGTATGCGATGAAGAACCTGGTGAACGTGATCGAAGTGGGCGTTTCGATCGTTATCATGGTGGCTATGGTCTTCCTGACACTGCTCTCTTCTGAAACCGCATCCATCAAAATTGAACCAAAGCATGACTCGCAATCGACGATGACTTCGAAGCCCGACACCATCGTCGACCTCCGAGATAAATAAGCATAAACGTGTCGACAACTACCCACACACGGAAAGCGAAAAGGGAATTCGGCGATCTGCTCGTCGAGAAGGAGATCATCACGCCGGATCAACTTCTGGCGGCAGTAGAAATCATGAGCCGCGAGTCCCATGAGCGACGGCGCAAGCTTCCTCAGGTGCTGGTCGATGATATCAAAGCGGATCGGGATCGTATCTACGACGAAATCGCCGACTATTACGCATTTCGCAAGGTGGCAGTCAAAGAGGAGGCGCTCACTGACGAGGTCCTTGCATTTGTTCGCAAGCATCTGAATGGGCTTCCCGCGACGGTCCGTGCGATGGCGCTGGAATTCCGTGCGCTTCCGTTCATGATGGATCCTGAGCGACCGGAACGCCTCATGGTCGTGACACCCGATCCAACGCGAAAAGAAGTCTATGCGATCGCCCGTTCATTCCCATTTCAGAAATTCGAGATCTGCTACATCAAGCTGGCCCAGTGGGAAGATCTGTGGCAGCGGGTCAATATCACGCGTTCCGGGTATGCGGACCTTGAATCAGATGGCCGCGATCTTTCGGTTGAAGAGGTTGAAGAAGACTCCGAGATGTACGAGCAGGAGCTCGAAGAGGAAATCAACCGCAGCGGCCTGGTGGATCTTGTCGAGAATGTTTTTATTGATGCCGTGCGCGTAGGCGCGAGCGACATCCACGTTATTCCGCGCGGTGAGAAACGGACTGAGTTCCATTTTCGCATCGATGGCAAGCTGACCATGTGGTATGCCAATACAGAATCGCGCGCTGAAGCGGTAGCTGCCGTCGTCAAAGACCGGGCGATGAATCTCGACAGGTTCGAGCGAAGCACGGCACAGGATGGATTTGCCCAGTTCACCATCGACAAGAAAACGATCCGTTTTCGTGTCTCGGTCATCCCTACGATCGGCAAGGAACTGAAGAGTAAGTACGAATCGATCGTCATTCGTGTCTTGCAGGAGCCCCTGTTCAGTACGAAACTGGAAGATATCGGTTTCGACCCGTATTCTCAGACCGCATTCAAGAGAGCGATCACCAGACCGTACGGAATGATTGTGGTTACCGGCCCGACCGGGAGCGGCAAAAGCACGACTCTGTTTTCGGCGCTCCGGACGATCATCGATCCCGCAGTCAATGTCATCACCGTTGAAGATCCGGTGGAATTCTTGATCGAGGGGGCCAGACAGGTAAAGCTCAATCCAAAACTCGATTTCGAGGGAGCGCTGCGGGCAATTCTGCGACATGATCCGGATATCGTCATGGTTGGTGAAATTCGTGATAGGATAACCGCTGAACTCGCCATCAAGCTTGCGAATACCGGTCACCTGACGCTCTCCACCCTCCATACGAACGATGCCGCGAGCGCAGTTTCACGGTTATTCAAAATGGGGATTGAGCCGTTCCTGATTGCATACTCGATCAACATTATCATCGCACAACGGCTGGTCCGCAAACTCTGTGATCGGTGCAAAGTCCCGATCGAGCACCCGGAGCTCGAAGCGCTCATTAAGCTCGGAATGAAGGAAGAAGAACTTGCTGATGCAAAACTCTACAGGCCGGTGGGGTGCATCAGCTGTATCAAGGGATTCAAGGGTCGGACTGCCATCTACGAAGCGCTTCCGTTCACAAAAAGTATACGCAAGCTCATTCTGCAGGCAGGTGACATCGTGGACGATGAAGCGATCAGGCAGGAAGCCATCCGCCACGGAATGCAGCCCTTGAGGATCTCGGGTCTGCAGCTTGTCAAGAAGGGAATTACGACGCTCGAAGAAATTGCAGCTGTGACTATGGAGGATGAGGAGTAGAATCGTTTGTTTCTTTTGAGGAGAATCTCATGAATGCCGCCGCAAACAGTATGGATGCCCGCACACTTCTCATGGTCGATGATGACGACGCTTTCCGCATTGCTATGAAGCAAGCCCTTTCGGCAGGTGGAAAGTACAGGGTCCGTTCCGCCGACTCGGGAGAAGCGGCCATCGAAGCCCTCCAGCATGATCGGTTCGATGTTATTCTGCTCGACTACCGCATGCCTGGCATTTCCGGCCTCAATGTTCTGCAATGGATGCACGAGCAGAAATTAGACACGCCGGTCGTCATGATGACGGCTGCGGGATCCGAGGGGATCGCTGTCGAAGCGATGAAGCTCGGTGCCTACGACTACGTTCGGAAGGAGCAGGTGGAGATCGAGCATATCGGGATTCTGATCGATGGCGTGTATGAGCGGTATCTCTTCAGGAAAGAGAAAGAGCGTCGGGAAGCGATTGAGCGTGAGAGGGAAAAGAGCCTGGTCGCTATAGAGACATTCCACAGCACCTTGGCATCCATCGCTCAAATCGTCAATAATTCCCTCTCGATGGTCTCGCTGAATATCCAGGAGCACGAAACAAAACTGCGACCATTTGTCGCCGATGAGGGGCAGCAGCGGCTGACACAGGTATTTGCTGACTTGAAGCAGGAGTACAGTGTCATTGCGTCCGCTGTGAAATCCATGCTGGACATGGCAAACGTTCTCCATGGGAATTTCACGGATGCCAACTATACACAACACCTGCACGATATGTTGAACGGTAACCTCAAGAATGTGCAGCTTCGCGGGGTCCCGTACTCGTTCCCGAAAAAGCAATAGGGAAAGCTCCATCATGGCTGTAAACGTGTTGATTCATCGTGATCATGCGGTATTTGTCAGAGGCTGTTTGTCTAGGCCAAGGGGACGATTCGAATGAACCTCGGACAAACAATGCTTACAGCAGGGATGCTCCTGTTGCTGGTGATGTCGGTTATCAGCGCGAACAGGATGATTAACGATAACACCAGTGCCCAATTTCAGTCGGAAGCGCTGGTCTCGTCGGCGACAATCGCGAATGACCTGCTGCTTGAGATCATGGGCAAACGATTTGATGGGCTGCCAGACTCGACGAGACTGGTAACTGGAAAAGTTACCGCGACGACTGAACTTAGCCCTTATGACAGTCTGCAGATACTGCCTGAATGGGGACCTTCGGCCGCCGAACGAGGACTGCTTGTAAGTCCCGACACACTTTATAATGGTAAATACAGGTCGTATGTAGCGCTCAACGATGTCGATGACTACGATGGGTACCAGCGAACGGTGAACTATGGGAGCATCAACGGATTCATCGTCAAAGTGAAGGTTTATTACGTTAATGCAAGCTCACCCGACACTCGCACGTTGACGAGAACGTATTTCAAGAAAATTGAAGTGTCCGTGGAGCATCCATTGTACCTGCCAACAGTGACGTACACTGCATTGGCATCGTACTGAGCGAACATCCCGGGTGCTATACCGAAACTCCGGTCGAGTCTCGGTTGACACAAGGCAGTCTGTACCAAAACGCGTTGCTGCTCGTTCTCCGATCTGGCAAGCAGACCAGCCGCTGCGTGAAAAGAGTTCACGACGTCAATAATGAGGCAATTTCGGGGACGGGATTGTATCAACTCCTGAAATTGCACTTCAGGGCGCACGCAGACCTCCCACACCACCTCCCAGGTTCTCTCTTCATGTCTCGCAAAAGCCAGAAAGCATCGGTGCTTTCTTTTGTCGCAATTATTATGCACCTTCAACCGATGTGGCTTTGGACGGAGGCGATCTGAAGGTAGAGGCTTGAGTGTTGTCCTTGGGTGACATGAGGGAACCGGATTTCAGCGGTGTGTGATTCACAAAGCAAGAGATTTACTCAGGAAAATATCGTAGTCGCTCGATTGCAGTGTCGGCCAAGACCGTAAATACCGTTCAAGATCTCACGAAGCTCAATGCCGCCAAGGATGCTGCGCGTCAGTGTCTTCTTGCCGCCGATAAATTCCTCAAAGAATTTCAGTTCGATCTCGCCAAGCAACAACTGGAAAAGGCAAAAGAGCTCGATCCCTCCAACGTCTACATTTTCGCGTTTCAGGACCGCATAGCACATTTCGAAGCGTCGAGGAAAAAGGAAGCCGCGGCACAAGCGGCTGCTCCTCCTCCAAAACCAACTCCCAAACCAGTTCCATCGGTCGCGAAGGCGCCGGTGATTTCACCCCCTCCACACCCCCAGGCTCATCCGGAACAACCCGCCACTGCCAAGGTGCCTCTTGAGGCGGGCGGTGTACTTTCAGGTTCGGAATCGGAAGAGCCGAAGCTTGCTGAGGAACGCAGGCGCCAGGAAGCTGTCCGGATGCTTGCAGAAATCCGCCAGAAGGAAGCCGCCGAACGTGTCGCTGGCGAGGCACAAAAGAAGCGCGAGGTCGACGCGCTTGCAGCCGCGGAAGATCAGAGACGGAGGGAATTGGAAGCCCGTTTGGATGCTGAGCGACAGCGGCAACGGGAGCTTGAGTTCAGGCTTGCCGCAGAAGAAGGACGGCGCAGAGAGGAAGACAACCGGGGACTTGAAGAGCGCCGGCGCCGGGAGCTTGAGTCCAGAGCAATGGCGGAAGAGCAGCGCCGAAGAGAGCTCGAAGCCAGAGTACTTGAGGAGGAACGGAAGCGGAAGGAGCTGGAGTACCGTATAGCGTCCGAGGAACGCCGCCAGCGGGAAACTGAAGCTCTTGCAGCCGAGGAACAGCGCCGCCGGGAACTTGAGATTCGCGCGGCAGCCGAGGATCAGAAACGAAGAGAACTGGAGGCACGCATCGCTGCAGAGGAGCAGCGCCGGAAGGAAATGGAAGCACGGATGGCTGCTGAAGAGCAGCGATTCCGCGAGGAAATGGCCCGCCGGGACGAGGAAAGACGGCGCAAAGAGTTGGAAGCCAGGGCGGCAACAGAAGAGCAACTCCGAAAAGACCTTGAAATTCGTGTCGCCGACGAAGAGAAGAAGCGGAAGGAACTGGAACGGCGCGCCACTGCGGAGGAGGGGCGACGGAAAGAGATTGAAGCAAAGATTAGGCAGGAGGAAGAGCGACGGAAGCAGTTTGAGGAGCTCGCGGCCAATGAAGAGCGCTTGCGAAAAGAGATCGAAGGGAAGATGAGGGAGGAAGTGAGGCGACGCCAGGAAGAAGTGCGTCAGGCGGAAGAGCTGCGCCGCAAGGAAGCTGAACTTCGTGTTGCAGAGGAGCAGCGCAAGCTGGATGACATGCGCCGCCAGGTTGAAGAATTGACGCGAGCGCTGGAGCAGGAGAAGAATGCACGGCAGGAAATCAGCAGGTTGAACCTCCAGAGTCCGGTCAAACAATTGCGGGAAACTCTTGAAGCGGCCTGGGTCAACGGGGCGCCCGATGAGAAGGCTGCACTTGAACTTCACCAGCGAGCAGTTGCGCTCTCGATACCTGCCGACGTAGAGCAATCGCTGATTCGTGAAGTCAAGCTCGACATGTACAGCAAAGCCGTGAAGGAGATCGTAGCAAAGCGGAAGCTTCTGCGGAGCTCTTCGTCTACGTTGGAGTGGCTTCGGAAGGTCTACCAGGTAAGCGTCGCGGAGTATCTTGAAAACGAGTCTAAATTCCTCCTCGATCTTGTCGCCGACCAGTACAAGGGAACGGTGCTCCTGGTCTCGAAGCTGATCGGGACAAAGGAAGACATTACTCCCCGACTTAAGTCATCCGGATTTGCTGTTGTTCAGGCCATCACGCCCGAAAATGCACTTGAGAAGATCGAGAAGGTCAATCCGAATATCATCCTGTGTGATGTCGATTTCCCGGGGAGTCTGAGCGGTATCAAGTTCCTCCACGTCCTGCGGGTGAATTCCAAGTTCAACTATGTTCCGTTTGTATTGATTGGTGAAGCTGCTGAGATGGCTCAGCTCAAATCTTCAGAGCTGAAGCCCAATGAGGGAGTTATCAAGCAGCCGATTGAGTACGAAGAGTTGACAAATCTGATGAACGAGAAGTTGACTTGGTTCAGGGAATACATCTCGTCGCTCAAATAACCGGAAACGACCGCTGATGGATCGTTTCCTGAAACCAGAGGAGAGCAAGCATGAGTAAGGTGGTATTACTCGTCGAAGATGATGAAGATAACAGAGATCTTGTGAGCTTCGTTCTTGCCCGGAGCCGCATGGATGTGAATCTTGTCATAGCAGAGAACGGACAGGAAGCTATCGACAAGGCATTCGCTAACCCTCCAAACCTGATCCTGATGGACATGCAAATGCCGGTGATGGATGGTTGGCAGGCGATTCCCATCCTCAAGGCGGATAGTCGGACCAAGGACGTGCCTGTCATCGCCTTCACAGCACAAGCAAAGCCTGAGGACAAACAGCGCGCGCGCGATATGGGATGCGCCGACTACTACACCAAGCCGATGGATCCGGAGGAGCTGCTGAATCTGATGAAGAAGTATCTCTAGTTGTCGATTCACGTGCCGGTAGGAAATATTCAAGAGAACTGAACTCATCTGAATTCGTGATAAAGATATGCTAAAATCGAGACTGTACTGGAAAGTGCTGGCGAATTTTGGGCTCTTGCTGGTCATCCTGACCGCGATGACCATCCTTACGCTCAACCTGCTGTCACAGATTGAAAAGAACTTCACTGTTGCCTCAACCGACATGACAGCGCTTGGATCACTCGAACAGGTGCGCTCCGTGCTGAACGATATTCCGACAGCTGCATACCGGTACGCTCTGACCGGGTCGCAGGATGGAAAAGAGAATTACTTCCAGCAATGGCGTGACCTGACTTCGCAATTTTCCAAACTGGATGTTCAGTTTCCCGATAGTGCGTCGCGCGCTGAACTCGTGACCGTGCGAGAATACTGCACCCAGTGGAAACAGGACGTCGGTGATAAGCTTGTGGCGTTCGGCGACGAACGTACAATCAAAGGAGCCGGCAACGATCTCGATGCTCGTCTTCACACGGTTGTCGCAATCGATGCCAGAGTGCGAACGCTGAGTTCTGCTCGCGTGGTGCTTGGGGACATGTATGAGAAGAGGATGCCAAACCAGCTAAGGAATCTCGGCGTCGCAACAAGGCTAAGCTCGCAGTTAAGCAATTTCGTCAGCATCATCAATGTTTTGTTGGCCATCTTCTCGATTGCTCTTGGCTTTGTGCTCACACGTTCCATTACGCACCCGGTGCGTTTACTGAAGGAGGGAACGCAGAGTATCATGGCGGGCAAGTTCGAGCCCATCAATCTACAGCGGACGGATGAGCTTGGTGAGTTGGCTTCAGATTTCAACAAGATGTCGACGATGCTCGGGAGCAACTACATTCGCCTCAATGCCTACTCCGAGCTTGTGACGACTCTCAATTCTTCCGCATCGATGGAGGATGTGGAGCGAAAGAGTCTCGAGATTCTGTGTAAGCATACACACGCCGTACTTGGCGCGCTCTATCTTGTTGTCCGTGGAGAACGGGAGCTCGAACTGGTGAGCGGGTACGCTCTCAAGGCTGGTGGCGCAGTTCAGAGGAGGCTCGCGTTCGGTGAAGGTATTCCGGGTGAGTGTGCTGCGGAGGCAAAGGATATTGAACTTGAGGGAATTTCGGTTTCCTCGGGCTTTATCGTCGAGACGGGGTTGGGAGAACTTGTTCCATCGTACGTCCTTGCTGTGCCCGTTGCCTTCCGGGAAGAAATCCTGGGCGTTCTTGTTCTCGGTGCAACGAAGAAATTTGGCGATCTGGAGAAAGAAATCGTCAGCAATTCGGTCCCCCAACTTGGCGTTGCGCTGACGAACGCGATGAATTTCGAGGAAACCCGCAATCTCTCCATCGAAATTGCCAAGCGCAATGAAGAATTGAGCTCAAAGAACGCGGAAATCGAGAAAGCATACAAAGTGAAGTCCGACTTCCTCTCGAGCATGTCGCATGAACTGCGGACCCCGCTCAATTCGATTATTGGCTTCAGCTCAGTCCTGCTTGGTCCCAGCGGGGACCCGGTTACGGACGATCAGCGTATGGCACTCGAAAAGGTGCTGAAGAATGGGCGTCACCTCCTTCAGCTCATCAACGATATCCTTGATATCTCCAAGCTGGAGTCGGGGAGGATGACGTTGAGCGTGGAGACCGAAGATGTTACATCAGTACTTTCGAATTGCATCCTGATCGTGGAACCGCTGATCCAATCCAAGCGGTTAACGCTCACGCAGGATGTCCAGCCGAATCTGCCGGCGTTGAGCACAGATATTGTCAAGGTGCGCCAGATTCTGGTCAACCTCCTCAGTAACGCTTCAAAGTTCACTGAGAAAGGTGGAATCTCGATAAAGGTTACTCAAGGCGAAGGAGAAATGATCTCGTTTGCTGTCAAAGACAGCGGCATCGGTATCGCACCGAAAGACTTCGGAAGGGTCTTCGAGGAATTTCAGCAGGTTGATACCAGCAGCACGAGGAAATACAAAGGAACCGGCCTCGGATTGCCTATTGCCCGAAAGCTTGCACGCATGCTGGGGGGTGACCTGACGGTGGAGAGCGAGCTGGACAAAGGCTCGACCTTTACGATGACCATCCCTGCCAGGTTACCGCAGCGGTTGCTCGAAGCGCAGCAGCAGGCAACACCCCCGAAGCGACCGGAGCCGGTGCAACAGAAGCCCGCAGTCGTTACCTCGCCGCCATCGGTGCCAGCATCCGGTCAACAAGTACAGATCCTGAGCATCGACGACGACCCCGATGTGATTGAAATTCTCAGGAAGTATCTCGTCCCGGAGGGGTATTCCATCGCCGGAGCCCTCTCGGGGGATGAGGGATTGGAAATGGCAGTGAGGATGAAACCGGCGCTCATCACGCTGGACATCATGATGCCGAAGAAAGACGGATGGCAGGTGCTGCGGGAGTTGAAACAGAATCCGCAAACGAGGGACATTCCTGTTCTCATCCACTCCATTGTTGACAACAAGCCGCTCGCGTTGTCCCTTGGCGCCGTCGACGTGATGACAAAGCCGACAGACCCAAAGCGTTTGCTGTCATTGGTAAAAAAACACTATCACTCGGGTGACCAGTTCATTCTGCTGGTGGACGACAACCTGGACTTCACGCTCGCATGCAAGGATCTTCTGAAGCGGGATGGCCTGGAAGTGAAGATAGCAACGCGCGGTGAAGAGGCATTGAAAATGATACAGGAGTCTATACCATCGCTCATCCTTCTCGATCTTGTCATGCCGGGTATGGACGGCTTTGGAGTTGTGCGTGAATTGCAGCGTAAAGAAGCATGGAAGAGCATTCCTATCATCGTTCTGACGGGCAAATCCCTGACGCCTGAGGATCATAAGGAACTTGATCCGTATGTTGCAGACTATCTCATGAAGGATACTTTCACAACGGCTGCGATTTCGAACGCGATCAGGGGAATCCTCAACGTGGCCCCACCAACGAAATCGTAACGAGGAACCTATGCAAGAAAAAGAACCCGTGATACTTGTTGTCGATGACACCGAAGACAATCTCGATCTTCTTGAGTTTGCCTTAAAGCGGAAGCCCGTGCGCATGTTGCGTGCGGCCAGCGGCCAGGAGTGCCTCGCCCTTGCGGCAGAAAAGCAGCCGGATATTATTCTTCTCGATATCCAGATGCCCGAAATGGATGGATTCGAAACACTCAAGCGGTTACGTGCGAATCCGACGACGACAAAGATCCCGGTCGTCTTTCTGACCGCACAGCGAAAAGATGCTGACAGCATTGCAACCGGCCTGGCGCTTGGTGCAGAACAGTATTTGACAAAGCCGATTGATACCGACGAGCTGCTGGTTCGGACAAAAATGCTGATCGAGCTGAAACGGGCGCAGGCGGAACTGGAGCGCACCAAGGCGGATTTCATGGCGATGCTTGTTCATGATCTCAGGAGTCCCTTGATCGGTGTCAAGAGCGTCATCGAGCTCCTCCAGGATTCCGGAAAGGGTGCAATTCTGGGCGACGATCAATTCGAACTTCTGAATTCTGCTCACTCGTCCACGAAGAAACTGCTCGAACTGATCAGCGATTTCCTTGATCTCTCCAAGTACGAGGCAGGCACCATTGCGTTCGAGGCAAGTGCGATTCAGGTGGAGAAATTCGTTGACCAGGTGCTCCACCAGATGGATGTCCAGTTCCGGCAGCGGAACGTCAAAATCGTCAGAGCTATTCCAGAGAACCTACCTGATGTTTTTGTAGACGCGATGAAGACCGAGCAAGTTGTCATGAATCTCCTCAGCAATGCCCTGAAATTCACAAAGAGCGGCGGCACGGTGACGCTGGAAGCAGCGCCCATAACGGAAGAAGTGATAACAGCCGGCGGTTTGAAGAAGAAACAGTTCGTCAAGATCGGCATATCGGACAACGGAGTGGGGATCTCAGCCGATGAGGTGCCCTTGCTGTTTGAGAGGTACAAGCAGGTCTCGTCGGCGAAAATTGTGAAACAAAAAGGGACGGGGCTCGGCTTGGTGATTTGTAAGCGCATTGTCGAGGCTCAGGGGGGACGCATCTCAGCGGAAAGTGAACTTGGCAAGCGGACTACCTTCAGCTTCACGCTCCCAGTAGCAGAATGATGACTATTATCCATTTT
>Ga0187870_1001029_pt1 | contig 27448 bp, 23 predicted proteins | sample June2016WEW_13_1_3_FD_132974 | JGI IMG/M metagenome (GOLD analysis project Ga0187870, IMG submission 132974) | Peatland microbial communities from SPRUCE experiment site at the Marcell Experimental Forest, Minnesota, USA - June2016WEW_13_150 | ecosystem: Environmental > Terrestrial > Soil >... | reverse complement strand
GCGACTTGCGATGCCGCTTGCGTGGTATTGTTCGTGCGTTCTCCTTACGCACTGAGGGCAGCGTTTCAATGGTGCAGAAGTGAAAAGGAGTTCGTCAAGAGGGCGGGTTTTGTTATGATGGCGGCGGCCGCAATCCACCTCAAGTCACTCGATGATCGCGAATTTCTCCCGATGCTCAACGAAATCCGACGCGGATCGGATGATGAGCGCAATTTCGTCAGGAAAGCAGTCAATTGGGCATTACGTCAGATCGGAAAGAGGAATAAACGCCTGAATAAGCTGGCCATCGCAGAGGGAGAGCGCATCCGTAGAATCGAATCAAGAGCTGCCCGATGGATTGCCTCGGATGCACTTCGAGAGCTCCGGAATCCCCAGGTCCAGCGCCGACTGCAAAAATGGGAACAGAAATCCCGAACGCGCTAAATTTCCAGCCTCACGTCCCCCAGTTTACGCCGTAGTGACCAATTTACATCCTTGCACACAATTTGTTTGCTCAAAGTGAGCTATTCGATCTGAAAGAGTCGTGGAGATTCCTTTGAAGCTGACCTGCACATTTCATTGGCGCAGCTAACGCTCAAAATCTGAGAATCTCTACCATATTCTTGACAAACTATGAAATCATGTCTATATTGACGTTCGATTTTTACATTTTCCTCCACCGTTTTTACCCTTTCGAGCACTGATATGCTCACCGAATTCGGCAAAGTCCTTATTTTTCTCATCATTGGCGCAGTCTTCGTGGCGGCTGGGATGTTTGCATCCTGGATTCTGAGGCCGCGTCGACCATATCCCGGAAAAGTCGCCCCATATGAATGTGGCGAGGATCCGGTCGGAGACGCCTGGGTGAGATTCAACGTTCGATTTTATGTTGTAGCCCTCATTTTCCTCATTTTCGATGTAGAAGTGGTGTTCCTCTTTCCATGGGCTCTTGTCTTCCGTAACCTGGGACTTTTCGCCTTCCTCGAGATGGCGGTGTTTCTGGCGATACTCATCGTGGGGTTTGTGTATGTGTGGGTGAAGGGAGATTTGGATTGGGACAAGCCGCGGCCAGAAGTCCCTCGAGTCAATAGGATTTTAACTCCTCCGGTTGTAGCAGGGAAGACGGTAGAAGAGCATCCCGTCGTGCAATAGCCACATTTGGACTAAGCGACTACTATGGGTTTACTCGATCAAAGATTCGAAAACGGCAACGTCTTCGTCACATCAATGGAGAACTTGCTGAACTGGGCAAGACTCTCATCGCTCTATCAGATGCAATTCGGCCTGGCATGTTGCGCAATCGAAATGATGGCTGCGTCGGCATCCGATTTCGACATTATGCGGTTCGGTATCATTCCGCGAGCCACTCCCCGGCAGGCAGACGTGATGTTTGTCGCCGGAACCGTGACTTTGAAAATGGCCTCGCGCATCAAGAGGTTGTACGACCAAATGGCAGAACCGCGATATGTTATTTCCATGGGTAGCTGCGCGAATTGCGGTGGCCCGTACTGGGAGCACGGTTACCATGTCTTGAAGGGGGTCGACCGTGTGATCCCTGTCGATGTGTTTGTCCCCGGATGCCCTCCACGTCCCGAGGCGCTGCTTGAAGGCATCATCAAGCTGCAGGAAAAAGTAAGGAGAGAAAGCCTCGTGAAGAAGAAGTCTGTATAGGAGATGTCAGAAGAATGACCGCGGAAGAAATCTACAATAGTCTGAAAACGAAATTCGGCGATGCGATCCTCGAAGCGAAACTGGACGCGCTCCAGCCCTGGATTTCTGTTGACCCGGCGAAAACGAAAGAGATCGCACTTTTTCTTCGAGATGATCAGGCTATGCAGTTCGACTACATGATGTGCCTGAGCGGCGTCGACTACAACAAAGATGGAAAGCTCGGCATCGTGTATCATCTCTTCTCGATGGTGCATAAGCACAAGATTGTTCTAAAGGCATTCTGCACGAAGGAGAACCCGCACATTCAATCGGTATCGTCAGTGTGGGGAACCGCCAACTGGCATGAGCGGGAAGCGTTCGACATGTATGGCATCATCATCGATGAGCATCCCGACCTTCGCCGCATCCTCCTCCCATACGATTGGGAAGGGCACCCACTCCGCAAAGACTATAAGGTGCCTGAATTCTATAACGGGATGAAAGTCCCTTACTAACGGCAACCAGAATTTATCGGTATGATTGAGACGAAGACACTTCCTACCAGCTACGTTTCCCAGCCAGGAGCACTCAAGACCTCCAGCGGTCACACTCTTCGAACCGACGAGATGATCATCAATATGGGACCTCAGCACCCGTCTACGCATGGTGTGTTGCGTCTCGAGATCGTCGTGGACGGGGAGATCATCGTCGATGTCATTCCGCATATCGGTTATCTCCACCGGTGCTTCGAGAAGCATGCCGAGCACATGACGAACTACCAGCAGGTGATTCCGTACTGCGACCGGCTGGACTATTGCGCTGCGATCAATGAGGAGCATTCATACGTACTGGCGGTTGAACGACTGCTGAAGATCGAAGTCCCCGAACGCGTAGAGTACATCCGGGTGATCATGGCCGAGCTTCAGCGTATCGCCAGTCACCTTATCGCCGTCGGCACGTTCGGTATCGACGCCGGTGCGTTTACACCTTTCCTCTATGCCTTCCATGACCGGGAGCTTATCCTCAACCTGTTCGAGATGACCTGCGGCGCCCGCCTGCTCTATAACTACTTCTGGATTGGCGGACTGTCGCACGATATCCCGCCCCAATTCGTGGACAAGGCAAAGGAATTCTGCACGTATTTCAAGCCCCGTATCAAAGAGTTCAATGACCTCCTGACCTTTAATGAGATCTTCATCAAGCGCACGGCCAATGTGGGCGTGCTGCCGAAGGACGTTGCAATCAACTGGGCTTGCAGCGGTCCGATGCTCCGGGGCTCGGGGATCAACTGGGATCTCCGACGTGACGATCCGTATTCAGTGTACCATAAGCTCGAGTGGGAGCCGAAGGTCGGAAAAGGGGAAATGGGGACGGTTGGAGATGTGTTCGATCGTCACATCGTGCGTATGCGTGAGATGGAAGAGAGTGTCAGGATCATCGAGCAGGCACTCGCGGCGATACCGGCGGGAAATGTGCAGGCAGCAATTCCAAAGAGGATCCGGCCGGACGCAGGAGAGATCTACGCCCGGACCGAGACTCCCCGCGGCGAGCTCGGTTTCTATATCATCAGTGACGGCACCGGAACACCGTTTCGTGTGAAGGGCCGTGCACCGACGTTTGTGAACCTGAGCGTTCTGCCGGAAATCTCTCGTGGTGCGATGATCGCCGACCTCGTGCTCATCGCCGGGAGTGTCGATATTGTTCTCGGTCAGGTTGACCGGTAATTCGTTTCCTGAACATTTGTTCGTCAGTGCAGTAATCTAATTCTTGATAGAGACTATGGAAGCTTTTCAAAATCTTGGATTCTGGGGGACGCTGCTCGTCACGGTAGTGCTCAGCGCTCTGCCGATGGTCTTCATCCTTCTGTATGCGCTTGTAACGATCTACCTCGAAATGAAAGTCGCGGCACACGTCCAGGATCGTCTGGCCTATATGAGAACCGGATGGCACGGTGTGCTCCAACCAATCGCTGATTTTATCAAGCTGCTTCAGAAGGAAGACATCATCAGCGTCGCGGCGGACAGAAAGCTGTTCATCCTTGCTCCGTACATCGTATTCATCGGAACCTATGGCGGATACGCGGCGATCCCTTTCAGCAGCATCTTCATTGGCGCCAACATTGATCTAGGGGCGTTCTTCATCGTTGCCGTTTCGTCGCTGGTCGTCGTTGGTATCCTGATGGCCGGCTGGGCTTCGAACAACAAGTGGTCGATCTTCGGCGCTGTCCGCTCTGCGGCTCAGATGATAAGCTACGAGGTCCCGACTGTCCTGGCAATGATCGTCGGTGTGATGATTACCGGTTCGCTGAATCTCCAGGATGTGGTGAAATTCCAGGCAGGTGGAATTCAGGATTGGGTCGTCTTTGGCGGGCCGTTGCCGCTGCTGCAGAAACTCCTGATCTCTCCGTTCACGATCGTCACATTCCTGATTCTTTTTGTCGCATCCCTCGCCGAAGTCAATCGCACGCCGTTCGATTTGCCAGAAGCCGAATCCGAACTCGTTCAGGGATTCTTCACCGAATACAGCGGCATGCGCTGGGCGCTGTTCTACGTGGCTGAGTATGCGAATATGTTCCTGGTATCGGCTGTGGCGGTTTCGTTTTTCCTTGGTGGCTGGGGAAGCCCGTTTGGTTCGGCACTCTCTGGTCCAATCTGGGGCTTCTTCTGGTTTGTGATGAAGGGGATGGTACTGATCTTCCTGCAGATCTGGCTCCGCTGGACGCTTCCACGTCTGCGCGTCGATCAACTGATGTATACTTCCTGGAAAGTGCTGACGCCGTTCCTGTTCGTCTGTATCCTCGGTGTCGGTCTTATCTTAGTACTGTGAGATTGATTAATACCCGGTAGACTCTCTATGAGTGCTGTGACAACATACTTTAATAACATCTGGCTCGCGCTCTCCTCGATCGCCATCGGGATGAGGATCACGATCAAGCATCTGTTCGTCAAGAGCGTGACAACCCAATATCCGGACGCGAAACTTAAAATGCCCGAGCGGGCACGCAATCGTCTCTATGTGAATATCGACGACTGCATCGGCTGCGACCAGTGCGCAATGGCGTGTCCCGTGGATTGTATTACGATCGAAACGATCAAATCCACTCCCGATCAGGATCTGGGAACTACTTCGACCGGCCAGAAGAAGAAACTCCACGTCTCACAATTTGACATCGACATTGCGAAGTGCTGCTACTGCGGACTCTGTGTGCCTCCCTGTCCAACCGACTGCATCGTGATGACAGACGTGTACGAATTTTCCGAGTTCGATCGCCGGAATTTGATTTACAACTTCAGCATCATGACACCGCAGGATATCGAGCAAGCCGGGCAGAAACTGAAGAAGGCAGAAGAAGAGGCCGCTGCGAAGAAAGCAGTTGCCGCCGCTGGGGCTGCAGCAGCGAAAGCTGCAGCTGCCCAAGCTCCTTCTCAGGCGCCGCCTGCCGCTCCGGCCCCTGCGGGCGGAACTCAGACCCAACCACCAAGCACCCCGGCCTCAGATGCACCGGGCCAGGCTGGAAAGCCGTAATCGCCATGGATCTGTACACAATTGCATTCTATCTGTTCGCTTTCATTACGCTTGCTTCGGCGTCGATCGTCGTCTTCTCGAAGAACATTCTGTATTCCGGCTTCTCGCTCCTGTTTACCTTCTTTGGTGTCGCCGGTCTTTATGTCCTTCTGATGGCAGATTTCCTCGCCATTACACAGTTGATGATCTATGTCGGTGGCATCCTCGTCCTCGTGCTGTTCGGCATTATGCTCACGACGAAAGTCATCAGCGTGGATATGAAAACGGGAACCTTCCAGACACTGCCTGCCGTACTCGTCGTCGCTGCCCTGGCAGGGACGCTCATCGGGGTTTTCTGGACGACCGATTGGAAGATCGCGCCCGATGCACAGGGATTTGAAAAGACAGCGCCGCGAATCGGGGAAATGCTCCTGAGCAATTACCTGTTGCCTTTTGAGGTGGCTTCGGTGGTCCTGCTTGTTGCCCTGGTTGGTGCTGCGATGATCGCACGCAGAGAAAAACACACGTTGTAATCAGAACTTGAATGAGATGTGTCCGCTCCCGACCGAGCGTGTGACAACGGAGTATACGGTATGACGATTGCACAATTCTTACAGTGGTTGCAGACTCCCGGCCTGAACCATTTTCTGCTGATCAGCGGCATCCTGTTCTCGCTAGGCGTCTTCGCGATTCTGACACGCCGCAACGCGATCATGGTCCTCATGGGAATTGAGCTTGTGCTGAATGCAGCCAACATCAACTTCATCGCGTTTTCGAGGTTTACCACCGGGACGCTGGATGGACAGGTCATAGCGATCTTTGTGATCATCCTGGCAGCTGCCGAGGCGGCAATCGCCCTCGCAATCGTCCTGAACATTTACCAGAACTTCAACAGTGTGAACGTTGACGAAATCAATCGACTGAAAGACTGAAACGAACGACTTTTTCACCCGGAACAGACGACTTAAAAACTGACAATGTCTCACGATACGATTATCCAGCTTAGCGTTGTTGCCTATCTTCTCCCGCTTCTCGGGTTTGCAGTCTTGATTTTCTTCAACAAGCGCCTCCCGAGGCAGGGTGATATCATCGAGACGGGGATCGTGTTCCTTGGCCTGATCCTCTCAGCGGTGATCTTTGCTGTGAAGATGGGCTCCTACCACGACGAAACGATTCAGGCGACATTTACCTGGGTGAACTGGGGGACCGTGCCAGGCGTCGGACCGATGACCATGACGCTTGGTCTGATGGTCGACAACCTGTCAGCCGTGATGATGCTCGTCGTTTACATCGTGAGCGCGTTCGTCCACCTGTATTCGATCGGTTACATGCGCGGCGATGTCCGCTACGGTCGCTATTTCGCCTACCTGGGTGTTTTCACGTTCTCGATGCTCGGGATCGTCGTGACGAACAACTTCTTCATGATGTATGTGTCGTGGGAGCTGGTCGGTCTGAGCTCTTACTTGCTGATCGGCCACTGGTTTGAGAAGAAATCAGCCAGCGATGCGGCCAAGAAGGCGTTCATCGTGAACAGGGTGGGCGACGTTGGGATGTTCATCGGTATCTTGATCCTGTTTGCGACATTCCACACGTTCAGCTTCGACACGATTTTCGAATCGATGAAGGCGGGGACGCTTCCGTTCGGCAGCGAAGCGTGGCTTACCGCAGCCGGCATCCTGGTGTTCTGCGGCGCAGTCGGCAAGTCGGCTCAGTTCCCGTTGCACGTTTGGCTACCCGATGCAATGGAAGGCCCGACACCTGTCAGCGCATTGATCCACGCTGCGACGATGGTTGCTGCAGGCGTCTACCTGATTGCGCGCACATTCCCCATGATGACCGCCGATGCGCTGATGTGGATCGCGGCAATCGGTGCTATCACGGCGTTTATCGCTGCAACGATCGCCATCGCTCAGAACGACATCAAAAAGGTTCTCGCATACTCGACAATTAGTCAGCTTGGCTATATGGTGATGGGGCTCGGAGTTGGTGCATACACTGCTGGCTTCTTCCATCTCACCACGCATGCAATGTTTAAGGCCGGATTGTTCCTCGGCTCGGGTTCTGTGATCCATGCGATGCATCATGCTCTGCATCACGCTGGTGATCACCATACGGATGCCCAGGACATCAGGAACATGGGGGGCTTGAGGTCGAAGATGCCGATCACGTTTTGGACCTTCGTGATGTATACGCTGGCGATCTGCGGAGTACCGTTCACGTCGGGGTTCCTGAGCAAGGACGAGATCCTGGCTGGAACACTAGCCTACGCAAACCTCACCGGCCGCTGGTACATTCCAATCATAGCGTTCTTCGTGGCAGGCTTGACAGCGTTCTACATGTTCCGTCTCGTGATCCTGACATTCCTCGGCGAGCATAAGGATCATCATCGGTTCGATGCGATCCACGAGTCGCCGAAGACAATGACGATCCCGCTGATCGTGTTTGCCGTCCTCTCTTTCTTCGCATTCTTCAGTCTCAACCCGTTTGGTGCCTCGAGCGGCTGGGTGTACAGCGCATTGCCCAGACCAGAGTCGGTTGTGCCGGCAAGTGTTGCTGCCGCCGGACCTGAGCTCTTCGAGGAAACAGTCCACCATGGACATTCCCTTGCCATGGTGCTCTCGTTGCTTGTCGCAGGCCTCGGGATCCTTGGTGCGTTCGCGACTTACTATTGGAAAAAGATTGACGCTGATGCGATTGCTGCGAAGGTCGGACCGTTGTATCGCTTCCTCCTCAACAAATGGAAGTTCGACGAGCTGTACGACGCCACGGCTGTGGCGGGAACCGTGGGTATCGCAAAGCTTGCGCGATGGTTCGACAACCGGATTGTCGACGGGATCGTCAATGGAACGGCGAGCTGGACGAAAGGACTCACGCTCGGGACAAAGCGAAATTGGGAAGAGGGGACCGTCAGTTCAATCTTCTACATGATCGTTACGGGCGCTCTCTCACTCTACGTCGGGTGGATCGTCGGTGTCGGCCTGATGCCCGCTGAGGCGGCGATTGGGGCGATCGTCGGGTATGTCGTGCTTGGGTTCGCTGTCGCGGGGTTGACGTTTTTCCTCTTTTACGTCGGTGTGGGAGGATTTGATAACCACATCGTAGACGGACTCGTCAACGCTACCGCATACCTCGCCGGTTTCTTTGGCCTGCTGCTGCGCCGTGTGCAAACCGGAAGGGTGCAAACCTATCTTGCATTCGTGATTCTTGGTGTCATGATTCTCTTCCTCTGGTTTCGTTAAGCCGGAGGCTTGGTGGTGATCAGCAACGCGGATTTCGTTCGACTTGACTTCATGAAGGAGTAGACTACAAATGGAATTCCTGGGATTCGGTGTACTGAGTTGGATAACGTTCATCCCGATCGTCGGCATGATCCTGGTCCTCTTTATCCCGAAAGAGAATCAGAGCGCCATGAAGTGGACAGCGGCGGCGGCGACATTCCTGCAACTCGTGTTTGCTGTGATGATTTATTTCCATTTCGACCGGAATCTCACCGGTATCAACACTCAGGCAGGGATGCAGCTTGTCGAGAAGGCTTCGTGGATCGATATCCGCGGTGTCCCGTGGTTTGGCAGGATACACGTGGATTATTTCCTTGGCGTCGACGGTCTAAGTGTCCCGATGGTTATCCTGACCGCTCTCATCAGCTTCGTCGCAGTGTTCGCTTCCTGGAACATTCCGAAGGCGCTGAAGGGTTATATGGCGATGCTTCTGCTCCTGGATACCGGGATGATGGGCGTGTTTGTATCCCTCGATTTCTTCCTGTTCTACGTTTTCTGGGAAGTGATGCTTCTCCCGATGTACTTCCTGATCGGCGTATGGGGTGGCCCGCGTCGTGAATACGCGGCCATCAAGTTCTTCCTGTATACACTTCTTGGAAGCGTGTTGATGCTCCTTGCTGTGATCGCCTTGTATTTCAGCGTCACGGTGCCGGATGGCACCACGGGAGAGAGAATCTACACCTTCAATATGCTTGCGATGATGAACCCGGCCAATTTCCAGACCGGTTCGTTGCTCGCCGGATTGGGAACGTATTGGAGACATCTCGCGTATATCGCACTGTTCATCGGTTTTGCAATCAAAGTACCTATCTTCCCGTTCCACACCTGGTTGCCCGATGCGCACGTTGAAGCGCCGACGGCCATCAGCGTGATCCTTGCTGGCGTTCTGCTGAAGATGGGAACGTACGGCCTCCTGCGGATCAGCTTTCCAATATTCCCAGAGCTTGCGATGTACTACGCTTTTCCATTGGCGATCGTCGCTCTGATCAATATTGTCTATGGCGCTCTCTGCGCAATGGCCCAGCAGGATTTCAAGAAGCTCATCGCCTATTCCAGCATCAGCCATATGGGCATTGTGCTCCTCGGAATGTCCGCGATGAATACGCAGGGGATGATGGGGGCTGTGTTCCAGATGTTCAACCACGGCACGATCACCGCAATGCTCTTCTTGATTGTGGGGGTCATCTACGACCGTGCCCATACCCGTGACCTGGACGCGTTTGGCGGCCTCGCAATCACCATGCCGAAGTACACAGGCATTATGACAGTTGCATTTTTTGCTGCCCTGGGCCTGCCAGGCCTGAGCGGCTTCATCTCTGAAGCGTTCTCCTTCCTCGGTGCGTTCCAGACATTCCGCACTGTGACGATTATCGCGACGCTCGGTATCATCTTGACGGCGGCTTATATGCTCTGGACCCTGCAACGGGTGTTCCTGGGTCAGCCAAATGAGAAATGGGCCTCGCTGCCCGACATCAACGGCAGGGAGCTTTTCACGCTCGTGCCGCTCGCAATCGTCGTGCTTGTGCTGGGTATTTATCCATCGTTGATGCTCGACCTGATGACCTCATCCTTGAACCACCTGGTCGAATTCGTGAAACAGGGGGGAAGCGCTGTCGCTCTTGTTCGTTGATGTATTTGTATCGATCTGTTGATACGTGTTGAATCGACTACTGAAAACAATATCATGGTAGACCAAGTCTTACAGAGTCTGGCAAAGTTTCTTCCCGAAACTACCCTGACTATCACATTCTGCCTGGCACTGCTCGTCGGTGTTATCTTCCGTTCGCGGCCCAGGTACTCGCTGATCGTCGCATTGCTCGGCATCCTCGTTTCCATCGGGTTCACAGTACAAGAGATGGGGACCGTGCAATCGATCTTCTCGGGGATGATTGCCGTCGATCCCTTTGCGATCTTCTTCAAGCTGTTGGTCGGTGTCTGTGCCGTCATCATATTCCTTTTCTCCATCTATTCCTCGGAGGTCCAGTCCACGATCAAGCGGCTCGCGGAGTACTCTTCGCTGTTGGTCGCTATGACGCTGGGAATGTACCTGATGGCTGGCGCTACAAATCTGCTGATGATCGTCTTGTCAATCGAATTGACGGGCCTGAGCTCATACGTCCTCTCCGGTTATGTAAAAGAAGCCCCTGATTCTAGTGAGGCGTCGTTGAAATACATCATCTATGGCGCTCTTTCGACGGGCCTGATGTTGTACGGTATTTCGATAATCTTCGGACTCACAGGCGGAGCAACCGATATTTTTGCGATTAACAGGGCCCTTTCCACGGGTACTGTCAATCCGATCGCCCTGCTCGTGGCAACGCTTCTGATCATTGCCGGCATGGGTTACAAGATCTCCGCGGTCCCGTTCCACTTCTGGACGCCGGACGTGTACGAAGGTGCTCCCATCACTATCACGGCCTTCCTCTCCGTTGCGTCGAAAGCGGCTGGTTTTGCGATCCTGATCCGGTTCTTCAAGGTCTCGTTCATTGATTCAAATGCGTACGGGCTGCCAGCCGGATTCTGGTCGACTCTGCAGGAATTCGAATGGAATAAGATCATTGCGATACTTTCTGTCCTGACGATGACCCTCGGAAACCTCGTGGCGGTCTGGCAGAACAATCTCAAGCGGCTCCTTGCTTACTCGAGCATTGCACACGCAGGATACATGCTCATGGGAATCGCCGTTCTGAGCGACAAGGGAATAGCGGCCGTTCTGATCTATTTTGTGGTCTACATGTTTATGAACCTCGGTGCCTTCTATGTCGTGATGCTTGTCGCAAACAAGACCGGGAGTGAAGACATCGACTCGTACAAGGGTCTTGGCTACAGGGCGCCGTTCATGAGCGTGTGCTTCGCGATCTTCTTCATCTCACTGGCAGGTCTGCCGCCCACTGCGGGGTTCATCGGAAAGCTTTTTCTCTTCGCCTCATTGCTCGATGCGAGATGGGTGTGGCTGGCGGTGGTCGGAGCGATCAACAGCGTCATCTCACTGTACTACTACGTCCGTGTTGTGAGGAATATCTTCCTGCGCGACCCCGAGGGGAATGCGGAGCAATTGACGTTCAGCGCGCCGCAAATTGCGCTCGTTCTCCTGCTTGTTGTCCCGACGCTCTTGTTTGGATTGTACTATTCACCGATCGTCGAACTTGCGAACGCATCCGTCACGATGATAGGGATTCGCTGAGATCGATCTGGCTCTGATCGAGTAGGTTTGTAAACACACAGCCTCCTCCCGGAAAACTGGGAGGAGGCTGTTTCATTTCGGTGGGGCGAATCGGTTTGTCTCTCTGCACTGCCTGGATAGCAGGAAGGATGCTACTTTTTGCTACCTTCGACTCCTGCGTTTGTTCGCTCTTTCATGGATGAGGCGCACGCCGTCGAGAACGAGCGATGGGACGCACTCTCTGATTGACTGCGAGCGGCTCGCCATCAATCGGGAGAATCCCCCGGTGGCGATCACGAGGGCGTCCTTTCCCTCTCGCTTCCGGATCTCTTCCTGAATTCTCTCCACCATTCCTTCAAGGGCATCGACTGCTCCATAGAGAATGCCGGCCTGCATGCTCGAAACGGTGTCTTTCCCGATGACCGTCTTCGGGAAGTGCAGCTCGATTTTTGGGAGTTTCGCCGCACGCCTGTGAAGGTCGACCGCGGATGTTTCGATGCCGGGAGCGATGACGCCTCCGAGATAGTCTCCCGTACCCGACACAACATCGTACGTGGTGGCGGTCCCAAAGTCGATGATGATCAGTGGGCCTCCGAATGACGCAAATCCAGCGACCGCGTTGCAGAGACGATCAGCCCCGACAGAATTTGGGTCGTCGTACAGAATCTTTATTCCGAGGTCGAGGGAGGAAGAGATGTTCAGTGGTTCGACTTTGAAGTACTTCCGCGCCATAACGGTGAAGATGTCCGTCAGATTCGGGACAACGGACGAGATGCCAATTCCCTGGATATCCTTGAGAGAGATCTTCTTCTCTTTGAGGAACAGGCTGACCTGGGTCCCGACTTCATCCTCCGTTCTCTGGAGCATGCTTGTGACGCGCCAATCCGCGATGAGTTTGGACCTCCGGTAGATTCCAAATACTGTATGCGTATTACCGATGTCTATTGCGAGAAGCATTGTGCAGTCCTTCAGACGTTGTCAATGAGGTCTCACGATACTAGCGTGACATCTCCGGCGTAAACGGTTTGTGTGCCTGCGGTTGTGGAGATGACCAGACCTCCATCGTGATTGAGCCGGAGCGCCGTCCCTTCGATCATGTGGTCATGTTGCTGCACTGTCACGCTCTTTCCAAACATCTGGCATCGCTTTGTCCAATCCGCTACGATGAGATCAAAATCCCCCTTACGAGCAGACTCGTAAAGAACATCCAACTCCGTGAGAACAGCCTGGAAAATCGTTTTCCGGTCATACTCTTTGCCCGTTTCACGGGCAAGCGAGGTTGCCTTACCGGCGATATCAGGTGGAAGAGCCCGTTGGTTGACGTTGATGCCGACTCCGACAATAGCATATCCGAGGCCTGATTGCTGGAACGAATTTTCAAGGAGTATTCCGCAGAATTTCCTCTTATGCAGAAGCAGATCATTCGGCCATTTACACTCGACCGGTTCACTGATACATTTCTCGATCGCCCGCGCAACAGCCGCCGACGCGTACAGCGTCAGAAGTCCGGCCAGCTCGACCTTTACCATGGGTCTCAGCAATACTGAGAACAAGAGATTGGATTCGGGCTCGGATATCCACGTCCTTCCCAGCCGTCCGCGGCCATTTGTCTGAAAATCGGCAACGACAACGGCGCCTTCCGAAGTGTCGACGTCGCCAAGCGTCCGCGCACAGGCATTGGTGGAGTCGATCGTCTCAAACGCGAAGATCTTGTTCCCCACAACCCTTGTAGCCAAACCTTCTGACAGCTCTTCCTTAGAATACATCCTGGTTACTTGGCGAACATGGAAGAACCCACATTCTTTACAAGCCCGCCCTTCATGTTCGCGACCTTCCAGCCCGTTTCATAGATAACGTGAATGATGCGCACCATTCTGTCGAATAGGATCTTGTCCACCGTGTCGGTGGGTCGATGGTAATCGGCATGTACGCCCGTGAAGAAGAATACAATAGGGACTCCGTTCTTGGCGAAGTTATAGTGGTCGCTGCGGCGATAAAACTGATTGGGGTCCTTGTCATCGTTGAAGGTGTAGTCAAGAACGAGGTTTTCAGTTTCCTTGTTCGACACTTTCAGGATACTGTCAAGCTGCGTGCTGATCTTGTCGGATCCGATCACATAGACGTAGTTGTTGCTCTTCAGTTCGTCGTATTTGTTGTCCGTCCGGCCAATCATATCGGTGTTCAGATCGGCAACGGTCTTCTCAAGAGGGAGGATGGGGTGATTCACATACCAGCTGGAGCCCCAAAGGCCCTTTTCTTCGCCGACGACAGTCATGAACAACATGCTTCGCTTGGGTTTTACCGGGTTCGATGTGAATGCCTGGGCCAATTGAAGCACCGTGACTGTTCCGGAACCATCATCATCCGCTCCCGGGTAGATGACCCCCTCGGGTGTAATCCCAAGGTGGTCATAGTGTCCGGTGAACGCGACAACCTCGTTTTTCAGTTTTGGATCGGATCCTTCAAGGAAACCAAGGACATTCTCGGTCGTTTTCAGCTCTTTCGAGTTTCCAATATTGATGGTGACCGTTGTCTGATTGAGCGCGACCGGTTGAAATGAAGAATCTTGATATGCAGCAAGACGCAACTGGCTGAGTGTCTTGCCGGATTCCTTCAGGATGGCCGCAGCGATATCAGGGCTTATCAAGGGCGGAAAGCCAGAGCCAGATCGACCGGCGCGCACCTCGCCCCCGACGACAGCCATGGCTCCACGTTTCATCGTTGCTTCAAATCTGGGGGATTGTCTCTCGAATGAGAGCGCTCCGGAATCATCGGCAATGACGATTCTTGCAAGGCTCCCTGTAAATGGCCTGTTGAGCATGAGACGCGTGCGGGGAGATACGGAGGTGTCGCGCGCGTCTTGTTTTCTTCCGGGAAGCACCATCACGATTTTTCCCTTGGTCAGCATCGAGTCGACTTTCGTGTCCATATATCCTACGAAGATGACAGGAGCTGTCACAGGACCGTCCAACGCGGAAGTTGCATAAAAGCCTCTGCCGATTGTGAAGGTGGATGTGCCCTGCTTGGTCGTAACGGCGAGCGTCGACTTGTCGCTGATCTTCGTCACTTCCACATTGAATCGCTGGAAGTACGAGCCGCTGTCTCCAATTGGTTTGAGGCCGAGACGTTGAAACTCTGACGCGATGTATCGCGCCGCTACCTTCTGCCCTCTCGTTGTCGTTTCCCTTCCCTCCAAGTCAGGTGAAGCGATAAAATGCAGTCGGGCGCTCAGGTCATTTGCGTTGATCGATTGATAGCCAACGCGTGCTTCCTTCGGGATTCGGGGATTCTGCGCGAGCACCAATGCGCAAGGAATGAGGAGGAGGAGGAAAAGACGTCGCATGGGAAACCTCAGAAGTGAGTAGTGTGATTTGAACATGCTGTTGAGTTCGAACGCGGCAAATACAATAGCTAAAACACCCTTCATAATCAACAAGGGCGATACGGGCATCGACCTGAAAATATTTCAGTCATGCTGTCAGAGTAGCGGAATGACGTGACAAATATGAAGATTCGACTCTGCCAAAATGTCGTATCGTCAGGCTCGTCCACCAAGGCCATTTGCAGAAAAGCGCTGAAATCACTGCGCATTAGAGGTTTGATCATCTAAGACGAGGGTGGCACACAGATTGCAAAACATGGGTCACGAGCAAGCAAGAACAAAAACCAAAGAAAGGGACAAAACATGTTGCTGCAGTTTGATTTTCCGAAGACGTTCAACGATCTCCTCGAGGACACCATTCAGACAGATTACGCTTCATCGAGGGTAAGCGTTCCCGCGATGGACATCGCGGAGTATGAAAACGAGTACGCTGCAATTGTCGAACTTCCCGGTGTGAAGAAGGAAGATGTCAAGATTACGTATGAGAAGAACGTCCTGACAGTGGAAGGCGTGCGGAAGCCATATGAGATTCCACAGGATGCACGGCTTCTGCTCAATGAGATGCACGTCCGAGATTTCAGCCGTTCAATTCGGGTTCCGGTTGAGATCGATGCGACCGCCATCAGCGCTAAGCTTGAGAATAGCATACTGAAGGTTGTGTTGCCGAAGTCGCAAGAAGCACGCGCTCGTACCATTGCAATTAAATAGATGATAGGAGGAAACACTATGTCACTGATTCGATGGAATCCAACACATGAAGTGAACCGGTGGCCCTCTGACTTCTTTGGAATCCAGCGGGAGATCGACCGAGTATTCGACAACTTCTTCCGTGGCGGTGTACAGGCCGATGAGAGCTTCATGACTTCGTACTGGGCACCTGCCGTGGATATTGCCGAACAGGAGAACGAGTACATCGTCAAGATGGAACTCCCCGGAGTCAACAAGGAGGATGTGAAGATCAGTCTCGAATCCAATATCCTGACGATCAAAGGCGAGAAGAAGCAGGAGAAGGAAGAGAAGAACAAGAATCTTCACAGGGTTGAGCGGTCGTATGGTTCGTTCCAGCGGTCGTTCACTCTGCCGACGACGGTGAAGAGCGACAAGATCGACGCGGTCTTTATGGATGGGGTTTTGTCAGTCTCTCTCCCGAAAGCGGAAGAGGCGAAACCGAAGCAGATTGAAGTCAAGGTGAAGTAACGCGGACAATCAAAGTCCATAGAGGAACAGAACGTCGGTCGGGTCCGCTGGTGGGGTGGGCCCGACCATTTTCATTGGAAGACGAGAACAAGAGTTTACTTAACAAATCAGCATCAACGAAAGCTGTTTCAATTAAAGAGGAGTAATCAAGACATGTCAACCAAATCGAGCAAAATCATCGGAATCGATCTCGGCACGACGAATTCAGTTGTCGCTGTGATGGAAGGGAATGATCCTGTCGTCATTGCGAACGCAGAGGGTGCGCGCACTACGCCATCGGTCGTGGGTTTTCCGAAATCCGGAGAACGGCTTGTCGGTGCTGCTGCGAAACGCCAGGCGGTGACAAACTCACAGAATACCGTCTATTCCATCAAGCGGTTCATGGGGCGCTTCTACAACGAAGTCAATGAAGAGATGAAACTGGTCCCCTATAAGGTCATCAAGGGGGATAATAACACGGCACGCGTAGAGATCGGTGATCGTGTCTATTCACCCCCCGAGATCTCAGCAATGATTCTGCAAAAAATGAAGCAGACGGCGGAGGACTACCTGGGGACGAAGATCACGGAAGCTGTCATCACAGTGCCCGCATATTTCAATGATGCTCAACGCCAGGCAACGAAAGAAGCGGGCGAAATTGCAGGGTTGACTGTCCGCCGCATCATCAATGAGCCAACGGCCGCCGCTCTGGCGTACGGCATGGACAAGAAGGGGAAGGATGCAAAGGTTGCCGTCTTCGACTTGGGCGGTGGAACCTTTGATATCTCGATCCTCGAGCTCGGCGATGGCGTGTTTGAAGTGAAATCGACCAATGGCGATACTCACCTCGGTGGCGATAACTTCGACATGCGGGTTCTGGAGTATATCGCTGATGAGTTCAAGAAGCAGGAAGGAATTGACCTGCGAAAGGATCCGATGGCGCTTCAGCGGCTGCGTGAGGCAGCGGAGAAGGCCAAGATGGAACTCTCGCAGCTGATGCAGACCGAGATCAACCTGCCGTTCATTACAGCGACCTCGGAAGGGCCCAAGCATCTGAACCTGACGCTCACACGCGCGAAATTTGAGCAACTAGTTGAGGATTTGATTAAACGTTGCCTGCCTCCCGTTGAAAAGGCGCTCAAAGACGCCGGTTTGAACCCAAATCAGATTGATGAAGTCATTATGGTGGGTGGAATGACGCGTATGCCAAGGGTGCAGATGCTTGTGAAAGATATCTTTGGAAAAGAAGGACATAAAGGAGTTAACCCGGACGAAGTCGTTGCAGTCGGCGCGGCCATCCAGGGGGGCGTTCTCTCCGGTGATGTGACAGATGTCTTGCTGCTTGATGTTACGCCGCTGACAATGGGAATTGAGACCCTCGGCGGTGTCATGACTCAGATGATACAGGCCAATACAACGATTCCGACGAAGAAGAGCGAAATCTTCTCGACGGCATCTGACAGCCAGCCTTCTGTCGAAATCCACGTTCTTCAGGGCGAACGTCCGATGGCGATTGACAATCGCTCGCTTGGACGGTTCCATCTCGACGGGATTCCGCCCGCACCCCGGGGAGTCCCCCAGATCGAAGTGACGTTCGATATCGATGCGAACGGCATCCTTCACGTCTCGGCGAAGGACAAGGCAACGAACAAAGAGCAAAGCATACATATCACTGCATCGAGCGGGCTCAATAAGGAAGAAATCGACAAGATGAAGTCCGACGCCCAGTCACATTCGGCGGAAGACAAGAAGCGCAAGGAAGAGATCGAGATCAAGAACCAGGCTGATAACCTTGTCTTCCAGACGAGGAAACAGCTCAAAGATCTCGCCGAGAAAATGTCCGACGATGTGAAAGCGAAAGTCGAGAGTGCCGCAACCGCACTTGACGAGGCGGTCAAGGGGGGCAATCACAACGACATCAAGGCAAAGATGGAGATACTCAACGACGCGTGGAATGAAGCATCGACGAAGATGTACGAATCTGCCCGCGGTCAACAGGCTGGTGGTCCAACGGCGGGACAACCGTCGGAAGGTCAACAGCAGCAACAGCAGCCAAGTGGCGACAAGGGGAAGAAGGTCGAAGACGCCGATTTCGAGGTTGTGGACGATAAGTAACCTCACCCTTTGGCTGGCGGTCTGCAGGTTGCAGACGCCGTGAGAAGAAAAAAGGCGAGGTGATCCCTCGCCTTTTTTTACTGTGGAGTGACGAACATGAATTTCAACAAATTTACATTGAAATCGCAGGAGGCCGTGCAAAATGCCCAGGAAATTGCCTCGAGCTACAGCAACCAGGCAATTGAGCCGGAGCATCTGTTGGCCGCTCTCGTTCAAGATAGCGAAGGAATCGTCGTACCGCTCCTCCAGAAGATCGGAGGGAACCTCAACTACCTGAAAATCAAGATCAACGAATCCATCGAGAAGCTTCCGAAGGTGCAAGGGGCGGGACTGGGAAGCCAGAATCTTTCGACGGCCCTTGGGCAGGTGTTCGAGGCTGCGCAGAAGGAAGCTGCCCAACTGAAGGATGAATACATAAGCACCGAACACCTCTTGCTCGGATTGCTGGATGACGGAAACCGGAAGGCGTCCGGAGCATCAAGGCTCCTTCAAGATCAGGGAGTGACGAAAGACGCGGTCTACAGAGCTCTTCGTGAGGTGAGAGGGTCACAGCGAGTGACCGATCAGAACCCCGAGGATAAGTATCAGTCGCTGGAAAAATTCGGCAGGGATCTGAATGAGCTCGCCCGGAAGGGAAAACTCGATCCCGTGATTGGACGCGAGGATGAAATCCGTCGCGTCCTCCAGGTACTTTCCCGGCGGACGAAAAACAACCCGGTTCTGATCGGAGATCCCGGCGTCGGCAAGACTGCTATCGCCGAAGGTATTGCACAGCGAATCGTGCAGGGAGATGTTCCCGATACATTGAAATCTAAACGAATCGTTGCCCTCGACATGGGCTCGCTCGTTGCCGGAACCAGCTTTCGCGGACAGTTCGAGGAGCGTTTAAAGTCTGTCCTTAAGGAGGTCTCGGAATCGAACGGGGAGATCATCCTGTTTATTGATGAACTCCACACGCTCATAGGCGCCGGGGCTGCTCAAGGTTCGGTTGATGCAGCGAACATGCTCAAGCCAGCGCTCGCTCGCGGCGACTTGAGGGCCATTGGCGCAACCACGATTGATGAATACCGAAAACACATTGAGAAAGATGCAGCCCTGGAGCGCAGGTTCCAGCCAGTGCTGGTGGATGAGCCGTCTGTCGAGGATACGATCTCCATTCTAAGGGGACTTAAGGAGCGCTACGAAGTACATCATGGAGTGCGCATCACTGACGGCGCCATCGTGGCCGCGGCACAGTTGAGCCACCGATACATCACTGACAGGTTCTTGCCTGACAAGGCGATTGACTTGGTCGATGAAGCTGCTTCGAAGCTTCGGATTGAGATCGATTCGATGCCGGAAGAACTCGATTCAGTTGAGCGGAGGATCAAGCAACTCGAAATCGAGCGTGAAGCGATCAAACGTGAGCGGGATGAAGATTCCCGGGAACGCTCGGCTGCAATATCGAAGGAATTGGCACAGCTCAATGAAGAACGCTCGGAGCTGCGCGCTCACTGGCAGCTCGAAAAGGAGCTCATCCAGTCCATTAGGAAAATGAAGGAGGAGATGGAGCGCACGAAGCTTGAAGCCGAGCAGAAGGAGCGGCAGGGGGACCTGGGCCGGGTTGCGGAGTTGCGCTATGGCGTCATCGCCGGAATCGAAAAGAAGCTCAAGGAAGCTTCCGGGAAGTTGAATGAGGTACAGAAGCACAAGAAGATGCTCAAAGAAGAAGTCGACGCTGAGGACATCGCCGAAATCGTTGCGAAATGGACGGGAATCCCCGTGCAACGGATGCTGGAAAGCGAGCGAGCAAAGCTGCTGCATCTCGAAGACAAGATCCACGAGCGGCTGGTCGATCAGCAGGATGCAGTGAAGGCGGTAGCGGATGCGATCCGCCGCAGCCGGGCTGGTTTGCAGGATGAAAAGCGCCCGATTGGCTCGTTTATTTTCCTTGGGAGCACTGGCGTTGGGAAAACCGAGTTGGCAAGGGCACTGGCTGAATTACTCTTTGATGATGAGTCCGCGCTTGTTCGCATCGACATGAGCGAGTACATGGAAAAGTTCTCCGTTTCCCGTCTGATCGGTGCACCCCCGGGATATGTCGGGTACGAAGAAGGGGGACAGCTCACGGAGGCGGTACGGCGTAAGCCCTATTCGGTCGTTTTGCTTGATGAGATCGAGAAAGCGCATCCGGAGGTATTCAATGTTCTGCTACAGCTCCTGGATGAGGGACGGCTGACGGACAGCAAAGGGCGAACGGTAAACTTCAAGAATACCATCGTCATCATGACTTCGAACCTCGGGTCTCACCTGATCCAGGATAAACTACAGACTCTGACCGAGGAGAACCGTGATGATTTGATGGATGAACTCAGGGTCCGGTTGCTTGAGATGTTGAGGCAGAGTATCCGTCCGGAGTTTCTCAATAGAATAGATGAGATCATTCTCTTTAAGCCGCTGACTCTGACTGAAATCAAGCAGATCGTGGATCTGCAGCTCGCCGTCGTGCAGAAACTGGTTACGACAAAGGAGATTACGCTTGAATTCACCAGGGATCTCAGGGAATGGCTCGCGAGGGCAGGATTTGATCCGAGCTTTGGAGCCCGTCCGCTGAAGCGAACGATTCAGCGGCACGTCATCAACCGGCTCTCGGAAAAAATACTTGCCGGTGAGATCGTTGCGGGAGATCACGTCGAAGTTGATGTGGATGACCGCGGTGGAACAGAGTTCATCACAAAAGCCAGAGCAAAAGTCGCTGGGTAATCCTGCTTCGTTCAAACGCGATCCCCCTTTCCTCATCAAGGATAGGGGGATTTCTTTTTTGTGTGCCGACCAATTTCTCTGTATCTTACTGGCATGAAGCTCTCTTCACTGCTTGGTCATACACGCGAAGTTCTCCAACTCGTGCGGGATTCTGGGAGGCCCGCGGACAATCTCATCGACGCCTTTTTCCGGACGCACAAGTACCTGGGTTCACACGATCGCCGGTTTGTCGCTGAGACGACGTACGGCACGCTGCGCCACCTCCGGAGATGCGAAACAGTCCTTCTCCAGGCTCTCGGTGCTCACGCCGAAGGAATACTCCCGGAAGATGGGTTCTTGCTCCTCGCTGTCACATATCTCACGACAATCGATCAGCGCACACCTCTCAATGTCGCTGATGTCAGTGAGGCCCTCAAGTCAGCGAGACTGAGGCCGCACCTTCATTCAATCTTACAGGCAATTCCTCAAGCCCAGATGCCGGAATCGGGCGATCCGGTCGAACGGATTGGATTGCAGTATTCGTTTCCGGATTGGATTGTGCGCCGATTCCTGGATCAGTATGGGGAAGCGGAGACGGAACTGATATGTGAGAGCCTCAATGGGCAGGCACCCCTGTCGTTGCGGGTCAATACGTTGAAGACAACTGTTGAGGAATGCCAGAAGTCGCTGGCAGAAGAGGATATCCAGACGCAGCCAACCCGTCTTTCGCCTTTTGGCCTCGTCGTGTCGAAGCGTATGAATGTGTTCCAACTCCAGGCGTTTCGCAACGGATTCTTCGAAGTTCAAGATGAAGGGAGTCAGCTTTTGCCGTTTCTTGTCGATCCAAAGCCGACGGCAAAGGTGCTGGATGCCTGTGCCGGAGCCGGTGGCAAGACGCTCGAGTTGTCTGCCCTGATGAAGAACCGTGGCGAAATCGTGGCCGCAGACGTTCACAGCACACGATTAGAAGAACTCCGTCGGCGTATGCGCCGGGCCGGAGCTTCGAATGTCAGAATTCGTCGAGTAGATGATGTCTCAGAGCTGGCAGATCGCCACCGCGACTATTTTGATGTCGTGCTCCTCGATGCGCCCTGCAGCGGAATAGGAACGCTTCGAAGAAACCCCGGGATGAAGTGGGTGGTTACTGAGGAGACCGTGAGCGAAGTAGCGCAGAAGCAATTGCATATCCTCGAAGCGAGCGCCGACCTGGTGAAGCCGGGTGGAATCATAGCATACGCTACGTGCACGCTGTTTCGGGAAGAAAATGAAGATATTGTGGAGAAATTCCTAGGAACTCATCCGGACTTTACCTTGGAACGACCACCGCTGGCCGAATCCAGATTCGATCTCGCACCTTTCACCGCAGGAAAATACACGAAGTTGTATCCGCATCGGGATGGAACCGACGGATTCTTTATCGCCGTTGTGAGAAGAAAGGGATCCTGAAGCTGATTGATTCTACAGACTCCGTTTCATACTATAGTTAGCAATCCCATTTTGTCTCTATCGTTTGCAGCGAGGGTGGAATGACCTACAAGAACGTGTTGATCGCCTTCTTCCTGTTTAGTATGCTCGTCGTGGTAGATGGATGCTCGAAGCAGGCAACGGAAGAAGAACTGCTCAAGTCGGCAACACGGCATCACGGCAACGATGAGTTCGACGCTGCTTTGAGTGATTTTCAAGAATTGACCGAGAAGTATCCAAAAAGTGGCAAGATGCCAGAAGTCCTCTATGCGATGGGAATAATTTACCAGAATGAGATGAAGGAATACTGGAAAGCCGAGTCGCTTTACACGAAGATCGTGATGAATTTCCCGACTGACGCGACCGCCCAGGGGGCTGCATATCAGAGGGCAAGAATTCTGGCGTGGAATCTTCATAAACCGGATTCGGCAATAGCTGCGTACGAGCTGTTTCTCCAACGATATCCAGATATCCTGGCTGCATCCTCTGCTCGTCAGGAGCTTGATTCTGTGAAGAAGTCCCTGACCAAGGCCAAGTGACCTGAATGCAGGATGCTCTGAAATATCTTCAGCCGGAGGTTGTCGCACAGCTCGCCAACATGGAGCTCCGAGCCCGGCTTGTTGTTGAGGGATTTATTACGGGTCTTCACAAAAGCCCATACCACGGTTTTAGCGTCGAGTTTACCGAGCATCGACCGTATATGCCCGGAGACGAGATCAAGCACATTGACTGGAAAGCATACGGCAAGACGGATCGATATTACATCAAGGAGTTCGAAGAGGAGACCAATCTCAAATCATATCTGGTCCTTGATGCGAGCAGGTCGATGGAGTACGCCTCCCCGGGGAATATCAGGAAAATCGAGTACGCATCGTATATCGCTGCTGCGTTGGGGTACCTCATGGTTGAGCAGCGCGACGCGGTCGGTCTTTCAGTGTACGATGAGCGTGTCCGGACGCATTTTCCGCCGCGTGCAACCAAGCTGTATTTGCAGCAGATTCTGCGCGAGCTGGAGAATGTCAAGCCGGGCAACAAGACCAGCACCGCTCAATGCCTGCACGAAGTCGCAGAAAGGATCAAACGCCGCGGGCTCGTTGTTGTCCTCAGCGATCTGTTCGATGATCCTGCGCGTGTGGCTACTGCGTTGAAGCATTTCCGTCACAAGGGGAACGAGGTCATCGTGATGCAAGTGCTGGATCCGATGGAGCGCTCGTTCGCGTTTGGGACTGATGCGGTGTTCCGTGACCTGGAAACGAGAGAAGAACTGCTAACACAGCCGTGGCATATTCAGTCCGCTTATCGGCAATCGTTTCAGGAGTTTCTGGAGTTTTACAAGCGAGAGTGCCGGGAGAACGCCATTGACTACGTCTTGCTTGATACAGCAACGCCGTTTGACCGCGCCCTTTTTGAGTATCTGAACAAGCGAAAGAGGATCCATTGAAGAATCGGGTGATCTGACGATCGGGTCATCGGATGATCTGATCATCGGGTGATCTGACGATCGGGTCATCGGATGATCTGATCATCGGGTGATCTGACCATCGGGCTATCGGATGATCGGCGATGCCTAGTCATTCTCCCACTATTTCGCAATTCGAAATCCACAATTCGCAATTGAGCCTTGCCTGAAGACAAAATCATAGTGAAGGGCGCGCGCGTCCACAATCTGAAGAACATCGATGTGGAGATGCCCCGCGACCAGCTGATTGTGATAACCGGACTCTCCGGCTCGGGGAAATCGAGCCTGGCGTTCGATACGATTTACGCTGAAGGGCAGCGGCGCTACGTCGAGAGCCTCTCGGCCTATGCGCGGCAGTTCCTCGGGTTGATGGAACGCCCGGACGTGGATTATATCGAAGGCCTGAGCCCGTCGATTTCTATCGAACAAAAGACGGTCAGTACCAACCCGCGGTCAACAGTTGGAACGGTCACCGAGATTTATGATTTCCTCAGGTTGCTCTTTGCAAGGGTCGGGACACAGTTCTGCTACAACTGTGGCCGGAGAGTTCAGCGTCAGACTGTCGACCAGATCATCGATGCGGTACTCCAGTTTCCCGCCGGCTCCAAGATCCAGGTTCTTGCCCCGGTAGTCAGGGGACGCAAAGGACACTACCGCGAACTTTTTGAGCAGATTCTGAAAGACGGATTTGTCAGGGTGCGGATCGATGGGGTGATGAAAGAGATTACGGATGGACTGAAGGTTGATCGATACAAGATCCACAACATTGAAATCGTTGTGGATCGTCTTGCCGTAAAGAAAGATGGCCGCTCCCGCGTGGCTGAGTCCGTAGAAGTTGCGCTGCGGTACGGCAATGGAGCCCTGATTGTATTCGATGGTGAGAAGGATCAGCTGTTCAGCAGCCATTATGCGTGCCACGTCTGCGGCATCAGCTACGAGGAACCGGCGCCGAGCTCATTCTCCTTCAACTCTCCGGCAGGATCATGCCCTGAGTGCGAGGGGCTTGGCGAGAAAAAGGCATTCGATCTTCGGCTCGTCATCCCGGACGATTCGAAAAGCATTAACGACGAAGGACTTGCAGCGCTTGGAAAGCCCCGCCCGACGTGGATGTTCAGCCAAATTCGCGCAGTAGCGAAGAGGTACGGCTTCTCCTTCGATACACCGCTGAAAGAACTATCCTCAGAGGCCAAACAAGTCCTGCTGTATGGCGGAGGGAATGAGAAGTTTGAGATCGAATACACGCAAAACGGCCGAAAGACGGTCACCTACCGGCACCGGTACGGCGGCGTTATGGATATGCTCAAACGATTCTATGAAGAATCAAACTCAAACAACATCCGGGAATGGGTTGAGTCTTTCATGACCACCACGCGATGCGAGTCGTGTGGAGGAGGCAGACTCCGCAAGGAGAGTCTTTCGATAAAACTTGAGGATTCAAAGACGGGCAAGCACTTCAACATGCAGGATGTGGTCTCCCTTTCCATCGTCAGTTCCCGCAGCTTCTTTTCCTCGCTTTCTCTGACGTCTCGTCAGGGGGAAATTGCACGTCCGATCCTGAAGGAAATCACGCAACGACTTGATTTCATGCTGAACGTTGGGCTCGACTATCTCACCCTCAACCGTACAGCTCGAACACTTTCGGGCGGAGAAGGACAGCGAATCCGGCTGGCCACCCAAATTGGCACGCAGCTCGTCGGGGTCCTTTACATCCTGGACGAGCCGAGCATCGGGCTCCACCAACGCGACAACATCAAGCTCATTAACTCCCTGAAATCATTACGTGATCTTGGAAATACGATCATCGTTGTCGAACACGACAAGGAAACGATCCTTAGCGCTGATTATGTGATCGACCTTGGCCCCGGAGCCGGTGAACACGGTGGGCATGTTGTCACGAGCGGAGCTCCGCACGAACTGAAGGTCAGGAATGAAAAGCTCAAGAGCTCGGGGAATGGATTCGATGGCCAATCACTGACGGCTCTCTACCTGAAGGGGAAGAGGACCATTGAGATCCCGACAACACGCCGGAAAGGGAGTGGAAAATGGCTGACTGTTGCCGGGGCTGCGGGGAACAATCTCCGAAGCATCTCTCTCAAAGTTCCCCTCGGACGGTTTGTTTGTGTTACGGGCGTGAGCGGCTCCGGGAAATCGACCCTCATTAACGAGACCCTCTACCCGGTACTTTCGAACAAATTCTACCGGACAAGGATGGTGCCGCTTCCGTACAAGTCGATCAAGGGACTCGAGCACGTCGATAAAGTCATTGATATCGATCAATCCCCGATCGGTCGGACGCCCCGCTCCAATCCTTCCACCTACACAGGAGTGTTCACACTCATCAGAGATCTCTTCACGCAACTTCCCGAGGCAAAGATCCGCGGATACAAGGCGGGACGATTCAGCTTCAACGTAAAGGGAGGGAGATGCGAGGAGTGCGAAGGGGATGGAGTTCGGAAAATCGAAATGAACTTCCTGCCGGACGTCTATGTCCTCTGCGATGTCTGTAAAGGCAAACGCTACAACAGGGAAACCCTGGAAGTCCACTTCAAAGGTAAGTCGATCGCCGATGTTCTGGACATGACTGTTGACGATGGCATGGAACTTTTCAGCGAATTCCCGCGCATCTTGAGGCACCTTCAAACCATCCACGACGTCGGTCTCGGCTACATACGCCTCGGTCAGCAGGCAACGACATTATCCGGAGGAGAGGCGCAAAGAGTAAAACTCTCCACTGAGCTTTCAAAGGTGGGTACCGGAAAGACAATCTATATCCTTGATGAGCCAACTACGGGATTACACTTCGAGGATATCCGGATGCTGCTCTCTGTACTCAACAAGCTGGTTGATAAAGGGAACACGGTGATCGTGATTGAGCACAACCTCGATGTGATCAAGACTGCCGATTGGATCATTGATCTTGGTCCAGAAGGGGGCGATGCAGGAGGAGAGATTGTCGCAGAGGGAACGCCCGAGGATGTCGCCGCCGTCGAGCCGTCTTACACCGGCCTGTTCCTCAAACGCGAGCTCACTCACTGACGGTGCTACGAGCTCATCGCGACACCCATCGATTTCCCTTGATGGCGAAGCGCCACCTCTTTTCTTTCCCATTCTTGATGCCGATACGCGTCGATCGTGCCACCTCTGCAGCATGAAGTGGCGGTGCATCCAACAAGTAGATCTCGTCCCCAAGCAGGCTGATCCCGTTCTGCTCCCGACGAATCAAGAGAGCTTCGCATAGCTTCGCAGGGCCGTTCGTCAAGTTGCGCCGAGCAGACGTGGTGTTCGTCCGTTTGGGGCGAGTACGAGCCCGGTTCTTCGCCATTATATCAATTCCCTCCAGGGGCTCCAGAGCCCGAATGAGAACGGCCTCACCGCTCCCTTCCTTGCCGGTGACAATGTTTGCGCAGAAATGCATCCCGTAAGTGAAGTAGACGTAGAGATGACCTCCTCCCCAATACATCACCTCGTTCCTTTTCGTTTTCCCCCGATACGTATGGGAGGCCGGATCGAGTTTCCCACGGTAGGCCTCTGTCTCGACAATCCTGCCCACGAATCTG
>Ga0187870_1001026_pt1 | contig 27536 bp, 16 predicted proteins | sample June2016WEW_13_1_3_FD_132974 | JGI IMG/M metagenome (GOLD analysis project Ga0187870, IMG submission 132974) | Peatland microbial communities from SPRUCE experiment site at the Marcell Experimental Forest, Minnesota, USA - June2016WEW_13_150 | ecosystem: Environmental > Terrestrial > Soil >... | reverse complement strand
TTCTGCGCGTCATCATTTTTGAAATACTCGACCTGAGTCGGGAATCCCATGCCAAACCACCGGAGGGAATGCGGGTACCCCCGTAGTTTTTCAATCATCTCCAGCTGAATACAGACATAGAGCGAGAGAAGCACGAGCACGGTGTAGATGATCCTCTTTCGCGACGGGTTAAGAAGCTGGATGAGAACGATCACGAGAAGGAGGAATGCGGTCGCATCAAAAACCTGATACCACATCTCCTGGCCGATCTTATTGACGAACCACAACGTAAAGGCAAACAGACCCAGGAGAACAAGCTTCCCTTCTTTCCTGACGAGAGCAATAACTATGGCGGTAAGGTTTATGCACAGAAATGCCAGGCTGCCATAAGTTTTGAAAGGGGCGATCAGGTTTCTCTTGCTCTTTCGAACAAACTGAAAACTCATGTCACGGAGAAAATCGCTCCAGTGCAGGGCTGCGTACACTGCATAGCAGGTAATCAGCATGAGAACAAGAACAAGGAGCCACTTATCGTTTTTGTTGAACCGCGTCGCTTCCTTCAGATAGAGATGCTGGATAACAGTGAAGGTAATTCCGGCACACAGAAAGTAGAAGCCATTCGGATGAATCAAGGGGAGCGCCAGCAGCACAGCCAGTGCCGTGCCGGACCTCCTTTCATGGAATAGCACAATCGCGACAACGATGCCGAGGATCAGGAGTGGCTCCATTCGGGCGACGTTGGCAGTGATCACGAAGAACCTGTTAAGAAAGAAAAGCCCCGTTAAAAACAGGAAGTGAAAGCGGGCTGGGTGTCCCCGCAGCATCCATACAATGAGAACGAAGCTTGCGATTGTTAGAACGAGTGAGACGGACCTTGCGACGAACAGGCTCGAACCAAACATCTTGAACAGAATCCCCAGTAGCACCATATACCCCGGTGGCATCCAGAGGATATGGCGCACATCACTCAGGTTAGGGGAATAGAGGGAATTGTGTTGTTGGAATGAAATCGCCTGCTGGACGAATACCGCCTCGTCGGGCCAGGGGACCGGGAACGTGAAACCCGCTGCCACATGCACCCAAACGACGAGCGATATGAAGGCAAACATCACAAGAAAGAACAAGATATCAGAGCGAGCCCAGTTCTTCATACCAGATTTCAGCATAACTCGTTCTTAGACAGTAGCGGAGAGGGAGATGCGAAGTATATGAAGGGCGTAGTGCCTCCGAAGCTATGGAAATCCGTATCGAATTCCAATCACACCTGCGATTCTCTCGCGGGATTGAGACTATCTTCTCGTACGATAGCCTCTATTGGAACTCTCCCCAATATGTCCAGTGACTCAATCTCCCGTCATCATCGAGTGTCGTCTCGATGACCGCCCCCTTTACTTTTGCTGACACGGCTTTTATCTTGACTTCGTTCGGACCTACGACAGTATAGGTGAATGTTCCGTTTTCATTCGCTTGCATCTTCTCCGGCATTTTCAATCCCGTATATGCACCATTTCCGCCTCCCATGCTCGAGGGACGGATACGGTATTGGTATGCAAGCGCCGCCAGGTTGTTCAAGTCATTAATGAGGGCATCCCGATTAGCCACCATTGGCGATTTTGATCCCTGCGTTGTCGCAGCAAAGGCGCCTGTATATTTCCATCCCCAAAGACGACCATTTTCATCGAGCGACACGACGACAGTTCCAAATCCGTTCACCGAAGTTGCTTTGTACTGAACGAGACTGTCCGTTGCCGCAAGGATTTCATATGCTGCGTTCGAGTTCTTTGACATCTTTTCCGGGATTTTCAGACCCGTGTATACTCCTTGTCCGCCCCCCATGCTCTTTGGCCGGATGCGATATTGGTACGCGTACGCTGACAAGTTGTTCAGATCATTGATGATTGCGTCAAGGTTTGATTCCAGTCCCCCGGTCGCAACTTTCGAGAGCAGGTCGCTCCAACGCGGATCTGTCCGAAGGCTGACCAAATCTTCATCTTCCACGGTATGATTCCTGTCGCGCCATCCCTTTGCTATTGCAGCGTCGAGTGAATAGAAGGCGAGGTCTTTCTGTCCGGCGAGCGCATAGCAGCACGCTGCGTTATAAAGATGGACAGATGCGTTTATCGGATCAAACTGTGCAGCCAGAAGAAAGAGGGGTGCGCCTTCTGTAAAGGCCTTCTTTTCATACGCGGCCTGTGCCTTGCTGGCTATCTGATTTTGTTGCGCGCACAAGGTCAACACGAGAATCGTGAGCAGAACAATGGTTCCCGCGAGTCGGGCAACTGTGTTCTTCATGGCATCCTCCGAGCGTTGATGGTTGAATGCGGTGATTTGTTCTCTCTTCCTGGATCGTCTTCGGAACTCTTCATGCGTATGATAGGCAAAAAGCCGACCTGATTCCAGATTGCCCTCCATGGCTGTGCACCTGTGGACAATGATCAAGTATCTGTTATGTGTAAGATCTAATGCGAATGTGTGCCGACGTAGGCCTTCACAACCTGATAAACGAACTCCTGGCAAGCTTCGCCGGTCCTTGGTTCGTAAACGTCACCGTTCGTTGTGTTGTCGGAAACCACCCGAATCCCGAGGAATGCAACGTGGAAGAGGCCTGCGATCTGCGCCGCAGAGGAGGTCTCCATGTCCTCAGCAGAGGTCCCGTACTTGGAGTGGTACCGTTCAATGAGATCGATTTCGTCATTCCACATGTCGCTCGATCCGATGACTCCATCCACTACACGCCCCCGCTTGTACATACCCGAAACTCGCCTAGCGGCAGCCAGAAGTACGGTGTCGCCCGGAAATCGCGCCACCCTGCGCGCCGTGGAATCGTTTCCAGCACTTCCCTCAGACGCCATCAAGTCAAGTGGCACCCAGTTGAGAGCATTGCTTCCCGCTCCGGCAGCTCGATACGGAGCCCTAAAGGCCCCGAGGCTCACGGTGCTGGTACCAAGAACGACGTCGTACAAATGCAGACTGGGCTCATGTCCGCCGGCCGTCCCCTGATTGATAATTGCGATTGGATTGTAGCGCTCTATGGCAATCGCTGTTGCGGCCGCGGCATCTGCAACGCCCTTGAGCGTTCTGGAGACAATAACCGGATACCCATCCACCGTTCCTCGCCAGAATGTCCAGCCGCCGACCCGCTCGATACGAACATTGTCGAGACTGTTTGCCAGTTTTTCTGTTTCAGACCGCATCGCCCCTTGTACAACCACTGGGCGCGCACCAGCCGGTGGCCCTTGAGGAAAAGACACAGCAAAGAAAGTGAACGAGATAAGGAATAGAAACGCTACGCGACGTGGCATTGCAGGTCTCCTTCCCGGCGATTCTCAATGTTGAGGTCCGACGGGCTCGTGATTATGCGGTTCGTACGGAATAGTTCATCAGAGATTATCTTGACACGACACAAGCATGAATATGTTCCAGTGATGGGAAAAACAACCTCTCGAAAAGTTACGAGGTCACTCTGCGAATGTCAATCCACCATTGTTCGCGGCACCGTATCTGAGAATCGTATGCCGCAACTACGACCTTGTATCCCATCCGTAGCTTGACCTAGTCAGTACTGATCGCCGCATCCAAAAAAAAGCCGACCCGTTTCCAGGTCAGCTTTTGTTATTGACCATTATCAATTGACAATCATTCCTTTCGGTTACAGTCCCAACGAACGGCGTATCCCCAACTCCACGCCACGTAATTCAGCCAAGCCTCTCATTCTCCCAAAGAGGGAATAACCAGGGTACACCTTCGCACGATCCCGGTCGGCCAGCATCAGATGACCGTGATCCGGCCGCATCGGCATTCGGATGTCTTTTCTGCCCTCCTCGACGCGCCGTTTCTGCTCCAGAAGTATGGTCCTGATCACCCCATACATATCGACATCCCCTTCCAGGTGATTGTCTTCCACAAAATCACCTTGAGTATCCTTGGTGACATTGCGCAGATGGATGAAATTGATTCTTGCGGCGAACAGCTCTGTGAGTTCCTGAAGGTCGTTCTTCACGCCAGCGCCGAAGGACCCGGTGCACAGGGTGATGCCGTTGGATGGTGAATCATAGACACCAAGTATTTGCTCGACATCTTTGCGATCGCTGACAATTCTCGGCAAGCCCAGGATTGGCCGGGGAGGATCGTCCGGGTGGATCGCAAGCCGCACGCCAGATTCCTCCACAACCGGAACGATTTCCTTCAGGAATTCAGTCAGGTTGTACCGCAGTTCGTCTTCCCCGATAGTATCATACGTTTTGAGAGCATCCCTCAATTGCGCAAGCGTGTACGACTCTCCCGAGCCAGGAAAGCCAAGGAGCACCGTCTGCACCAACTCGTCGCGTTGATGCTCGCTCAACCCATCGAAGTACTGTCGGGCGCTTCTGAGTTCCTCCTCCCCGTAGTCGGCTTCGGCCCCTTCCCGTTTCAGAATGAATAGATCGAATGCTGCGAAGACTCTCGACTCGAATTTCGACGTGATTGATCCGTCCTTGAATGCGACCCCAAGATCGGTCCTCGACCAATCCAGAACCGGCATGAAATTGTAGCACACTGTATCGACACCACACCTGCCGAGGTTTGTCAGTGAGATTTTATAGTTTTCGACAAGCGTCCGGCGATGAGCGCTGTTCGTTTTTATTCCTTCGTGAACAGGCAAACTTTCTGCCACAGACCAGCGCAGACCAGCCGATTCGATTTCCTGTTTCCTCTTCTTAATCTCTTCAATGGTCCATTGTTCACCGGCGGGTATATGATGGAGCGCAGTTACAATTCCGGTTGCCCCCGTCTGTTTCACTTCCTCAAGCTTGATTGGATCATGAGGACCAAACCATCTCCACGTCTGTTCCATCGACATTTTCTTTGTTTCCTCTTGGGGTATACCGTTTGACCGCCTTCGGGTCGGTATCGAGGCCGAAAAGACCGCCTTGGAGACAAATACAGCTGGCGATGAAAAAAGCCTCCAGCGACCAATCCCGCTCATTCTTCCAATGGATTGATGGATTCTCTCGAAAATAGGAACCCCTCTTGACCATAATAGTGTTTTTTTTCTTGACTTCTTGAAGCCCACTATTTATTATTGAAACGGTTCAATTAATATTTAACCCATTAAATAGTACTGCAGTTCCTGCCTTCCGATCTGAGCAATTCCCAGGGAACAGGGGTCGCACATCAAAGAGACCGAGATGACTGCGGATAATGGGTTGGTGCCGGAAGAATTCATGGAGGATTCGTGCTCTTGTTGCCTCCACTCCTGCCGGCGTACCTGCATTGGAATTCCACCTGAGGAGTAAGCGGGCCGATTGGCTTTCTCTTTTGTTCCTCAGTCCTCGCCACGAAAGAATACAATGATAGAGAAACCTCTTCGCAGGGAACCAGAGAGCCGTGAAGACGTGCCCCTTTATAAGAATTGCGGGCTGTCTGTCGATGCCAGGCTCAAGGACCTCCTGAGCCGAATGACCCTCCATGAGAAAGTGGCCCAGCTGGTTTGCATTTGGCGACAGAAACAAACGTTGTTGTTCGACCAACTTGGCACTCTCGATCCGAACAAGCTCAAACAGCACCTGAAGAACGGTGTTGGCAGACGACATGTTCAAGGAGGTCAAATAGATTCTCGGCAAGAAACGGCTACACAAGATACTTTGTGAAGATCTGCACGATGATGTAATTCATTTTAGTGTCAGTCTGGATTTCTGAATGTGCATATGCTGAAAGCGCGACGTTATCAACTAGGCGTCAAAAACGGATGAAGAAAATGACAATTGTCGATGTCGCAAAGCGGGCTTGTGTCTCGAAGGGAACTGTATCGGCTGTCATCAATGGCAAGAATTCGGTCAGGCCAGAGACGAGAGAACAAGTATTGCAGGTCATGAAAGAGCTCAATTTTCGACCCAGGGCTTTAGCAAGGAACATGAAAAACAGCGATCGCGACAAAAGCATAGGAATCATCGTGAAAGATATGAACTATCCCTTCTACACCTCAATCGCCAGCGGTGCAAGAGAGTACGCGAGCAAGAAGGGATATTCGGTGATTCTCGCGAGTTCAGAAGATAATTACGAAAGCGAAAAGAAATTATCTCATCTCTTCTCTGCGAAAGACATAAAAGGTACAATCATAGCACCGGTGGCAGGGACTGCTGAGATCGAACATCTTTTCAAGTTGAGAATGATCAACTACCCGTTTGTATTGCTGGAGGATGTTAAAGGGATACAGGCAAATGTAGTCGCGATCGACAACCTGAAAGCTATTAAGAAAGCCGTCACGTACTTAATTGAAAGCGGACATACGAGAATTGTACATTTTGCGGGACCTCCACAATCATCTCACACTCAGGAACGGATCAAAGGATTCCGGCATGCTTTCAGTGAAAGCACATTGGCATTTAATAATGACATGATTGTCCCCATAGGGTCTCACCCTAATGATTGCTTTAACAAAACGGTTGAGTATTTCAGAAACAAAAAGAAAGCGGAGTATCCGACTGCCATCGTGTGCTTCAATGATCACCAGGCTCTTGCCGTGATCACAGCTCTCAACGAGTTGAATATTCGTGTGCCCGACGATATTTCCATAGTGGGCAATGACGACATTTATTACGCAAGCACTTATCCAATCTTGTTGACGACAATCAGAGCACCAAAACACGAAATAGGCAAGAAGGCTGCAGAGATACTCATTCGGAATATCGAATCGTCAACGCCGGTGCCTGTTGAACGGGTTGTTCTGGACACTGAGTTGGTCATCAGAAAGTCCACGAGGGTTCTGAATTCTCAAGTATTAGCGACTAGCTTAACGTTGGCGCGTGACTCACGATGAGAACGTAGCCCAAATGCGCTGCATCTGGGGGCAAGAAAAAGATGCTGTTCGATGACCTGGAGATTTACTTCACCACAGGAATCCGAGAATATCATTTGATAATCAAATTTCCGGTTTATTAAACAAAATGAAAACTGCAAAAGGTAGATTTGCGCCGTTGTTTTCAAAACTCTCTGGGAACATCGCTTCAGTGAGCGGCAAGTCCGCGGGCCAACCTGCTTTAAAAGATGTGTTTAAGGACGATTTCCACGTTGGGGTTGCTCTCAGTCTTGATCAGATTACCGGCAATGAACCAAAAGCCATTTCTATTGTGGAAAGACACTTTGACAGCATCACACCGGAAAACATTCTAAAGTGGGAGGAGGTCCATCCGGAACCGAACAAGTATAGATTTGAGGTGGCTGACCGCTATGTGGCTTTTGGTGAGAAGCACAAAATGCACATAATCGGTCACACCCTCGTCTGGTTCCATCAAACACCGGATTGGGTATTTCAGGATGAGTCAGGCAAGCCAATAGGGCGTGAGGCGTTGCTTGAACGAATGAGAGACCACATTTTCACCGTCATGGGACGTTACCGGGGACGAATTCACGCCTGGGACGTTGTCAACGAAGCGATCGCGCAGGACGGGCAACTAAGGAAATGCAAATGGTTGGACATTATCGGTGAAGACTATATACGCAAAGCTTTTGAATTCGCCAGCCAAGCCGATCCCGCCGCTGAGCTCTATTACAATGATTACGATCTGGAGAAGCAATCCAAATGCGAAGGCGTCATCAGGCTGATTCGTGGTCTGCAGGAAAAGGGTATCCGTGTAGATGGCGTTGGCACCCAGGGACACTGGTTCCTGGATTCTCCGAGCCTCGATGAGATTGAAGCATCCATCGTTGCTCTATCCGAATTAGGTATCAAAGTAATGGTCACGGAACTGGACATCAGCGTGCTGCCTTTCTATCCTCTCGATTCCAAGGTGGTAGACCTCTCCTCCCTTGATCCCGAACTGCAAAAGAAGCACAATCCATATCCGAATGGCCTGCCCACCTCTGTTGAAAAAGACCTTGCGAATCGCTATGCGGAATTATTCTCGCTCTTCCGTAGGCACCGGGACAAACTGGGTCGTGTGACGTTTTGGGCAGTACACGACGGCCAATCCTGGCGTAGCTACATACCCATACGCGGAAGGACAGAATATCCCATGTTGTTTGACCGTGAGTGTAAACCAAAGCCGGCATATGATGCCGTCGTCAGAGCAGCTCAGACAAAAAGCGGCAACATTGGCGGATGAGCTAAGCAGCTTGCCGGGAGAATATAATACGGAGCGTGAATGTGGTGAATAAGAAGGACATTGAAATCGTGGCTGCAGGGCATACCTGTCTGGACTTGATACCTGCTTTCACAATAGACGGAAAAGTCGATAAGCTTACGGATGTGCTCGTGCCTGGTAAAATGATCAGTATGGGGGAATGCGTTGTTGTGGGTGGAGGGCCCGTCACGAATGCCGGCGTGTCAATCCGAAGACTTGGTGTCAAAACTGAATTGATCGGCAAAGTCGGTAATGATGACTTTGGCAAAGAGATACTGAGTTGGTATGAGGAGCACGAAGGGCATTTCCAGGGCATCAAAGCCGTGGAGGGGGAATCCACATCGTACACCATTGCGATTTGCATTCCTGGGATAGACCGTTTTTATCTGCATCACTGCGGTGCGAATGACACATTTGGCTACGATGACATGGATTTCGATCTTGTGCGACGTTCGCAGTTGCTGCTCTTTGGTTACCCACCTTGGATGAGGAAGCTCTATGAAAACAAGGGCGCTGAGTTGACAAGGATCTTGAAGCATACAAAGGAACTGGGTACCACAACCGCACTAGACCTTTCACTCCCCGATACAGATGGCTATGGAGACCAAGTCGATTGGCTCGCAATTCTCAAGGATTGGGTACCGCTGTCAGATATCATGATGCCGAGTGCAGAAGAAATATTCTATTTTCTTTATAAGGAGAAATTTCTGGAGAAGAGGGCGAAACTCGGGCCCAAGGAAGGCATACTTGACCATATGACTGAGGGAGAGATTGCCACCATGGGAAATGACCTGCTAGAAATGGGTGCAGCAATTGCACTGATCAAATGCGGTCATAGGGGATTGTATATTCGGACTGCCGACAAGGATCGGCTGGAAAAAATGGGTAAGGCGAAGTGCTCTGATCTTGGAAACTGGGCCAATCGGGAGCTCTGGTTCCCGGTCTATCAGGAAGAGAAATTTGTCGGCGCGTTGGGCTCCGGTGATTCGGCGATTGCAGGATTTCTTTCCGCGTTTATCTGGAACCATACCATTGAGTCCTGTCTGAGATATGCAAACGCCGCGGGGAGCATGAACGTCACGGTTCCTGACGGCCTTACGTGGAACAAGGGGTTCAATGACTTGACAAGGCGCATCAAGGCAGGATGGAAAACAAAAGAGCTGCAGATTGAGGAGCCCGGCTGGAAAAAAGAGCACGAGTTCTGGGCGGGACCCCACAACTGTGGGAAATGGGAGTCGTAGGCAAACTCAAGACAGAGGATTGAACAATGACAAAACGAAGTAATGCGACCAGGGACGCGTTCATCAGTAGAAAATTGGCAAAGATGAGTCTGGCGGAAAAGGTCGGCCAGGTTCTTACATTTACACGACGCGGGGCAATGTTGACGCCGAGTGGAATCGAACAGATTACAAGATTGCAGTGCGGCGGTCTCTGTCTGGAACCATATGCCCTTGAGACCTGCAAAAATCTCTACTGGGGAAATTCGCAGGTTGACCAGAATTTCAAAAAGCCGGCTGACTATTTTACGATATCGAATACATATTTTGCCGGCAAGACTTTTGGTATCAGCATAACGCCGGAAGACTATACAAAGGATTTGAATAGACTGCAGAGAATCGCGTTGAAGAGACCTTCCGGAATACCTCTTCATATGACCATCGATTTTGAGGGCGATTTCAAGAACGATTACATGTCCGGCGGCATAAGACAATTTCCCCCTCCGATGGGTTTGGCTGCTATCGGCGATCCTAAATTGACCTACAAAGTCGGCTTGACCATCGCCAGACAATTAAGCGCTATCGGCGTCACACAAATGTATTCGCCGGTCTGTGATGTAAACATAAATCCACAGAATCCTGAAATCGGAGTGAGATCTTTTAGTGATGACCCTGAGACGTGCGCAATCCATGCTGTTGCTTTGCTGAAAGGTTTTCAAGATGGCGGTATTGCAGCAACTGCAAAGCATTTCCCGGGCAGAGGTGATTCAGCGACGGATGCCCATGACGTCCTCGATGTCATACGAGCTGATAAACAACGGATGCAGGAAGTTGAATTGTATCCGTTCAAAGCCGCGATCGCTGCTGGGGTGAAAGCTATCATGACCGGACATTCCGTGTATCCGGCATATGACGACACATATCCCACGACATTATCGGAGAAGATTCTTACAGGACTCTTAAGGGAAGAATTAGGTTTTGATGGGGTCATAGTTTCCGATGCGATCGGTATGGCAGCGATTCTAAAACAATGGCCTCTTCCAAGGGCTTGCGCCCTCGCCATCAAGGCAGGATGCGACACGATACTCCTGAAGGCCGATGACGAGTCCAGGTCACAGTGCTTCTTTGGAATCAAACAGGCTGTCGAGTCGGGTGAACTCTCCGAAAAGAGAATCGATGAAGCCGTGACTCGTCTCTTAAGAATGAAGTACCACCAGGGCTTGTTTGAAACAGCCGGCAAGAAGGATCCGAAAAAAGCTCAGGCCTACGCAATGAGCAAGCCAGTAATCGATTTTTCGTGGGATGTTGCGAAGAAAGCAATTATCGTCATTCGCGATAATCAAATGTTGCCGTTAGAGAAGAACAAGAAAATCCTGGTTATCGAGCAGCGCATTCCCTATGAATTTGTCGGAAAAGATCCTTACATGCACTCGCACATGTTTTGCGAAGCAATGGTGGAGGAATCGGAGAATCTGATTCTTGTTGACACGGATTTTGCTGCAACCGAGCCAGAAGTGGAAGAATGCCTCGAGCTTGCCAAGCAGGCAGATCTTGTTGTTATGACAAACTATTACGCGCGTATTGTAAAAACCGGGAACAATAGATTCCTTGCCAAGAAGCTGAAAGAAGCCGGGCACAGAGTGGTTGTTGTGACGAATTATCCTTATGTCGATGGTACGACAAGCGAAGCGGATGCTGCAGTTTGTATCTTTAGCGGCACACCGGATTCCATTAGAATTTCAGCTCAGGTTCTGTTCGGAAGAGTCAAGCCTTCAGCAAAAACCAAATTGCCGATTAGTCTGGGCGTTCAAACAGAAACTCCAGTGAAAAAGCCGGCGTCGCGGAAGCAATCTCTTGAAATATCATATTGCTAGCGAGCAGAGCACTTGAATATCCTGGTTTATGAATAGTTCTGGAAAGCATGAGATCAAGAAGTAAAATCCTCTGGACGAAAAAATATGCCAGCACCTCGTAGACTGAAAATAGGCGACGTTTTTACAATCTCAGGAGCACAGATATCCGAAATCTATGTCAAGAACAAGATGGGGGTGCATTTTCAGGGAATGTCAAAGACCCTTCCATTCCCCCATACTATTGCTCTTCAGGGTGCTCCGACCTGTTCGATAGGCATCTCTCCTGATGGCCTGTATAACAGACTGAACAATGCCGGCAGATTGATATTGTTGAATCAAAATGCAATTCAACTGGGGTCCGCACCGTTTGTCCGTGTTGGTGATAAGGAAGCGATCACGCTTACAACGAAGGATCCCAGGGCGGTGGAAGGTCCTGATGATGTACCCGCCCTGAAGAATTATTACCATCCTCCAGTGTCTGAGAAACAAACTTCAATTTCTCTTGCTACGCCCTTAGCGGAAATGGCATATGAATTGGGGAGTGTTAGGGTAACAAGAAGATTGATCTCTCCCTTCTTATCAGGGAGTAAACATGCTCTGCTGCCTGCCGGTGTAGAAGAATATGAGATAAAGAACAAATCAAGCCAAAGGCAACAAATTACGCTTGTAATTCCCCGACCATCACTGGTCAATCTTCAGGAAAAAGAACTAAAACCCACTGATCAGGACACTGTTTATGTGTGTTCGACACCGGTGAAGGGCCATGTGCATGAAGATTTCAGCTCACAGGGTCTTAAAGGTGTTGCGATGGGGAGCAAGGAATGTGAAGACAGGATGGTTATCGCTGTGCCTGAAATAAGTGGAGCAAGAATTGACACACAGCCGTACTTTTGCCTGAACAGACTCAAACAGGATTTGCTGTTGAATGATGACGGAAGCTTTTATGAGAAGAGAAAGCCCATACTGAATCAAGATTATGGGGCAGCGATCAGTCTTACGCTGACATTGGATCCGAAAGCGACCGTCACGATACCTTTTGCATTTGCCTTAGATTTTCCACAACAACGATATATAGATGGAAAAAGCTTTGAGCGTAAGTATGTGAAGAGTTTCAAGGATCAGGAATCCAGGGCCGTGGAGATGGTAAGGCTGGCCTTGGAAGGTTATTCTGCCTGGCTGGATCGTACGATAACGATTCAAAGCAAGATATTTGATACGATACAGAAAAGTCCTTCCTATAAGAATGATAAGAATGGTGCTTTGAGATTAACGCGGCTGATTCTGAATGAGTTTAGTTTCCCGTTGTCGAATGCTGCAGTCTGGGTTGAAGATAACGATGGAAATGATAGAGCAAGGTTTCTGGAATGCTTTGATTACGCCTACATAGATCCTTCAGATGTTGACTGGTATTCAATGGTGCTGCTGGTGCTGTTCCCCAGCATAGAACTAGAGCTCTGCCAACGGTTCATCGACTCGATTCTGGCAGAAGATCTCACAGAGCGCTATTATCATCATCACTCATCTTTTGTTGAAGCTCGAAAGCACTTTCAGGAGCACCCGGAGGAATACGAAGGCAGATCGCTAATCCAGATAAGAGATGCTTTCAAGATTAAGGGGAGCGTGGCGCATGACTTAGGCGCTTTGCCGAAGGGCCATGCCTTACGCAATGTCAGTGATTATGCCTGGTACAACAACAACTATTGGGTGGATCTATTCCCAAAGCTGGCGCTAAGAGTGTTGCGCAATGTCAAATTCACCGGCGATACGGATTTGTTAACCAAGAATTGGCAGACGCTTAGATTTGGGTTTGAGTTCTTGCAGAAGCTTGACATAGATGGAGATGGCATCCCCGAGGGTAATCCTCATGAAGTTAAAAATACGTTTGATAACTTAACCTTGTTCGGGGTAGATAGCTATGATGCGACCACTTTCATGGCCGGCTGCCAGGCGATGATCTTGATGGCCAATATGATGCAGGATGACTCGGCAAAAAAGCAATATGAAGCGAGCTTTGAAAGGGCTTCTGAAGCTTTTGGAAAATTATGGAGAGATGGAAAAAACAGCAAAGGCGCAAGACTGCAGTACTATGTCACATGCTATGACCCTGTCACAAAGAAGACGAATAAGGATGTCTGGACCAATCAATTAGATGCCTTATGGTATCTCATCGCGATAGGAGAAGAACCTTTTATATCTGATGACAGAGCAAGAAAAATACTCAAGACAATTTATAGAAATAATAGAACCACAATGGGCTGGGCCATGTGTCGTACAGAGGATGGCAGAGCGGTAAAATCGGAACAGGGGCAAGACGTCTATACAACATCCAATTATGTTTTTGCGCAACTTCTCGATTATTATGGCCTGGTCAAAGAGAGCAAAGAAGTTTATAAGGCAATGGATAAGGTTATCTTCCGACATGCCAATTCCTTGATAAGCCCGGATAATCTCAGGGCTGAATTCGAAAAAGAGGGGGAAGAACTGACCAAAGGGCCCCATTATATTGTAGCCGCTTATCCACGGCCGGGCGCAGTATTAACACAAATCGTAATACAGCATATTAAAGAGCTTCAAAAGCGAACGAAGAGGACAAAAATAGAATCTCAGCAGTTGAGTTCTTTCATCAATGATCTGTTCACGGAACCTCTTGGTGATCCTGCAGTGATTAAATAGGTTTCTTCAGAAGATGCCAAGAAATATGAGAAAGATGAAGTCGCTCACCATGCGTGATATGCAAAGAAGAAGTGGGATGTTCCCACTCATTGAGATTCGTAAACGCTAGATAATCTTTGGAGCGAAGAGTGCAAACAGGTTCGCAAAAGCTTTCCGTCAAGGAGAAAATTGGCTACGGCTTTGGAGATGCTGCGGCTAACTTTGTGTTCCAGACAATGCTGATCTTCCAATTAGGTTTCTATACAGATGTCTACGGTCTTACGGCAGCAGCGGCGGGCACACTGTTGCTCGTGGGACGCTTTTGGGACGCAGTGTTTGATCCGTTTATGGGTGCCGTTGCAGATCGAACAAATACCCGATGGGGAAAATTTCGCCCATGGGTTCTGTGGGCGGCAATTCCATTCGCAGTTATGTTTTTCCTTGCGTTTACGACTCCAAATTTTGGAGCAACAGGGAAAATTTGGTATGCCTACATCACCTATATCCTCCTGATGACGGTTTATTCCGTTGGCAACCTTCCATATTCTGCTCTCAACGGAGTCATCACCGGCGATGTGAATGAACGCACCAGTCTCTCTTCCTATCGCTTCTTCTTTGCTATGTCGGCGTCTCTTGTCGTACAGGGGTTGACACTGCCGCTGGTCGGCAAATTCGGACAAGGCGATAATGTGAGAGGGTGGTCTTTGACAATTGGACTTTTTGCCGTCATCAGCATTATCTGCTTTGTGATCACATTCTTAAGTGTACGCGAACGCATCCAGCCTGATCCAAAACAGAAATCTTCACCGAAAGAAGACTTTGCCGGTCTCTTGAAGAATCCACCGTGGATCTCGATGTTTGTACTGACCCTGTTCCTCTTTATTACGCTGGCTCTGTGGGGCAGTGCCATGTTTTACTATTTCTCTTACTATGTTGACAAGGTATCTTTATTCAATTCGCTGCGATCGTGGAACTTGGTAGCTACTGCCGCAGGCGAAACATCAAGTTGGTGGCATGATCTCCTGAACGCTTTTGGATTGATCGCAAAGGAAGACAGGAGCAATGTTGCATCAGTTGGCTTCAGTTTGTTTAATATGTGTGGAATGGTTTGTAATATCATAGGAGTGTTGTTCTCAAAAGCACTGGCGGTGCGTTTCGGTAAGAAAAGTGTTTACCTCATCGGTTTGTTCTTCGCCACGTTATTTACCGCGCTTTTCATTCTCTTGCCTGCCGATGCCGTCGGGCCCGCATTCGTTCTTAACATCCTTAAATCATTAGCGTATGGGCCCACGATCCCGTTGTTGTGGGCAATGATGGCCGATGTAGCTGATTATGCTGAGTGGAAAACAAACCGGCGTGCTACCGGTATTGTCTTCGCGGGTATCGTGTTTGCGTTGAAAGCAGGACTAGGATTGGGTGGAGCTATCTGCGGGTGGCTGCTTGCGTCATACGGGTATGTTCCCAATGTCATCCAAACTGAACATGCATTGTTCGGTATTCGGCTGACAGCAAGTATCTTTTCCGCTATCCTGTTTTTCGCAAGTCTTGTCGCACTTGCGTTTTACGGTATCAGCAAGAAACTCAATCTTCAAATTCAAGATGAGCTGGCAGAGAGACGGAAGAGTTTTTCAACCGCGGCGCCGTGACGCTAAATCAGACCGTGTAGAGAGCGATAATACAGTTCAGTCAACGTCAGACCCAATGAATACTTTTTCACTTATGAAGGAGCGATAATGGCCAAGACCTATTTTCCAAAAGTCCAGAAGGCGATTCCCTACGAAGGGAAAGACTCCAAGAATCCATTTGCCTTCAAGTACTATAACAAAGATCAGCGGGTTGGTTCCAAAACAATGGCCGAGCACCTTCGCTTCTCGGTCGCTTACTGGCATTCCCTCTTGGGCAGCGGGGCCGACATGTTCGGGGGCCCGAGTTTCGAGAGAGCTTGGCGTGAAGCGAGCGACCCGATGGATCGTGCCAAGGAGACATTGGACGCAGCTTTTGAGCTTTTTCAGAAGCTCGGCATCAACTATTACTGCTTCCACGATCGGGACATCGCCCCTGAAGGCGCCAACTTTTCAGAGTCAATCAAGAATTTGCAGACCATCGTCGGTCTTGCCAAGCAGATGCAGAAAGAAACCGGCGTCAAGCTGCTGTGGGGAACGGCCAACCTGTTCAGCGATCCCATTTATTCTCAGGGAGCCGGCACAAGCCCGGACGCCCACGCGATGGCTCATGCAGCCGCCCAGGTCAAGAATGCCATTGATGCAACCAAAGAGCTTGGCGGAGAAAACTACGTCTTCTGGGGAGGGCGGGAGGGGTATGAGACGCTGCTGAATACAGATCTAAAAAGAGAGCAGGAGCAGATGGCGAGATTCTTTCACATGGCTGTCGATTACAAACGGAAGATCGGATTCAAGGGACAGTTCCTCATCGAACCGAAACCAAAAGAGCCGACAAAACATCAGTACGATACCGACGCGGCCACAACACTCTCTTTCCTGCAGGAATACGATCTGATCGATCATTTCAAGTTGAACATTGAAGCAAACCACGCCACGCTTGCAGGGCACACCTTCGAACACGAGCTCGCCGTTGCTTCCGCGGCGGGGAAGCTGGGAAGCGTCGATGCAAATCGCGGAGACCTCCTGCTCGGATGGGATACCGATCAATTCCCGACCGACGTCTATTCCACAACCCTTGCGATGCTGATCATACTCAAGCAAGGTGGCCTGGGAAGCGGAGGACTCAATTTCGACGCAAAAGTCCGGCGGAGCTCAAACGACCCGCATGATCTTTTCCATGCACATATCGGCGGGATGGATGCTTTTGCACGAGGGCTTCTGATCGCTGACGCGATCATCAAAGACAAAGTCTTCTCCAAATTCATCGATGACCGTTACAGCAGCTACAAGACGGGCATCGGCGCAAAGATCATGTCCGGCAAGGTCGGTTTGCGTGAGCTCGAAGAGTGGATCATCAAGAATGGGAAACCGGAGCTTCAGAGCGGGCGGCAGGAGATGCTGGAGAATATCCTCAATTCGTACATACTTCGCTGAACGGTTACGAGAACCTACTTAAGGAGACGCGGCAGTGAAGAACTCATTTACGTCTATCAGAACGCCGTACGGCAAAGCTCTGTTCGTTGTCGGAGTGTTATTCCTCTGTCTCGCTCAATCTCTGATGGCGACGGGCACAATCAAGGGAAAAGTATATGACAAGGATTCAAAGGACGGGCTGCCCGGCGCCAATGTTACCTTGGTCGGTACGAGCGTCGGTGCGGCGAGCGATCTGAACGGGGGGTATGTCATTACGAATGCCTCCCCGGGGACGTACACTCTTCAAGTAACCTACATTGGCTATGTCACAAAAACTGCCAAGGTGCGCGTCGTCAACGACAGCACCATCGTGCAGGATTTCGCCTTGCAGGCTGTTGCCATTCAGGGACAGGAGTTCGTTGTCACTGCCCAGGCTGCGGGACAGATGCAGGCAATCAACCAGCAACTTACATCGAACAAGATTGTCAGTGTCGTGTCAGAATCACGCATTCAAGAGCTACCGGACTTCAACGCTGCACAAGCCATCAGCAGGTTGCCAGGCATTTCGACACTCAACAGTTCCGGCGAAGCAAATAAGATTGTCATAAGAGGCCTGGCTCCCAAATACAATCAAATTACTATTGAGGGGATTTCACTTGCGTCGACTGGTAGCACCCAGATCGGAATAACATCACAAGGTGGAACCGCTGGCGAGGTAAGCAACGACCGAAGTGTCGACCTTTCGATGATGTCTCCCTACATGATAAAAACCATTTCCGTGTACAAATCCTTGACACCGGATATGAATGCCAATGCAATTGGCGGCGTTGTGAACATGGAGTTAAGGGAAGCTCCATCCGAATTGCATTCTGACCTCCTCTTTCAAGAGGGCTACACTCAGAAGAGCAACACGTATAGCAATTATAGAGCCGTAGGATCGGTTAGCACACGCTTCTTTGATGACAATCTCGGCGTGTATGTCCTCGGAAATATTGAAAGCTATGACCGCAGTGCTGACAATATGAATGCTGGTTACGAAATTACCTCAACGAAGCCCGATTCAATAAGTGGATATTTTCCCGTGAGGGTGACGAACGTGCAGCTTGACCGTCATTTTGAAACCAGGAAACGTTATGGTGGGAATGCCATTCTTGACTTTCGTTTGGCCTCGGGTTCTTTCAAGCTGGTGAACATGTTCAGCCGCTTGAGTTCTGACTTTACGGACTATCGGACTATTTACAATTATACCTCAGCCACTCAGGAACTCGACTTCACCTATCAACAGGGAAAAAACAATGTTGATTTGGCATCCAGTTCATTGGACTTTAATTACGATTTGGGATTTATGAGTGTCGACTTGAAAGCTGCAGAGAATTATTCAAGGAACAACCTGCCTGCTGAACCTCAGGCTCAGTTCTATGAAACACGAGGGGTCGGAACTTCAACGCCTAACGTACTTCCAGAGAACTTAACTAACCTTATTGCCTATGGTGGCACAGACAATGTTTATTTAAACACGCTGACTCGCTTCACCTCAGATTACAAGGAAAACGGACAGACCTACAAAGGGGATTTCAAAATCCCATTCAAGCTTTTCAGTGACATTGTTGGCTATTTCAAATTCGGCGGGAATTACAGTCACACTCAACACAACAACGCTCAAGAAACGCCCTACGCAACTGTTGCCGGAACAACCCCCATCCAACAAGCGATTTCAAATGGACTGCGTCAACAATTTCCAGGACTGACTTACAACAGTGGCTTGAATATTTTCACCTCGACCGGGTTCACTTCTACGAACGGCGATATATTGAAAAGTTTTCTTAGCGATCGCTTCGGCAGGATTATCTGGGCTGCTGACGGCAGCCTGCTTAACAGCATGATCGATTACATAGCCAGCACCCCTGCATTCAATGCAGTTAATTCGACTGCGGTGCAACCCGGTGGATGGTTTTATAGCTTTTACCAGACCTTGCCGAACACGTATCAGTACGTCGAAAAATATACTGCCGGCTACGCTATGACTGAGTTGAACTACGGTGATCTGATGGTTGTAGGAGGCGGACGATACGAGAAACTGACATCTGTTTTCGATGCCTGGAATCTGAAGGATGGACGAGACCCAGCTCATCAGCTCGCGTACGCTGTTGAAGCCAAACCCGGAAATGAATTTTTGCTACCAATGGTTCAGGCAAAATATGGACCGGTTGATTGGTTCGATGTTCGGGCTGCCTATACTCAGACGTTAGCTCGTCCTGACTATCAGGCACTTTCGCCGCATTTTACCATATCATACGGTAATGGCTCTGTCGTGGCCGGCAACCCTGATCTGAGACCTGCGCACGCCTATAACAGCGATCTCATATTCACCTTCCATACGAATGAGATTGGTCTTATCTCGGTAGGTGGTTTCTATAAGGAAATAAAAGATTTTACCTATCAGACAAACTACCCGCTGTATAAGGTGGCACCCCCAGGAATCCATACTGTCAATGACTTCAACATCGACGGATCCATTCCAATTGCAGGGGCAAATCTCCTCACGTACACGAACACTCCCTTTCTCTCCTACGTGAGGGGTATTGAGGTCGATTTTCAAACGAGACTCTGGTATCTACCATCTCCCTTCGATGGAGTGACGCTTGGCATTAACTATACAAAGATGTCTTCAAACGCCAGATATCCTTTCAGGAGCACAGTGACGTATATCATCCCTCCCCGTACAGTCGTTATTCAGGTCCAAGATAGTTCCCGCACAGGACGCTTAATAAACCAACCTAATGATATAGCGAATGCCTACATCGGTTACGATTACAAAGATTTTTCTGCCCGTGTATCGTTCCTGTTCCAGGGAAATGCCGTAAGCGGTATTGGCAACTATCATGAGCAGGATGGTTTCACCAGAGACTATTTCAGGATTGATGGTTCAGTACGGCAGGTGCTCCCGTGGTTTGGAATTGAACTCTATCTGGACTTGAACAATGTGAACGGCGAGAACAATACTTCAGCTCAACAATCAATAAGTGGCTTTACGAATGAACAGAACTATGGCTTTACCGCCAATCTTGGACTCCGATATCGACTAGGAACTACCAAATAATCAATTCTCAAATTAAAATTGTGGAGGAAAAACCATGAAACACATCTTGTCCACGATGTTCCTCATGGCGGTATTCTGCATATCATCATATGCACAAAAAACCACAGTCAACGTGCAGGATTATTTTGACACTGGCAAGGAAGGAACATTGAATGATGCTGTGACGGCGGCCGTCAAAGCAGGCACGCTGTCGAACACTATTTTCAAATTGAAGGCGTATGGCACGTACGTTCTCAATGGCACAATAACTACTCCTGCGGGACAAACACTCGAGATTAGTGCCGATGCCCCCGGGACCACGCAGACTACTGCTCCGCCTATGATTTGTTGGACTGCCAGTACCGCTCCCAGCAAAACATACCTCTTTGATATCGCCGGCATAGTTAGGATGACGAACGTATCGATATTGTGGGCCAGTCTTGATGGTACACGGTATACATCAACAATACGCGTGGGCGATTCGGCCTCAGTATCGGGCGGACGCTGTGAATTTACGAATGTCATGTTCGACTATGTGCAGCAAGCTTCCAGTGGAGCCGTAACACCATTTGCGACCCATTTTAAAGGGTTCTTCAAGAACTGCTACTTTAGAAACTGCACCGACAATCATTTCAGATATTACAGCAGGGCAGTTTCTGTTCCGTACTTGGCTCAAGGATTGCACACCGACAGTCTTTCATTTGAAAACTGTACCTTCGCCAATATAGGTTACGTGTACATGCAGGAAGGAAATGTGTACGGAGATAATGTTCTCTTCAACCACTGTACTTTCTATAACGTGGTGATGTATTCATTGGAATCGGGATGGTGGTACAAGATGTATGTCACGAACTCGCTTTTCATCAACACATTTATGTACGGCTACATTCCATCAGCCGGCGGAATCAATGGCGGTACTATCTGGATATCCCCCATAGATAGCTCTGAGGGATACGGGGCCGGTTTCGGATTTTCTGTCCCCTTCAATGAACAAGACCGCCGCATATTGTTCGCGAACAATAACTACCATCTTGACCAATGGCTAACCGACTGGATGGGATATGGCCCTAATGGCAATCCTTATAGCATAAGCAAGCATCAACAAAGACTAGATACTGATATACCCCTTCCGCAACCGTATTTTAATGGTGTCACCCTTGCATTCTTCGATTCAGTTAATGCAACTACGGGAAAGAAAGCGTTCCCCTATATGAATAGAGCCAATCTGGACAGTGCCGACGTTGGTTTCATCTATCCACCGGTCAACAAAGACTCTCTCAAGACGTTCCTCTATAATAAGTGGAACAACAACGCCGATATCCCCTGGGAATGGCATCCCTTCCAGAGCTACATGCAGGTATGGCCTCTGGCTGAAAACCTGGCGTATACGAACACGACACTGCAAACTCATGCAATGGGTGGATTCCCACTCGGCGATCTGTATCACTGGTGGCCGGCAAAGTACACGTCGTGGCAAGCACAGAGCACAGCAGAGTACAACCGTATCAACTCCTGGCTTAATAATGGCAAAGATCCGTTGGCTTCCGGCGTCGAACAGCCTACCGGAGCAATCCCAAAAGAATTCACACTTAGCCAAAATTATCCCAATCCATTCAATCCAACAACAAACATCAGGTATGCTGTGCCTGTGAGGGGTCACGTGAGTTTGAAGGTATACAACATGCTCGGCCAAGCTGTCGTGATGCTGTTCGATGGTGTTCAGGAGGCAGGCAACTATGAGACAACGTTTGATGGAACGGGCTTGGCAAGCGGCGTTTACATCTACAAATTGGAATCTGGAGATGTAAGCCTGTCCAAAAAACTGGTATTGATAAAGTAATACTCAAGCCAAGCTTGTGCGCCTCCTGGACCGGGGACGTATGCCATGTTCCAGGAAAGCACAGGCCAGAATGTAAGTCCATACCATCCATGAAAAAGCGAATGCACGAAAGGAGGCGATTTGAGCCGAGAATGAATTTCATTTTTGCACGCGGGGGTTAGAGTACAAATCCGGAAATCGCTCTGACTGCTCTTAACTTATCTCAGCCATCATATTCCTGATAAGCTAAAGTCCGCAGAGCTCCTTACGTCAATTTCCTACTAACTAAACAGAGGGAGACGGGCTATGAAAAAAATGACCTACGCGCTTCCGTATATAGTAGCAGCCTTCTTGTTCATTGCGGGAGGTACTGTACGAGCGCAAAATGTAGCGATAGATTTTGAAAACCTTAGCGTTGGAGATGCTATCGCGCACATTGGCTGGTCTGCTACGGATATTCAATCCGTGGTTGCTCTTGATCCGCTTGGAGGTACGAACAAGGTTCTGAAAAATTCGATCAATAATTACAATGCAGCGCCTGTACTTGCATTTACGCTGCCTGCTGGCAAAACGTTGGCTAATTATAAGACTTTCACCATGAAATCCTACTGGGCACAGGGAGATGTTGGCTATAAGGATATTATCGTTGAAGCCTACCAAACAATGCCAACAGCTCAGTTTGCTAATAATACAGCTGCTAAAATTGGCTCGTGGAGTCGCGCTAGTATGGGTTCCACTGCTTGGGAAAATATTACTGTGGACATTACCAACACCTCTAGTTTTAGCGGAACCATCTATGTTGCTGTTGGAATAAACTGTGCAGGCACGGGAAACGTAGGCGGTACAGGAGTTCAAACAATCTGGTATGCCGACAATCTCACGCTTGTTGGGGCGCCCGCCGATCCAAGCTTAGTTGCTCAATGGGGTAAAACACCCCGTGATGGTGCTAATGCCGGTGGTTGGACCATTCTTAATACCGCGTCAACACAAGCCGGTAGCGCTTCTATGGGTGGTACTGCAGCTCCAACAGCTTGGACCAGCATTAAAGGTGGTTTTGATTCCCTCACAGCAACTACCACACAAGCCCTCGTTATCTCCGGTACTTTTGAGTTTGTTGGTGGTGGTAGTGGTAGTAGTTCTTATACTTGGCTTCGCTATGCCTTGTTCTATGAACAAGGAACGCTGACCGGTCAGAATACACCTACCGCCGCGTGGAGCGAGACTTCCAATGCCTGGGGATACGAGTTCGATCCCGTATCAGGTGGCGGAACAATATCAAATACTTATAATTCCTGGCCGACTGGCACTCAGGGTACTGAGTGGGTAATCAATAACTCAAAATCATGGACGAGTACCAATAGCAACGGTGGCGGACCTTATTCAACTATAGTGCAAGCCCCTTACCATCAAGTAGCCTCGGTGGGCGTTTATGATTGGGCGATATCAGTTCAACCGCTCAGTAGTGGTTTCAACGAAGTCAGGTGGTATTTTATACAACAGCATGCAGCAGGTTCAAGTAATTACTATTGGTGGGGCGGCTCATTCATTGACTCTTCACACGTAACGACGAAATTCAACTCCATTGGCTTTGCCTGCAATAACGATGTGGACGCTACGTTGAAACAGGTCAATTTAACTAATGTCAAAGCGACGCTCGGTTCACCGATTACAGTGCCGACGGCTCCATTCCAGGCATTCTATGTTGACGCTTGGGGTAAGACACCTCGTGATGGTGCCAATGGCGGTGGTTGGACTATACTCAATGACTCATCATATTTGGTTGGCAATGCCGCCATGGGAAGTACTGCTGCTCCGACAGGATGGTCTAGCATTAAGGGTCAGTTTGGAGTGCCTGTTACAGCAACCACCTCAAAAGCTCTGATCATCAGCGGTACTTTTGAGTTTGTCGGCGGTGGCGGTGATAATGGTTATACCTGGCTCCGCTATGCCTTGTTTAATGAAGACGGAACGCTAACTGGTAAGAATACAAAGACCGCTGCCTTTAGCGAGAATTCCAATGCCTGGGGATACGAGTTCGATCCAGTATCAGGTGGCGGAACTATATCAAATACCTATAATTCCTGGCCGACTGGCACTCAGGGTACTGAGTGGTTAATCAATAACTCAAAATCATGGACGAGTACCAATACCAATAATGGTGGACCTTTTTCAACTGTATTGCAGGTCCCTCACAATCAGGTAGCATCGGCGGGCGTTTATGATTGGGCAATATCAGTTCAACCGCTCGCTAGTGGTGGAAACCAGGTAACCTGGTATTTCATACAACAGCATGCAGCCGGTTCGAATAATTACTATTGGTGGGGCGGCTCGTTCGTTGATCCTACAGCGGTGACAACTACGTTCAACAGCATTGGTTTTGCTTGTAACAATGATGTGGACGCTACGTGCAAGCAGGTTAACATACAGAATGTCAAAGTCGACTTAGGATCGCCGATAACAATCCCAACTCCTCCATGGGTCGCTTACTATGTTGACAAGTGGGGCATCATTGGTGGCCGAATGTATGGATGGAGTTTCATTCCGGATCCCGCTGGACTCATCGGTAACGCCGGAATCGGTGGTACTGCTCCGAACGGGAAGTGGGCTGCAATCCGCGGCGGTTTTGACCCTGCTACGCCCACCACCGCAAAAGCCCTGCTTCTAACTGGCAAGGTAGTTTTTGTAGGCGGCGGCTTCACAGCGCCGAACTCTTTCCGTTTCGGCGTATTCTACAGCGACGTGGCAGGAAAGGTCATCCTTGACTCTTCGAAAGCCACGCTTCCAGATTCCACGCGCTGGGATGGACTTGAGACATATACCACTGGATATCTGTTCATCCCGCCAAGCGGCACGAACGGTCTAGCAAATTGGTCAGGAGTGAATCAATCGGCAAGCTCGGGTGCTGTCATAAACGGAGCATGGCTGCACAACGACTATCCAGCTGCCGGCCCGACGATTCTGACATCTAATTATACTCTCGGAATGGATGTTCAGACACCTGCGAATGCGGTAGCAGGGGCAGGCACCTACAATTTCACGATCTCGGTTGCATCCACTGCGCGTGGCGGCAACGATGTGAGGTACAAGTTGGCCAAGAGCGATAACAGCTATTCCATCACCGGCAAACTGACCGACTCGAACCTCCCACCGGCGACGCTCAAGTTCAATAGCGTCAATTTTGCGATAGGACAGAACCCTGGCACCACTGCAATGAATTTGACCGACGTGAAGGTTGATTACGTGGATGTCGCCACACTTCCGCTGGTTGCCCCGCAGGGCGCGGCAACCAACGTGGAGCAGAACGCAAGCGTAGTTCCGGGAGAATTCGCACTCGCTCAGAACTATCCGAATCCGTTCAACCCGTCGACAACCATCAGCTACGACGTGGCGAAAGCCGCTCATGTAACGATCCGTGTCTATGACGTGCTGGGACGTATGGTCGCCCAGCTCGTTGACGGCGATCAGAATCCGAGCCGGTACACTGTCCAGTGGAACCCGGCAGGTCTGAGCAGCGGAACGTACATCTACAGGCTTGATGCACGCAACGCAGATGGTTCCGGCAACTTCACCTCGGTGAAGAAGCTGCTCTATATGAAGTAACATCGTTGTTTTCCATATGCGGCCCGTCCGTGCACAACGGGCGGGCCGTTTTTGTTTGGGACGGTTTTTTTGTTGAGACATACAATCGCTTTCAAAAAGAAGAGGCACGGTGTGCGCTCATTGTTCACCATCTGTCGGACTTATCTCGCCGGGATCCCGGACGGTCACTTTCAACTGCCTGCTGCAGCGGCAAGAACGAACCCCCTTCACTCGCAGCAATTGAAAGCAGCCGTTCTGATTCTTTTCGCAGTATGTACGCTCACAACGGAACGGGCTTCGTCGCAACCACTTGCAAGCAGCAAAGACAGGTTTCTCGGTGGCTCAACAAATTCTACTCCTTCCCGCTTCATGCCCCGCTATTTGAACCAGGTAACACCCGGAAATGCCGGCAAATGGGGATCGGTGTCGTTCTCACAGGGACAATATGGCTGGACCAATCTGGATACGATCTACAATTTTGCGACCCAAAACGGGCTCTTGTACAAACATCACAACCTTGTCTGGGGAAGTCAACAACCGGGATGGATCGGAGCGCTCACGGATACTGCCGCACAACGAAGCGCAGTTCAGGATTGGATCACCGCGTAGGACAGCGGTATCCAAAAATGAATTCTGTGGAAGAAGTCCGACTTCTTCATTAGAAATCGTGAGAGAAATCGGACTTCTACTGATTCTTGAAAGGATCTCACATGTCAAAGGCTGGCATCGTTCTGTTTGCCTTCGTCTTCCTGGCTTTTTCTCTGAACGCCCAGACGAACAAACCGGTACCTACTCCCCGTTTGGAAAATCATGGGGCCACGAAACATCTCATTGTCGATGGCAAACCATTCCTGATGCTCGCGGGCGAGACAGGAAACTCCAGTGCCTCAGACCTGAAGTATCTTGACGAGATCTGGCCCAAGATCGTGAAGATGAACCTCAACACCTTGCTTGTCCCGGTCTATTGGGATTTGATTGAACCGGCCGAGGGAATGTTTGACTTCTCTCTTGTTGATGGTGCAATCAACGGTGCGAGGAAACACAACATCAGGCTGGTTTTTCTCTGGTTCGGGACCTGGAAGAACAGCATGTCCTGCTACGCTCCGCTTTGGATCAAGACAGACCAAGCACGGTTTCCGCGTGCCCGGGATGCGCAGGGCCGGGCTCAGGAAATCCTGACTCCATTCAGCAACGAGAATCTGAGTGCAGATACGAGAGTGTTTGCCGAGCTCATGAAGCACATACGGTCGGTGGATGCAGCCTATCGCACTGTCATCATGGTTCAGGTGGAGAATGAAATCGGCATGATCCCGGACGCCCGGGATCATAGCAAGGAAGCGGACCAGGCCTTCGCTGCGAACGTCCCTGCGGACTTCCTGCAATATCTCCAAAAGAACAAGGAGTCTTTGGCACCCGAACTTCGGAAGGCATGGGAAGACAAGGGTTTCATGACTTCCGGAACGTGGGAAGAAGTGTTCGGCAAAGGGCTGCGAACAGACGAATTGTTTATGGCGTGGTACTTCGCGAGATACACAAATGCCGTTGCTGAAGCGGGCAAGAAAGAGTATCAGATTCCGATGTACGTCAACGCAGCTCTGATACGCCCCGGCTACAAACCCGGACAATATCCGAGCGCTGGCCCTCTCCCCCATCTTTTCGACGCCTGGAAAGCCGCGGCCCCGGCGATCGATTTCCTCTCCCCCGACATTTATTTCAAGAATTTTCTTGAGTGGTCCACACTCTATAATCGCCCGGGCAATCCTCTCTTCGTGCCGGAAGTCAGCAACGCCCAGAGCATGGCGAATGCATTTTACGCCATGGGGCAGCTGAACGCGATGGGCTATAGTCCGTTTTCTATCGAATCACTTGAACATCCTGAGAACAACGAAGTGTCGCGAGCCTACGATGTTCTGAGGCAGCTCACTCCGCTCATCATCGCCGGCCAGGGGAACGGAACGATAGCGGGGGTATTGCTCGACAGCGCGGATCAGAAAGCGGAGGTGCCGCTTGGTGACTATGTGTTCACCATACGGCACGAGTACAGCTGGCCCTACGCTGCGAAGAGCGAGGGGGACAATCCGCGATTCGGATGTTTGATCATGATGGTTTCGTCAAACGTGTATTTCGTCGCAGGCAGGGGCGTCGTTGTCACCTTTCAGACCCGATCCAAAGACGGCAGCATAGCCGGGATCGGCACGATGGAAGCAGGTCGGTTCGTTGA
>Ga0187870_1001017_pt1 | contig 27695 bp, 26 predicted proteins | sample June2016WEW_13_1_3_FD_132974 | JGI IMG/M metagenome (GOLD analysis project Ga0187870, IMG submission 132974) | Peatland microbial communities from SPRUCE experiment site at the Marcell Experimental Forest, Minnesota, USA - June2016WEW_13_150 | ecosystem: Environmental > Terrestrial > Soil >... | reverse complement strand
TCGTTTTCCAGGGCGTAGTCATACGCTGTCGCGCCGGCCCCGCTTCGAATCCTGCCGTCAGCCCCCGCTTTCAGAAGCGCTTCGACCACGTCAGGATTCATGTTGTTGTAAGCGGCCATCATCAGGGCCGTCCATCCATTGGGACCCCGCGCATTGATCTTGGCTCCCGCTTTCAGCAGGATTGATATGACTCGAAGGTCCTGATTGGATGCCGCAGCGAGCATGAGAACGGTCCTGTCCGCCGCGTCACGCGCATTCACGTCGGCTCCCCCCGTGATGGCCTTTTGTACCTGCTCTGCCGTGCCCGCCGGGGCAAGCTCAAACAGGGCGGCGGTCTGCGCATGGAGGAGCGGAAGCGCCAGAACACCCCAAAAAGACAGGAGAAAAAACCATTTCATTCCCAACTTGTTCATATACACCCCGCGTCATCATCAAAGATACACAGAGATCCTTACCAGAACAAATGTTTCCTGGTCCGCCACGCACAGCGGCGGCGCTCCTTCTCAGCGGCTCATGAGCGCGCGCACGTTGCCGGCGATATCTGAAGGAAGCGCATCCGCGTCCATGGAGGCCCGAATCCTGCCCTGCCTGTCGATAATCCAGAACGGTGCGGAATGTGAGACGTCGTAGCCCCCTCCGAACTGGTCCACGATGCGGTGCGCATTGCCCACTTCTTCCGGTGAAAGTCCCTGCGTGGGCTCGGGCTCGTCCGTCGCGTTGCCAGGCTTCGTCGATGATTCCTTCGTATCCGCCGGTTTTTCGATGTCCACGCCCACCCCATAGTTGTACCAGACATCCTTCACGGAGCTCGCCGGCCCGGTGACAAAATGCCACCCGTCGTAGAGCCCTGCCGCGCGGCTGTAGGCGGCTATCACCTGCTCCGTGTCCCGCTGGGGATCCGTTGTGACGGCCACGAACACGGCCTTGTCAGCGTCCTTTCCAAGTTGATCACGGGCGTTCTTCACCTTCAGCGCGATGAACGGGCAGAGGTCCGTGCAGTGGGTGTAGATGAAGGTCACCACCACTACCCTGCCCTTCGTTTCCGCCATGTGAAAGGGCTGGCGCCGCTGATCGGTAAGCGTGAAATCCGGCGCCGCTGCGGGGTGGGGGATCTCGGTGCCGGCCAGCTTCACGGGCTTCTCGAAAGCGCCGAGGGTGAAGGCACAGCAGACCCCCGTCATCAGGAATACCAGGAGAGCGGTGAACCTCCAGATGCGCATGAGTGCAATATACTTTCGGGCAGCCGTCCTGTGCTACACTTTGCTCATGCCTGCGACATCTGACCAGGAGATCCTGCAGACTCGAATCCAGAGCATCTACCGTGCCAGCCCTGCCGGGATGGGCATCGTCGCGCACAGGGTCTTCCTGGAAGTCAACGAAAAGCTCTGCGCGATGACCGGCTACACTGCCGCCGAACTGGTAGGCCGGAGCTCGCGGATGCTCTACCTCACGGACGATGAGTTTGCGAAGATCGGCACCAGCGGCTCTCACGAGATCCAGCAGACGGGAATCATGACGATTGAAACCCGGTGGAAGCGAAAGGACGGGACGGTCATCGACGTCGTCCTGGGCTCATCGCCGAGCCGGCCGGGCGATACGGACAGCGACATCACGTTCATTGCGCTGGACATCACCGGGCACAAGCGTGCCGAAAACGCCCTGCGGCGGAGCGAAGAGCGCTACCGGCTCCTGTTCGGCAGCATCAGCGACGCCATCCTCGTGCATCCCTTCCACAAGGATTCCTCTCCGGAAGTCTTCGTCGAGGTCAACGACGTGGCCTGCGAGCGCCTGGGCTACACCCGCGAGGAGCTGCTGACGAAAAGCACCTTCGACATCGATGCGCCGGAAGGGCTGACGGCCATTCCCGAGGCCATGAAGAGGCTGAAGGCCGAGGGACACTCGGAGTGGGAAGGGATGCACGTCACCCGGGACGGCAGGAAGATCCCGGTGGAGATCAGCAATCGTCTCTTCGAGCTGGACGGGAAGCCCATGATCCTCGCGACGATCAGGGACATCAGCGAACGGAAGAACGCCGAGCGGGCCTCCCGCGATCACGAGGAAACGCTCCACGCGCTTTTGAACGCCACGACGGACATGGCATTTCTCGTAGAGTCGGACGGCACGCTGCGGGCGTGCAACGAGGCCTTCGCGAAGGCCGCGGGCGCGCTGAGCTCGATCGAGCTGACAGGACGGCCGATCTGGGAGATGAAGGGACTTCCGCTGGACATTCGGGTGCACGAGCACACCGAGAGGGTGATCCGGACCGCCTCCGCGGTGCGCGCCGAGATCACCCACGATTCGACGATCCTCGATCTCGGGATCTTCCCGATCGTGGACGATTCGGGAACGGTCCTCCGGCTCGCATTCTTCGTCAGGGACGTGACCGCTTCCCGGCAGACGGAGGAACAGCTCCGCCAGGCCCAGAAGATGGAGGCGGTCGGGAGGCTCGCCGGCGGCATTGCCCACGATTTCAACAACCTGCTCACCGTCATCAAGGGCTTCAGCGACCTCGTCCTCGGCGGCGTGCCGAAGGGCAGCCGGCTGGCGGAGGACATCGCGCAGGTGAAGGGCGCGGCCGATCGCGCAGCAGAGCTCACCTCACGGCTCCTCGCCTTCAGCAGGAAGCAGGTCCTCGAGCCGCGCGTGGTGGATCCCGTCGCCCTGGTCCGTGGAATCGAGACGATGCTCAAGCGCGTCATCGGGGAGGATATCGAGGTGATCACCGACCTGGCGACTGACACCGGCAGGATCATGGGCGATCCCGGTCAGATCGAGCAGGTCCTCATGAACCTCGCAGTGAACGCGAGGGACGCCATGCCGCAAGGCGGGAAGCTTCGCATTTCTACCAGCAACAGGGCCGCATCCGACCCGGCGGAAACAGAGTTCCCCGACCTGGAGCCGGGAGAGTACGTCCGCCTTCGCGTCAGCGACACCGGTCACGGCATGGACAAGACGACCCTGGCGCACATCTTCGAGCCGTTCTTCACCACCAAGGAGCCGGGCAGGGGCACCGGTCTGGGTCTCTCCACAGTCTATGGAATCGTCTCCCAGACCGGTGGGCGCATATCCTGCACGAGCTCCCCCGGTGCGGGGGCCGCGTTCACGATCCTCTTTCCCCGTCTCCTCGAGGCGGAGGCGGTGCCGGTCGCACCCTCCCTGTCGCCCGATGCGCCCGGAGGCAGGGAGCGGATCCTGCTGGTGGAGGACGAAGCGGTTGTCCGATCGTACGCGAAAAGAGTGCTCGAAGACCGCGGGTATACCGTGCTGGAAGCGCACGGCGGCGAGAAGGCGCTCGAGCTCATTTCGCAGGAAAGAAGGAAAATCCATCTCCTGATCGCCGACGTGGTGATGCCGGGAATGGGAGGCCCCGAGCTCTCATCGCGGGTCGCCGCTCTGCTCCCCTCCATCCGCACACTCTTCATCTCCGGGTATGCCCGGCACTCTCTGGAGTCGAGCGGAATTCTGCCAGGCGGCGCCCGCCTGCTCCGCAAGCCATTCGACAAGGCAAGCCTGCTCACCCTGGTTCGTTCCGTGCTGGACTCCTGAGGATTACACGGTTTGGCAGAAGCCTGCGATCGCCTGGACCGCCTCCTGAAAGTTCTGCTCGTATGTACGGCCCGAGCTTTTTCGAGGCTTGAATGAGTGATCGCCGTCTTCGAGGAACACCACCTTGATGGCAGGCGAAAGCGTGTACCCGGCAATATCCTGCTTGCTGCCGAGCGTGTCCCGCGTCCCCTGGAGGATCAATGTCTTGGTCTTGAGCTTTTCGAGATGCGCGACACGGAGGGCGTCGGGCTTCCCTGCAGGATGGAAGGGGTAGCCGAGGCAGACCAGGCCCCGGGCACCGACCTTATCCGCCACGATGCTGGCGATCCGGCCGCCCATGGACTTGCCTCCGATCACGAGATCTTCGGCATTGCCGACCTGCTCGATCACCCTGATCCAGGTCTCTCCGAGCACCCTCGTGGGATCCGGCCGGGACCACGTGCGGATTTTTCTCGACTCCTGCATGTACGGAAACTCGAACCGGACGACGCGAAGAGAGCCAGCCGCAAGAGCTTCGGCCATTTCCTGCATGAAAGGCGAGTCCATCCCCGCGCCGGCGCCGTGGGCGAGTATGATCGTCGGACCGGGGTTTCGGCCCTTCGGCGTATCGATTCGCAAGGGTATCTGCGTCACTGCGTGGCCCCCGGATTCGCGCGTGGGTACATTGGGGCAGTATGGCAACCGAGGAGTACAGGCGCAAGCGGGACTTCACGCGGACGCCCGAGCCGGGGCCCGCCAGGCGCGCAGGGAAAGGCAACATCTTCGTCGTTCATCGCCATGAGGCGCGAAATCTCCACTACGACCTGAGGATCCAGGCGGACGGCGTGCTCGCCTGCTGGGCGGTGCCGAAGGGATTCTCTTACTTTCCAGGGGACAAGAGGCTTGCCGTTTGGACCGAGGACCACCCGTTCGATTACAAGGACTTCGAGGGCGCCATCCCGAAGGGGCAGTACGGCGCCGGCACGATGAAGATCTGGGATACGGGGGAGTACGTCCTGAGGAAGTCGCCCGACATTTCGCACGCCCTGGCAAAAGGAGAGCTGAAGCTCGAGCTCATGGGACGTCGGCTGAGGGGCGAATGGCACCTTGTGCGGACGAAAGCCGCGGAGGGCAGGAACTGGCTCCTGTTCAAGGCCCGCGATCGCTACCCCGGCTCGGGCAGCGACTTGTTCGGCGGCGCCGACATGAGTCGGGCGCAGGTCAAGCCGATGATCCGGCGTGTATCCCGCATGGAGCCTGCCGACGGCTTCAAGCCGTTCTCGGATCCGGACTGGCTCTTCGAGCCTGCCCTGGTGGGGAAACGAGTTCTCGCTTCGATCGAAGATTCGCGCGTGCGCCTGCGCGCAAAGTCCGGAGACCTGGCCCCGAGACTGCCCCTCATCGCCTCCCACATGGGCAGGCTGCGCGCGCAGAGGGCGCTCCTTGACGGGGTGGTAGTCGCTCTCGACAGGAACGGCGCGCCGAGCGACGCGGCGCTGGATGAGCAGCTGCTCGACGACGGCAAGGGGTGTGTGCTCTACGTCTTCGATGCGCTCTACGCGGAAGACTGGGACCTCCGCCGCCTGCCGCTTGCCGAGCGCAGGTCAGTTCTCCGCGCCCTGCTTCCTGAATCGGACACCCTGCTGCTCGTGGATGCCACGGTGGAACGCGGAGAGATGCTCGCGCATGCAGCCGCGGAGTCGGGTTTCCCTGCTGTCATCGCGAAGCGATGCTCCAGCCCCTATCGATCGGGGAGCTCGGACGACTGGCGAAGGATCCCGCTGCGCAGGATCACGCCACGGAAAAAGACCGCGCTGAGCGCCGCGGGGCACCGGGCGCGAGCCTCGATACCCGTCACGCACCCGAAGAAAGTGTATTGGCCGGAGCAGGGATTCACCAAGCAGGACCTAGTGGCCTACTACGATCGTGCGGCGAACTGGATCCTGCCCTATCTCGCGGAGCGGCCGCTTCACCTCTACCGCTGGCCCGACGGCATTCGCGGAAAATCTTTCTACCAGAAGCAGCTCCCGGAGGGTGCGCCCGACTGGATCGAAACCACGAACGTGGCGCGTGAAGGCGCGGAGCCGTCGTTCTACGCGGTCTGCAACGACCGTCGGACGCTTCTCACGCTGGTCAACCTGGGTACCATCGATCTCCATCCCTGGCTCTCCCGCCGCGGCAGCCTGGATTCTCCTGACTGGGCGATCCTGGACCTGGATCCGAAGGAAGCCCCGTTCGCAGACGTGGTGAAGGTTGCGCGGATTCTCGGAAAGCTCCTGAGAGGAATCGGCGTCGAGCCGTACCTCAAGACCTCGGGCTCCACGGGGCTTCACATCTGCATTCCCCTGAAGCCGGGATTCACCTTCGATCAGAGCAGGATGTTCTGCGAGGCGCTTGCCCGAGTCGTGGTACGCGAGCATCCCGACCTTGCCACGGTGGACCGTGCGGTCAGTCGGCGGGCGGGCCATGTCTACATAGATTTTCTGCAGAACCGCCGGGAACAGACCGTGGTCCCGCCCTACGTGGTCCGGCCCGTCGAGGCTGCGTCGGTGTCGATGCCCCTTTCGTGGGACGAGCTCGAGGGCGACCTTCGGATCAGTGACTTCACAATTCTCACGGCCCCGGCGCGCATCGAGAGGACGGGGGACCTCTTTCGCACGGCGCTGCGGCAGCCGCAGGATCTCACGAAAGCGATACGCGCCCTCAGCCGCCAGCTTTCGTCGCGTCAGCTCTCCACGTCGTCAGCCGCGGGCGCCCGGAGAAGACGCAGGCGAGCCTCGCTCGGAAACGCGCGCACGCACTCCGTGCGATGGACCGCCGCCTCGTCATGACGATCCAGCCGCTCGAGTATCGTGGCAAGATTGCAATGCGCATCCGGATAGTCGGGTTCCAGGGAGAGTGCCCTGCGATATGCCATTACTGCGTCATCCGCCTTCCCCATGGCCACCAGGGCATTTCCGAGATTGTTCCACGTCTCAGCGAACTCGGGGTCGAGCTCGAGCGCCTGAAGGTATTGCTCCGCCGCCTCTCCCTCGCGCGCGAGCTGGTACAGGATGTTGCCGAAGTTGAAAAAAGCCTCCGCGTCGGGTTGGCCGTCGAGGGCCCGGGCGTACCCCTCTGCCGCCGCGGCGAGATCTCCACGATCCTCGGCATCTTCCGCGTCGGACAGCGGGTCCCCGGCAGCCTGCGGGTCGAGAGGAAACGACGACACCCTGACGCCGGGTGCGACGGCGTCCGGTCCGAAAGAGAAGAGCAGCTGGCCGCTCGGATCGGCCCATCCGCCGCCGGGAAGCCTCACGCGCAGCCGGCGGGCGAAGGAGTCGAGTCTCCCGACGATCTGCCCGCCGCCCGGCAGCCAGCGGGCGATCTGCTCGAGGCTCGAGCGGATCTGGGAGGCCGGCACCCCGGAAGCGGTGAGCCTGCTCAGGTTGCGCGCCTGGAGGATATCCTTGATCTCGAACCATGCCAGCCGATTCGCTACGCGGGCGGGCCGTATCAAGCCCTTTCGCAGCCACGAACGCACAACTGAAAGAGGCGTCTCGATGATCCGGCTTACTTGCGCAGCCGTGTAGAGCCGGGAGAAATCGCTCAGCTCATCCGCGGCGCCGAGGAGCTTCAGGAACTCCGTCTCCTCGATCAGCCGTATCGGCGCGCCGTTCTGCTTCAGCTCCCGGAAGAGGAGCATGTTCCGGGTCACTCCTCCGGAGGCGGTCAAGTGACCTGCGTGGCCCGCGACTATCAGCGAGGTGGACGCAGCGGGCTCCTCCACGTGGCGCCCTCCGGCTTCACCGATGCGGCGGACTGCCTCCGAGCGTTTCATGGACGCCAACCGCCCCGTCAGGGCGACTTCCTTTCCGCGCAGCGTTTCCAAGGGCATGCGTTTACTCTTCGATCAACCCTTCGAACACCGGGGCGCGCAGCATGCCTGCCTGGGTCCAATCCGCGAAGCTCACCGTGCAATAGTACTCCGGTTCGATCCAGCGTGCACGCTCATCACAGGGCACCAGGGGAGACTCCCGGAGCTTCACCCTCAGGAGGGTGTTGAGATGAGCGCGGTGCGCGTCGGTAAATCCTCCGCCGACTCTCCCCACGTATCGAAGCCCGGCTTCGCCGTTGGCGGCCACGAGAATGCTCTGAAAATCATCCCCTTTTTCGATGAACCCGATGATCACGGCCTGGAGCATCGAGCGTCGTTTGACCTTGATCCAGGCGCCGTTCCGCTTGCCGGCGGCGTACGCGCTCGAGAGGCGCTTGCCCACCACACCCTCCAGGCCCTGGGCACTGGCGGTCTGAAAGAGAGCCCTTCCGCTTCCCCTGACTCCCTCCGACAGCAGAAGCCCCTTCCAGCGTAAAGCCGCGACGGCATGCTCCAGGCGCCCGCGCCGCTCGGCGAACGGAAGATCCATGAGCGGAGAATAGCGCTCGAACAGGATGTCGAAGGCAACGAAAACGGCAGGCGCGGCTCTTTTCTTTTTTCCCGTTCCGAGCACCGTCTCCAGATCGGGCTTGCCGTTTCTGAACGCGACGAGCTCACCGTCGAGGACGAGGCCCTTCGGGAGGTCCGACAGACCCTCCAGGTCCGGGTAGCGATGGGTGATCTCGATTCCGTTGCGGCTCATGAGGCGGACTCCGGAAGGTTCGATCACCGCCTGGGTGCGGATCCCGTCCCACTTGAACTCGAAGAAATACTGGTCAGAATCGAAAGGCCGGCCCGGGACCGCCAGCATCGGCGGCACGAACCGCGGGAGCGCCTTCGGTCGGGAAGGCTTGCGGGAGAGCGTTTTCCGTGGGGGCGGCTTAGCCAACCTTCTTCTTCCTGGCCGTCGCGCTCTTCACCGGCCTTGCGCTCGGGGCCTGCTTGAGGCCCGCCTTCGAGGCTTTCTTCTCCCCGACGGGGACTTTCACGCCGTTTGCGGCCTGCGCCTCGGCAACGCTGCGCTTCAGCGCCTCCATCAGGTTGATGATCTTCGGCTCCTCGGGATCCCGGACCTGGACCACCTCCTTGCCCTCGATCTTCATCTGGATGAGCTTCGTGAGCTTCTCCTTGTAGACGTTCCGGTAGTGGGAGAAATCGAACTCACTGATGATGGAGGCCTTGATGAGCGTGTCGGTGAGTGCCGTCTCCGCCTCGGTGACGGGTGTGTCATTGACCTCGTCTTTGAAGGCCGCGGCAGGCTTCACCTCGTCTTTCCTGTTGAGCACCGTCATGGCGAGCAGCCCGTCGACGGCTCTCAGCAGGACGACCTGTTCCTTCTGCGAGATGACGACTTCCGCGATCGCCGAAACACCGTTTGACTCCATGCCCTTGAGGAGAAGGTTGTACGGCTTCTGCCCGACCGGGCCGTCGGGTGTGAGGTAGTACGTCTTTCCCCCGAGATAGACTGTGCTCAGCGCGTCGGGCTTGATGAAGCCATCGATCCGGATCGACTTGTCGCTCTCTGTGCGAAGCTTGTCGATCTCCTCATCCTCGATGATGACGTATTGCCCCTTGTCGTATTCGTAGCCCTTGACGATCTCTTCACTCGAAACCTCGCCCACTTCGGGCGCGAACTTCTTGTACTGGATTCTCGTGAGTGTCTTTGCGTGAAGCTGGTGGAGCGTGAGGTCGTTGCCCGTCGCGGTCGCCGTGTATGCCTTGACGGGTACCGATACGAGGCTCAATTTCAGAAAACCTTTCCACGAGGCGTGGGCTGCCATGACTTCCCCTTTCCAGCGCCGAAGGCACTGGGCGGGACATCGGCGTGCGCCCAGCGGACGGCGAACCCCTCCCGGTGCAAGAAGCTACGAATGCATTTCGCCGAAGTCAAGAAAAGATGCTACCCTTTGCACAATGAAGATTGTCGGCATTTTCGGATTCATGCTCACGGCGATCCTGAAACGGGCAGGCTTCACCGCGTGCCGGCTGAAGACATGCATGGAATCCTGCTGACGCTCGAGGGCTGGCTCGGGCACTACGGATACGGACTCGTCTTCGCGACGATCCTCCTCGAGGATTTCGGCCTGCCGGCGCCAGGGGAAACTATCTTGATCTCCGCCGCCCTCATCGCCGCGAAGGGCAAGTTGAGCATTTTCCTCCTTCTCCTCGCCGCCTGGCTGGGAGCGGTGCTCGGCGACAACATCGGCTACGCAATCGGCAGGTTCGGCGGCCGCGCCCTGGTGCTCAGGATCGGCCGATACGTCCTTGTGAATGAAAAGCGTCTCTCACGTGCAGAGGGTTTCTTCCGCAGGCACGGTCCAATAGTGGTCGTCATCGCGCGTTTCATCGAAATCCTGCGGCAGCTGAACGGGATCGCGGCGGGCATCCTGAACATGCCCTGGCGGAAATTTCTCCTGTTCAATGCGATCGGCGCGCTCCTCTGGGTTGGCTTCTGGGGAACGCTCTTCTACCTGGCTGGAGCGAACGCCTTCCGCGTCCGGTCCCTCATGAGACACTACTGGTGGATTCTTCCCGCGCTCGGGGCGCTGGTGCTGCTCGGGCTTGGCGCCGCGTTCCTCCTGCGCAGACGGAACTCAGAATAACAACTGGAAGAGCACGCGCACCCGCCCGTCAATCGCGCGAATGAGTCCGATTCGTCCGTCCCTGGGCGCCAGGTGTCCCCTGATTCGATCACCCGCGCGCGGCGTCCAGTTCCTTCCTGCTCCTCGCGATATAGCTCCGCAGATCTTCCATGCCGTACTCTCGGGAGAGCTTTCGCGCGCTCACGCCGGGCCGCCGGGCGCGGAGGACGAACCACTTCTCCCGAGGCAGGCTCATCTCGACCTCGATGTCGTCTGTGTGCTCCGCGAGCAGGCTCTCCAGTTTTTTCATGTTGAAGTCCTGGTGATAAATCGCTCGATCGAGGTCGAGAACGACCCTGCTGACGTTGACGTCGCTCGACTGTTCCGAGAGGATCTCGCGTCCGGTGATGTCATAGACGAGGCATTGGCCTGCCTGGGTGGCAGTGACGATGTAGAAGTGGTGCATGAGAGCGTGGGCCTGAAGCGTCGTCCCTCCCGCGTACTCGCTGGGCCACACGACAACCTCCGCCCCCTCGCGTTCCAGGGTCTGCCAGAGCTCAGGGAAATTGGCGTCGAAGCAGATGGCCATGCCGAGGAATCCGAAATCGGTCCTGTGCACTGACACTTGCTCGCCGCGCGAGACAGGAGGATCAACCTCCCGCTCCTGCTGGTAGGGAAAGATCTTGTCATACACAGTGACGATGGAGCCTTTCCTGTCGAGGAGAACTGCGGAGTTCAGACGGCGTCGGCCATCAATGCGGTCGATTGGACAGACGATCCAGGTGGCGTGCTTTTCTGCCAGATCTGCCATGGTGGAGACCGTCGGACCGTCGAGTGGTTCGGGGACGTGCTCCTTCTGGCCCAGCCACGTCTCAGGGAGCACGATCAGGTCCGTGCCCCTCGCACCCTCAGATTCCACGATGCCGGCGATTGTCCCGAGAGTCTTGCCGATGGCGAAGCTGATGCTCGATATCCGTACGGGCCTGCCGGTGGCATCGATCATCGTTCGTGGCGGGGTACGCGACGTCACCTCATTCTCCCGTCAGATAAGTTTCTTCCCGATGATGATCTCTTCGATCTGCTCGATCGTTGTTTCGCTCTTTCTCAAGTCTCCCACCTTAAACAAAAATGGTGATAGCAGGACATGGTTGTCAATCTTTTTTGGAAGTTTAACCACTCCGAATGAGTGGCCCCGCCTATTTCCTGACCTCCATGGCCACGGAGAAAAGTGCCTCGACATTCGCCCACGGGAAACCCGGATCGATTTCGATGTAGAGCCATGACCCGCCATGCGCGGTGTCGAACGTGTCGAGGAGTCGCAGCACATAGTCGCGAACCTGGCGCGGCGATCCGCGCTGCATGAGATCCCCCCGGTCCGGATGCAGCTGCACCGCGATCCCCAGTTCGCGGCATCGCCGCGCCAGCTCCTTCAGGTCGTAGAGGGGCAGCTGGGGCCACAGCGCCGTGACCCCGACTTCCCGCAGGTCCTCCAGAACGTCCGTGACCTGTCCGCAGGTATGGAAGAATACGCTCCGGCCGTCACGTCGGATCGGATCGAAGAGCTCGTTGTATCGAGGCTTGAAGAAGCGACGGAAAGCCGCGGGGGAAATCATCAGCGCGTTCTGCGTGCCGAGATCGTCGCCGAAGGCCACCGCATCGCAGCCCAGGAGCAGGGCGTGCCGCGCGAGGGCCTTGTTGTAGGCATTGATGATCTCCGCGATCCTGTTGATCTCCGCCGTGTCATCTTCGATGTCCATCAGGATCAGCTCGAATCTTCGCACCCAGCGGAGCGTCTCGAATAGGGCGCCTCCCTCCCCGATGAGGTACCACTTCTGCATGTGCCGCCCTGCCGCTGCACGAGCCTCCTCGAACTGGAGGCCGGCTGTTGGCGGAGGTTCAGGACCCCGCCAGCTATCCAGCGCAGAGAGGTCATTCAAGGGCCAGCCGATCGGGTGGCCCCAGACGCCGAAGATCCGGTATTCCCATATTGTGCCCCAGGCGTCGGTCCGAATGGCGTGGTAGCGGCCGTCAGGGTCGAAATCCGCTGCCGGGGGTGGATCGGGCAGCTTCATCTGCCCTGCGTCGCCGAAATCATGGCCGCACGCGCGTGCCAGGTCGAGGAGCTTCTGGCCGTGCTCATACAGGCCGGCCGGAGAAGGGGCGATCTGCAGCGGAATCCTGTCCGGGGTCCGAAATAAAAGGGCGGTCTCGACCCTTTCTCTTGGCAGCATCGACGAACAGTAGCACGCGCTCCGCGGGTCGTAAATCGGGAAAACGCATCAGCGCCGACGAAGCGATTGGACTCCGCCTCCTTTGGCTTGATCCCGCGGCCGATGCCGAAGCCCTCACGTTGTGGCGGGCCGCGGGAACTCGTTGACGTGCTGGTATGCAGGATCCTTGGCCTGGAGCCTCATGATCGCCAGAATCTCGCTCCATGCCGGGATCAGCCCATGCACAGTGACCGGCATCTGCCTTGCGATTGTCCTGTGCAGCTCCCCGAGGTTGTAGCAGGGAACCGCCGCGTACATATGATGCTCCGTATGATAGTTCATCTGGAAGTAGAGGAACCGGACAAAAGGGTTCAGCTCGATCGTGCGGCAACACAGCCTGAAGTCCGACACATTGTCCTGGAGGCCGATGTGCTGGGTGATGTTGATGAGCCACTGGAAGCCTCCCGCATAGAATCGCGCAAAGCTTATGACAACGGCGAACAGCCAGTGCCCGCTCGCCACTGAGGCGACGATGATGACGACGTGACCGAGCAGGACTATCCGAGCCCAGCGTTTCAGAAGTCGGAGCCCGACCTTGTCCCGTTCCGGGAACAGGGTGCGCTCCCAGCTGGTCTTCAGGCGGCCCATACTGTGACGAATCATGGTGCTTGCCACCTTGTAGAAGCCCAGAGGGTTCACCACCGCGCAGAGGAGAAACGTTCGTATGGTCAACTGGAGGGGAAGGACAACTTCCTCATCATCGGGGGGATGAAGGGTGCTCGCATGGTGGCGGATGTGGCTTGCCCGGAACATCACGTGACTGTTCCAGCTCAGGAACGAGAAGACACGAAGGAAAACCGTGTTCAGATGTTTGGATTTGAATATGGTCCCGTGCACCAGCTCGTGGAAGCCGTTGAGCAGGAACGCGTAAAATGTGCCATGAATGAAGAGGATGACGAAAAGCCATGGCAGGGGCAGATGGGCATATGCATAGAAAGCGGCCGTGCCGGTGAGGATCAGAAGGCACAGGTAGGGCACGGTCTGCAGAAATCCCTTCCAGTTGCTTCGCTGGGTGAGCTCGCGCAGCCTCTCCTTCGCTATCGGCACCCGGTACCAGTTGATCGGAACACCGCCCTCGGCAGATGAAGTGACGCTCTCGCTCATCATCACTCTCCTTCGACAGGTCGAAAGATACTTCTCCAGGGCTCTTGGCGTGAAGAGAAATCAGAGACTCCTGAGGGAGACGTATCCTGCCGGCACGATCGCTCAGCGCTGGCTGAATGCACTGACGGCGAGGGACACCAGGATAAGTGCTCCGATAGCCACGTCTTGAAAATACGCGTTCACTTGAAGCATGTTCAGCGCGTTCGAGATGATGCCGGTGAGAAGCACGCCAAAAAACGTGCCGATGATTTTCCCTTTGCCGCCAGTCATCGGCGTCCCTCCGATGACCACGGCCCCGATGGCCTGCAGCTCGATCCCGCTCCCGGTGGAGGGTTGCGCTGCACCGATGCGAGACAGCAGCAGCGTCGCCGCCGCGCCGACGAGGAGACCGTTGATGATGAAGAAAACCAGCTTGTTGAGGTTGATGGGAATCCCCGAGAGGTAGCTGGCCTGGGGGTTGCTCCCGATGGCGAACGCACGGCGTCCCAACTTCATGTATTTCAGGATGAAGTGGATGATGAGATACCCCACGATGCTGACGATGAAAAGCAGCGGGATGATGTTGAAGAACCTCTTCGTTCCCAGGAACTCGAACTTTCCGTAGATGAGCTGGAGGACACCCTTCGTGAATGCCAGTGCGATTCCCCGAAAGATCCCGATACACGCGAGGGAGATGATGAACGAAGGAGCGCGGAACCCGATGGAGCACGCGCCGACGAAGAAGCAGTTGAAGGTTGCCAGCAGGATTCCGACGACGACGGGCACGACATAGCCGTAGCCTGCCTTGATCATGATCGCCATGACGCAGGCGGATATCCCGATGTTTGCGCCCACGGATATGTCGAAATTTCCCGATATCATGAGGAGGGTCGCCCCTGCGGCTACAAGGCCGAGAACCGATACCTGCTCGAGGATGTTCTCGATATTGTTCAGGCCGAAAAAACGCGGGTTGATGAGCCCCGTCACCACGGCAAGGGCCGCCTCCACGATGAGGAGGAAGACCCACTGGTTTCTGAAGATCGCGGCGGTTCTCTGCATTTCAGACTCCGATGAAGTGCTTGATGAGCATTTCTTCCGTGACCTCTTGCCGGTCGAGGACGTGCGTGAGGCGCCCCCCCCGCATGACCCCGATGCGGTCGCTCATCGATATCAGCTCGGGCATGTCGGAAGACACCATGATGATGCTCTTCCCATTTTTCGCGAGCTCCACGATGAGACCGAAAATCTCTGCGCGCGCACCGACGTCGACGCCCTTCGTGGGTTCGTCAAAGATGTAGAGGGTCGCGTCGCTCAGCAGCCACCGCCCGATAATCGCTTTCTGCTGGTTGCCTCCCGAAAGCTCAGCGATGGTCTGGGATTCATCGTCGCTGACCGCGATCCGAAGTCTCTGTACCATCTCGCGCACTTGCCGACGCTCCGCGGCGAGATTCAGCACCGGTGGCTCGTAACGCTCGTTGTGCACGATGGCGATGTTCTCCGTGACGCTGCGGGGAGTGAACATGGCCAGCTTTTTCCTGTCCTCCGTGATGAGACAGATGCCGGCGTTCACCGCGTCGTAGGGAGAGTTGACCTGGACGGCCCGGCCGTTGATGAGGATCTCCCCGCTGTCCCTCTTATCCGCGCCGAAAATCAGGTTGACCAACTCGCTCCTTCCTGAACCGACCAGCCCCCCGATTCCGAATACTTCACCCCGGCGCACATCGAAGCTCACGTCTTCCACTACGCCGCGGCGGCCGAGGTGACGCAGCTCGACCTGCACGGGACCAGGCTCCACCGTCTCCTTGGTGTAGAAAAGAGAAGCATCCCGACCGACCATCTTGCGGATGACCGAGGCCATGTCGATCTGGTTCACTGGGAACGTTCCCATGCTCTCCCCATCCTTGAGAATCGTAATCGTGTCTCCGATCTCGAAGATCTCCTCCAGGTAGTGAGAGATATAGATGATCCCGATTCCCTTGCGCTTCAGGTCCCGGATGAGGTCCATGAGAGAGTTGGTCTCTTCCAGGCCGAGGGAGCTTGTCGGTTCGTCCATTATGATGATTTTCGCATCCTGATGGAGGGCTTTCACGATCTGCAACATCTGCTTCTGGGCCGAAGAAAGGTTCTCCACCAGCACATCTTCCTTGAGATTCAGACGAAGTGATTTGATCAGTGATCGCGCCTTCTCGTTCTGATGGCGGGTATCCACCATGAGGGGGAACGCGGCCCTCCGTTCCCCGCCCAGAAAGATGTTGTCTGCAACTGTAAGGCTCTCGATGAGCTCTGACTCCTGATAAACGGTAGATACACCCAGCTCGATTGCCTGTCGTGGGGAGAGTGCTTTGTGTTCCGTTCCCTGGATGATAATTGAGCCGGATTCCGGCGTAATGGCTCCCGAGAGCAGCTTGGTGAGCGTCGACTTGCCTGCCCCATTTTCACCCACAAGGCAGTGGACTTCACCCTCCCGCAATTCGAAACTCACTTCATTCAGCGCCTTGTGAGTGCCGTAGATCTTCGTTGCACTGCGAATCGACGCAAGCACACGATACTCCTGCATTCGTTCGTGACGGTGTCGAAAAGAAGCCGCGCGGGAGAGTTCTCCCGCGCGGCTGGACGATCAGTACAGCCCCGTGTATTCGGGGAAATACTTCTTGGTGAGATCGAGCCAGACAGCGTCAATGTCCCAGGGAATGACCTTCATCTTGTCGTCGATCGTCTTCGGGGTGATGGAAGCGATGGGCAGAAGGATCTGCTGATTGGTCTTTGTGATTTTGCCGGTGACATAGGACGAAAGCGTGAGGAACGAGATCATCCCCTCCCAGCCGGGAGAGCTGGAGATGGAATACTTGATCCCGCCTTCCTTCATGGCCACGATGCCATAGGGTGCGCCGTTCGTTGTGATGACTTTGATCGGATTGTTCAGCAGACCCCTGGTCTTGAGCATCCGCACCACCGCGACTCCCATCTCGTCGTTGAAGACGAAGAGCACGGAGAACTTCTGGCCGGACTGGATGAGATCCTGCGCCTGATTGACCGCCTCGTTCGGATCATAGCGGCCATCTCGCACAGCAACGATGGTGTTCTTGCCCAGCTGGGCCACGGTGGGCTCGAAGGACGCCCGGAACATCTGGACCGGCACGTGCTCGAACAGGCCCATGATGACCGCGATGTTCTCGCCGGGGTAGGTCTTCGCGATGTACTGGGCAACGTCCTTGCCCATCGCGTTCCAGTCGAAATCGATCGCACCGACGATGTCGTAGCCTGACTTCAATACCTGACCGACGTTATCCGTGACGACCAGTGGAATATTCGCGGCCGCACACTTTTTCGCAGCGATGTTCGCCCCGTTCTGGTTGAAGGTGAACACGCACATGCCGTCCACTCCCTGGTTGATCAGAGAGTCGATGTTCGCGATCTCCTTCTCGGCGTTGTAATCGGAGTTCAGCACGATCACCTTCGCTCCGACACGCTGCGCCGCAAAGACGAACCCGTCGACGTCCCGCTTGTACCAGGTGTCGGGTCCCGGAGTGACATACCCATACACCAGCTGCTTGCCCGCCGGCGCGGCGAAGAGAACCATGTCCCCCACCACCAGCGCAAAGACGGCGAACGCGATCGCCAAGACCTTTGGTCCGAAGAGCAATCGTCTTGCCATGAGACACCTCCTTGGAGTTTCTTCTGAAGAATCAGCGTTCTTCAGGGATGCCGAGTTCCTTGAGCGTGCGGCGCAACCAGCCGAGGGATTTCTCGATGAGAGGGCCTCCCTGGCCTTCGCATTCCATGCTCAACACGCCGCCGTACCCATTGTCACGTAACAGGCCGAGCACTTTCCTGATGTTCTCTGCGTTCACGCCGTCACCGATGGCGCACTGGCTGACGGCGATGCCAGTTTCTTTTCCCCGCGCAGCCGCCGCGAGACTTTCCGAGACATCCTTGACATGGACGTGCTTGATCTTGCCAAGGAAGCGCCGGCAAAACTCGACCGGATCCTGGCCGGCAATGAAGGAATTGCCCGTGTCCAGGTTCAGACCGAAGTAGTCGCTCTTCGCGAAGTCGAGCATCCGCGCGATCATGTCGGGTCGGGTGGTGAAGTAGCCATGAATCTCTATGTTCACGTTGATCCGGTAGAGTTCCGCGATCTCCACGATCGCCCCATAGCTCTGTTTCATGAGCTCCATCGCCTGGGCATCCGTGAGCCCCTCCGGCTTCAGAAGGCCATCGGTGGTCGCGATGTTCGGCGCCCCCGCAATTCGCGCCCAGGGGAACGTCTTCAGCACATATGGAACGCCGAAATAGGGTCCGTCCTTTCCCGAGAGGGGATACGCCGCGTCGACCTGAGAGAAGCGTACTCCGTAGCTCTCCATCTTCTTCGAGAGCAGCAGCGGATCATCGGCGAGAGATACATGGGGGAAGTAACCGAGCCCCTGGATCCATGACACTCCTTCAATGAGGCCGCATTCGATGAAGTGAACATCGTTTTTTCGTGCCCATTGGAGACATTTCTCGAAGCTGAAGGCCGCCGAGTTGAATGCATCTGTATGGAAGCTGACCTTCATCCATGCTCCTCTTCGGCGAAGAGAAATCAAATCAGTGCCAATCCTGGATTTGAACCGCAGGCTTCAACCGGGTGAATCCAGTTGTTGCTGATCTAGGAGATGTTCCTCCCCGTCGTCCGCTGTGGCTCTTTGTTACGAAATGTATACTCTACTTCGTAATCGGTCAACAGGAAATGAACACGGCCATGCCGCGAAGTGCATGCACGCCGAAGGGGTATTGAGCCTCGCGGGAGTCGAACCGGCGACCCACAGCTTGAAAGGCGAGCCTGGACACGCATTCGCAGCGGACGGTTTCGTACAACTTCACTTGCTGGAACAACTTGGATAGCTCGTCGTCGGTTGCGCGGGTACGGTTTTGCGGCCCTTTACCCGCTGTCATTGTAGCCAATCGTGTAACAAATCCTGCTGCAGGCTGGAATGCGGTTGTACCACCATGAAATGGTTCCCGTCCTATCGCCTCTCCGAGGGCCCCACCTCAGCGCCTCTTCCAAGCCCTTCCGGCCTCCATGAACTCGCGGATGTTCGCCGTCGGAGTCTCTTGAGGCAGGTCGCAGCCGGTGCTGAGGACGAAATTGGGCTGTCCCTCCATTTCCCCCAGGAGCGCGTTCACTTCCCGCCGCACGTCGGCCGGCGAGCCGAAGCGCATGGTGGTTGCCGGGTTGATGTTACCGATGACAACAACGTCTTCGGGAACGCCGCGGGCTACGGCCGCGAGATCGACACCCACCTCCCGCGAGTCGAGGCTCAGGCCGTCGACACCGGAACGGGCCATCTTCTGCGCGAGGTGCATGGTATTGCCGCAAGTGTGATAGACGAAGTTTATCCCGCTGTACTTGAAGCTCGTTGTAATGTGCCTGATGTAGATCGCGGAGAATTCGGAGAATTGCTCGGGACTGAGCATCACGGCAGTGGGCTCCAAGAGACATATCACGTCCGCCCCGGCGGAGATCAGGAGCTGTATGTACTCCTGGATCCTTTCCGTGGTGAAGTGGCACAGCGTGTGCAGGGTCTCCGGGTTGAGGACCGTCGACATCACGGCGTCCTCGGCGCCCATCATGAGCCCGGCGAGCGTGAAGGGTCCCACGACGTAGCCACCCTTCAGGAGGCCGGGAGGGAGAGTCACACTCATCAGCTTCATCATCTCGACGTACCCCATGAGGCGGCTGTCGAAGGTGATGTTGATCTGCTTCAGGCGGTCAAGCTCCAGGATGCTGAACTGGTCTTTGGGAACCGTGGCCGAGTCGGCTTTCGGAAAGATGGTGTAGCGACCCAGCGCGTTTGCCTCTACGGCAAGGTCCATGAGCGGGAACACGAGATCGGGCTGGAACGTGTCAACCAGCTTGCGGATGGCTTTGTAGTGCTCGCCATAGTTCTGCTGGGCAATCTTGATGTTGCTGTCGATCATCTCCACGCCGGGAAACCCCGCGAGGGGAGCGACGAGGCGGCGTCTTTCATCAAATGCGTTGTGGGCCAACTCGGAGAGGGTCTTGCCTTGCATATTCAGAATGTACCTGTTTCGTGGACAGATTCGTACAGCTGCGGGTGCAAACCAGTGAGGGCACCCTCCGCCTCCTTGAGCTCGGGTGTAAGGGCGGGACCGAAGTCCCCAGGGTCGAACACCTGGCGAATTTCGATCTCGGACTCCACACCGGTGGTCCGCAACCACGTCGTCAAGAATTATGAAAGCGAAGTGTACCTTCCGCGTCGCCCCAGGGGTGGCGATTGCGGCAATCAATCCCGATCAAGAACCTCTCTCACCTTTGCGGCCAGCGCATGCATGTCAAAGGGCTTCTGGATGAAGTCTACACCTTCCTCCGCCACGCCATGATTCGTCAGCACGCCTTTCGTGTAGCCTGACGCGTAGAGAACCCTGATTCCTGCGCGCTCGCGGGTGAGGAGGTTGTAGAGCTCCAGTCCATTCATGCCTTCCAATATTACATCGGTCAGTAATAGGTGCACATCGCTCTTGTGCTCGGCGGCGATTCGCAGGGCATCCGTCCCGCTGGCAGCCTCCAGGACGGTGTAGCCAAGGCTCCGCAGTTGACGGCCAAGCAGCACTCTGACCGAATCCTGGTCCTCCACCAGAAGAAGAGTCTCCGTGCCTTCCCTGTCCTGTGTCGGACTGGCATCTCGGGAGCGCTGAAGCGGCACGTCGGTTCGAGTGAGGTAGATCTTGAATCGGGTCCCGTGCCCTGGTTCGCTCTCGACCTCGATGTTTCCGCCGTGCTGCTTCACGATTCCATAGACTGTGGAAAGTCCCAGGCCCGTGCCCTTGCCCTCCTCTTTCGTCGTGAAAAATGGGTCGAAGATCCTGTCCATGGTTTCCCGATCCATGCCCGCGCCGGTGTCACTGACGGTGAGAAGGATGTATCGGCCCGGGGCCATGTCTTCATGACGCCGTGCGCGGGCTCCATCCAGGACCGTCTCTGAGGTTTCGTAGATCAGGCTCCCGTCTCGGAGGATCGCGTCCTGCGCGTTCAGCGCAAAGTTCAGGAGAATCTGCTCGATGCGCCCCGCGTCTGCCATGACAGGACAAGGAGTGGAGGCGAGTCGAAACTCAATCGTGACGTTGTCACGGATCGCCTGTCGCAGAAAGGTGCGTGATTCCGTGATGACCTGGTTGAGGTCCAGAGGCACGAGATCGAATGTCTGCCTCCGCCCCATCGCGAGGAGTTGGCCAATAAGGTCGCGGGAACGAAAGCCCGCCTTGATGATCTCATCGACTGCCGCCTTGAACTCGACTTCCGCCGACGTCTTGTCCCTGAGCAGTTGCGCGTATCCCAGCATTACCGCAAGGAGGTTATTGAAATTGTGAGCGACCCCTCCCGCCAGGATGCCCAATCCCTCGAGCTTCTGCGCCGACAGCATCCGCCGTTCCAATTCGAGACGTTCGGCTTCAGCCTTCTTCCTTTCACTGATGTCGACACTCACCTCGGCCACCATCCACTCGCCCGACTCCGTCTGATAGGGTATCGCGGTGACCTGCGTGGGGCGCGTCGCCACCGCCGGGTTCGTCGACTCCGTCACCTCTACCGTGTGGGTCGCCAGGGCGCGTATCATGGCACAATTGCCACAGGGCGAAGACCTGCCCCGGAAGTACTCGTAGCATTTGCGACCTCGATAGTCGCCAAACATCTTCATGCGTGCCGGGTCGATGTACTGCATGTCGTAGTTGGCATCAATGATGTCAAATCCCGTCTGGGTCGCGCCGACGACGAACTCGAGCCTTTGCGTCGCTTCTTCCCGCTCTGCCTCGAGTTGTTTGCGCTCGCTGAGCTCCTTTTGCAGCCCATCGAGCAGGCGTGCGTTCTCCGCCGCAATGGCCGCATGGTTGGCGAAGAGGGACAGCAGTTCAAGGTCGGCTTGGCTGAAGGGATTGCGCTCCTGGTAGCGCAGCACTTGAATCACGCCGGTCACCTGACCCTGCCACAGCAATGGCACCGATGCCACTGTCCGAAAAGGCTTGTCCGATTCGAAAGAAACAGCCCGACGCGACCATGTACGGTAGTCGTCAATAACGAGCGGTTTGCCTGTCTGTGCGACCACGCCGGCCGCACCCTCGCCGTACTTGAGGATGGTGCCGGCATAATCGCTCGGGGTGTTGTAGCTCACGACGCAGCGCGCCACCTGCTGCTTCGAATCGCACAGATAGAGACCTCCTCCGTCTGCGTGCAGCAGGTAGACTGCGCGCTCGACGATGATCTCCAGCAACTGAGACTGCTCGTGGGGCGTCGTGAGTTCGAGCAGGGTGGACTGAAACGCTCCCATCTCTTCGACCCGTCTGCGTAATGTTTCTTCCGAGCGCTTGCGATCGGTGATGTCTCGAATTATGGTCAGCGATGCGCGTGCCCCCTCGTAAAAAATCGGGGCCGAGGAGACCTCGATATCGAATGCGGTCCCGTCAAAGCGCAGACATTTCTGTTCCTCGCGCGGGGCGAACTCACCTTCCTTTTGTATCCGGCGGGAGCGTTCCTGGACAATCTCCCGAAAATCAGGGTGTACGAGATCCATCACGTCTCTCCGGAGGAGAGCCCCTGGGTCCGCTGCGCCGAACAGGGCCAGTGCTGAAGAGTTCACAAAAACAATCTTGCCTTCGCGATGAACGAGGATTGCGTCCGGGCACAGCTCGACAAGCTGGCGGTACCTTTCCTCGCTCTCTCTCAGGGCCTCTTCCATGCGTGTGCGCTCGGTGATGTCGCGGGAAATGCCGAACGTGCCTAGAATGGTCCCTTGCGGGCCGCGCAAAAGCATTTTCGTTGTCAAGACACGTGTGTCGGGGCGATCGGGCCATGTCTCCTTCTCTTCCTTGTTGACGAGAGGCTCGCCGGTACGAACTATGCGCTGCTCATCTTCGTAGGCTCTGAGAGCATGTTCCTCTGAGAAGAAGTCCGCGTCGGTCTTGCCAATGACCTCATGGGCATCACGCAGGCCGAACATCCGTGCGTGCGCCCTGCTGGTGCGAATGAAGCGACTCTCGGCATCCTTGAAGTAGATATAGTCCGGTATGTTCTCCATCAACGCGTTGAGAAGACTGCGCTCGAGAGCCAGCTCGGACTCCGTGCGCTTGCGCTCCGTGATGTCATGTGCGATCCCCTGCATTTTTCCATCTGCGAGCCTTCTCGCGCTCATCTCGACGGGGCAGACAGACCCGTCCTTCCTTTTCATCGTCCGCTCGAACCGCATTCTCTCGCCCGACTTGATCTCATCGAGACGCCCCTTACCCACGTCGCGAAGCTCCTCGGGATAAGTGTCCAGGATGTTCAACTGGAGCAATTCTTTGCGCGTGTATCCCAAAATCCTGCAGATCTCCGAGTTCGCGATGAGAAAGTTGCCATTTTCGTCCAGGAGAAAGATCCCGTCGGCAGCCTGCTCAAGGAGATCTCGGTAGCGCTGCTCACTTCTACGCAGCTCTTCTTCCGCTCTCATTCCCGCCTCGTTCCTGTAGCCTTCTCTGTCTGTCCCCTGAGACAATTATGCACCCAAAAGGGGGGATAGATCATGGGCAAACCCCGAGACCGCAGATAGCCCTCAATGACCGCGACGTTCGAGTTTCAAAGGGCCGAAACGCGCGCGACCCGCCAGGGCCTACAGAAGGCGGTTGAACCACGCGATCGAGAGCATTCCCATCACGAGGAACAACCCGAGCGCAGCTGCGACGAAGAGCGCCGTGATCTCGGTATTCTCCTTTTCCAGCTCGAGCCGGGTGCCAAGGGATTGATAGATGGCGCGAAGCTCCTCCGCGCTGCTCGCCTTGAAGTAGCTGCCCCCGGTGATCAGTGCGATCTTCCGAAGCGTAGCCTCGTCGAGGATGGCGTGGAACGTGAACCCCTCGAGGCTGATATTGGCGCCCTCCCGGGTACCCACTCCGACAGTGAACACTCGAACTCCGAGGTTGGCCGCCTTTTCGGCTGCATCGAGCGGGTCCGGGCCCTGGTTACTCTGCCCGTCACTCAGGAGGACGATCGCCGCGCTCGAGTCGCTGCCGGGCGCCACCGGCGGGGGCTCCTGATCCCGGGCAGCCGACGCGAGGGGCGCGTTCGCCGAGTCCGCCGCCTCCCCCGACGGTTTCTGGAAGATTGCGTCCAGCGCCGTGAGCAGGCCGCTGCCTATCGCCGTGTACATCTGGGGCCTCAATCTCTCGATGGCGGCCAGCACCTGGCTCTTGTCGGTGGTCGGTGGCTGAACGAGGATTGCGGTCCCGCTGAAGGCCACGACGCCGAACCGCACTCCGCGCGGCTGAGCGTTCACAAAGGTCCGCGCCGCATCCTTCACCGCGTCCATGCGGGTTGGCTTGATGTCCTTGGCCCTCATGCTGCCCGACACATCGAGGGACAGGACTACAATGCCCCGCTGCGCGGGCAGAATGATCGTGGCGGATGGCCGGGCCAACGCCACGATCGAGACCGTCACGCCCAGAAGGAACAACAGTGCGGGTACGTGCCGGCGAAACCCCGGTCCGCGGCCCAGGGCATCTGTCACGTGAACGAGGCTTGCGTAACGCAGGGCGTTTTTCCGTCGCCGCCTCAGGACCAGCATATAGATTGCGATCAGGACGGGTACGAGCGCGAGCAGCCACAAAATCACCGGCCAGATAAGTGTCATCTTCGATAAAAATACTCACTCAACAGGGGAACGACACAAAGAACCGCCGGGCTCTGCAAGTCGAGCCGCACACGACGCGCAGGATCGCGCCTCTCGTGACCGTTGGTGTGGTCGTAGTCAGGGTTGGCACCGGATGGCTGGTCGCATTCAACTCTTCCGCATGCGATCACCGATGCTGGAGGGAGACTTTCGGGGTCACGTCGGTGAACACGAAGCCGTCGCGTTCCACCGTCTCCCCGATCGCTACTGAAATAGGATAGGAGAACATGGGCCCTGCAACGGCTACCGTGTGGAACTCGCCCCGCTCCGCGCAGGGATCCGTGTCCGGTGGGAGCGCAGCGAGGAAACTGCGGTCGAAGGCCCGTCCCGCCAGGGTGCGTGGTACCTTGCGCGGGTCCAGGCATGTGACGATGGCTTGGAGGCCCGCATCAATCATTCGCTCGGCAAGCTGCTTCGTTTCCATGCCCCAGAGCGGAAAGATCGCCTGCATGCCGAGGGGCTGCAGGTTCTCTTCGCGGTAGCGCCGGATGTCTTCAAGATACAGATCGCCGAAGGCCATGGCGGAAACCCCCTCGCTGAGCGCCCGTTCCATGGCAGTCTTCATGCGCGCCGCGTATTGCTCATTCGAGCATGGGAAGGGAATCGGTACCTTCACCAGCGGCAGCCCAACGGAAGCTGCCTGCGCCTCCAGTAAGGACACTCTCACGCCGTGCATAGAGACCCGCTCGAACGGCTCGGTGATCGTGGTGAGAAGCGCGGCGATCTCGACGCTGCCGTTCCGCCGTACCTCATGCAGGGTCCAGGAGCTGTCCTTGCCGCTGCTCCATGAGAGCCACGCGCGCTGCCGGCCCATCGGTCCCCTCCTGTCGCTGCCGAAGCACGGCCAGGCTCATAGCCTGTTCTGGTGGCCGTTACCTGGGGCTCTCGCGAACCCCGATTGCCATCTCGTGAACCATTTAGGTTACTATCAACTGAGCCGCGCCGGAGTCGAACCGGCGACCCACAGCTTAAAAGGCGTGAGCGTTTGTCTTCCTGTGTCTTACAAACCCTTGTCAGGTGAACAGTTACACAATTCTCAGGCAAAGTCAAGAAAACAACGGAAAGCACAGAATAATAAGGCTTCCGGGCCCCTCAACCCGAAAAAGTGCGACAAAAGTGCGACTTAGGCCATTACTCCACAGTCATCGAATCCATCTGCTCTTTTGTGAGTAGGCGGCCCCTGGAATGGAAAGGCTTGATGTCGAACGCAGACCGTATCTTCTTCTTCTGAGCCTCGCTTAGATCGTCGCGGATTGCAAGGTTCTGGATCCAGCTTTGGTCTTTTGGAACGAGCTGCAAACCCATAAAAGGTTTGATCTTCTTGCCCTTGAGAATAGCGTCGAAAACCTTGTCCCATCTCTTGTCACTCGCACTTGGCATAGTTTTCCTCCGCGCCCGCCTATTTGTGCTTTAGGTCTTCCACGGCATCCCGGAGCACCGCAAGCTGCGAGATTACTCCCTCAAAAAGCTCCTTTAAGAGGCGCCGAGTCTTGGGTTGCATTTCCGTTGCAAGTTCTACGAACCTCTTCTGTGTCAGATCCCTGAGCGCCTGAATCGGGTCTACCTCTGCCATACGCTCCTCCTCTTCTGGAGAAAGCGTGCGCCAGCCCTTAGTGAAGTGTCAATCCGTCTCTCAGCCCCCGTGAGAGTCGCCTTCTGCATGGATTCGAATCGCACCGCCCCGGCCCTTCGCGGTCGCCTCCTGCATGGCGTCGGTCGCGTCGAGCTGGGCGGTGGGTGTTTCAGAAGGTAGCGGCGTGTATAGCGGGAATTGGTCTCATCGTAGGTCGCAGAGCGAGATTCGACGACTACCTATAGAGATTATGGTCTGGGTCGAACCATCGAATGAAAAAGACGGCTCCCACGAAGAATCCATGAATGCGCCCGCTTTCATTCGCCGAGACATTAATCTCAAGTGGTTCGCTGACGATATCTTCCTCGTTGTTGAGGCCGAACGCCTTCTCGGTCACCTTGGGGTCGCCCCATTCTATGCGATGGCATCGCAACGCCTTGCTTCCGGAAGTCTTGAGTTCCATCGGGGTACAGTGGCATAGTTCACGTAGCCGTCTGATTACCGTGCAGAAGTACTCGGGGCTTCGCGAAGCTATGCGAAATTTCGTGTGGTCGGGATCAAGATACTCAAATGAGAACGAAACCTTTCCCCGTCCGATGGGCGTGGGACGAACCGTGGGAGTCTTTGACGGAATTGGAGTCGGCCGTAGCCTCGGAGCCTTATGCTTTCTTGACAAGGCGCTTGCCGAAATAGTCGCCTATTGCCTTCTTGGATATGGTCGTGCTCCCGTTTTGATTCGACGCAAGACCTTCCCGTGCAGCTACCCACGGGTCCTCCTTATGGCTCATCAATTCCAGTGCAAAGGCATCCTGGGGCAGGTAAACACGCGCCACGGCATCAAGGAGTGCGGTTGCCTTATCATCGAACTTGGGCAAAGGCTCAGGGTCAACACTAATCGGCTGCCAGCCAAACTTCCTGTACTTCTTCCAGAGCGCATAGATTGCCGGCCCATGCACCCAAGCCTGGAAGTCCTCCTCAAAAAGAGGTTCCCCGTAGTTGGCCAGATGCCAAGCCTGGGCATAATAGACAAGCTTCTGCAGCTTGAGGTTTGAGATGAACGAACCGCTTTCCTTGGCCAGCTTGAGGTAGTAGTTGGCGACCTCAAAGCACGTGTACTTTGCGGCCATACCCCCTCCTCTCTGCGACAACACACTTATTGGCTTGAACGCACTTACATGTTCGGCTGTGGAAAAGGAAATGTCAAGCCTTCTGAAAGCGGGTTCGGGGTCCCCCGGAACCCGGCGCCCCCTCACTCTCGCCGAGGATCGCCACCCGGCTACGAACCCTGTCACCTCCACGGACGGCCAGGCCGGGGCCGCAGAAGCCGGGCCCTGTCAAGGATCGTGAAGCCCCACCTGCCGCTCAGGCTGCCCAGCAGTCCGGATTGTTGCGGTACTGCTCTACGTGCCGTGCCGCGCAGCAGGGACAACCGTTCATTGCTGCGCCTTTCCGGTTGCGGCAGCCTTGATCTGTGCGGAGGCTTGGTCCTGCAGGGCTTTGTCCATAAGCCGGATCGCTTCCTCAAGCGCGGACACCCGGCCCAGCGCGAAGGTTCGAGCCTCCCGGTCAACGGCTTTCGTCCCGGCCCTTGCTGTTTCCAGCGCCGCTGCGAGCTCCTCGCGCACCTGGTCGAGACTTATCGCAGCGCTACTTGGCCGCGGTGAGTATTGCCGCAGAAACGCCTCGTCCTTAACGTCTTGTGAATCCTCTATTGGCTTTTTGATCCTACGCATCACCGGACCCCCCCGCCAGCGCTCTCTTTTTCCCGTGACAATACGGACTTGTAGGGATTCCTGGCGTGCTTGGAGCCTACTCTCCCGCACCGTCTGGTTGTAACTTGCGTGGAGCCCGTCCCTCATGGGAAGAGGTAGCTCGCCGTGTACGCAGCCGTGCCGTCTAGTGTTCCGGAATAAAGAGTTGACATAGTGCTGCGGGTTGAATGCTTAGCACGATCTCCATGAAAGAAGGTAAATACCGTTCGTTCATGGGAATAAAATCACAGAGCAGATTCGCAGAATTAAGTTTCCTGTCGTTTACAGGACACTAGCT
>Ga0187870_1001013_pt1 | contig 27718 bp, 23 predicted proteins | sample June2016WEW_13_1_3_FD_132974 | JGI IMG/M metagenome (GOLD analysis project Ga0187870, IMG submission 132974) | Peatland microbial communities from SPRUCE experiment site at the Marcell Experimental Forest, Minnesota, USA - June2016WEW_13_150 | ecosystem: Environmental > Terrestrial > Soil >... | reverse complement strand
AGCAACAACGTCACTTCCGGCCGCATCTACGAGCAGATCATCAGCAAGGAGCGCCGCGGCGACTATCTCGGCAAGACCGTGCAGGTGATCCCGCACGTCACCAACGAGATCAAGGCGGCCATTCGGAAGGTCTCGGCCGGGGTGGACGTGGTGATCGTCGAGATCGGCGGCACGGTGGGCGACATCGAGTCGCTGCCCTTCCTGGAGGCGATCCGCCAGATGCGCCACGAAGTGGGGCGCGAAGGCGCGCTGTTCGTTCACGTCACCCTGGTGCCGTGGATCGCCGCCGCCCAGGAGCTGAAGACCAAACCCACCCAGCACAGCGTCAAGGAGCTGCGCTCGATCGGCATCCAGCCCAACCTGCTGCTGTGCCGCACCGAGCATTTCCTTTCGCGCGACATGAAGGAGAAGATCGCGCTGTTCTGCGACGTGGACGTCGAGAATGTGATCAGCGCGCGCGACGTCGAGTCGGTCTACGAGGTGCCGCTGACCTTCGCCGAACAGGGCGTGGACGAGAGCATTCTCGAGTCGCTGCGGCTCCCGGCCGGCCCCCGCAACCTGGATCGCTGGAGCGCGATGCTGGACCGCTTGAAGAACCCCGCCGGCGAGGTCTCGATCGGGCTGGTCGGCAAGTACACCGAGTACGAGGATTCCTACAAGAGCCTCAAAGAGGCCCTGCTGCACGGCGGCCTGGCCCACAACGTGAAGGTGAACATCGAGTGGATCGAGTCCGAGAAGCTGCTCGCGCCCGGCGCCTGCGACCAGCTCGAGGGATTCGACGGCATCCTGGTGCCCGGCGGCTTCGGCAAGCGCGGCATCGAGGGCATGATCCAGGCCATCCGCTTCGCCCGCGAGAGGAAAGTCCCGTATTTTGGCATCTGCCTGGGGATGCAGACGATGGTGATCGAATACGCCCGCCACCTCTGCGGACTCGCCCAGGCGGACTCCACCGAATTCAACCCGGCCGCGCCCCACCGTGTCATCTTCAAGTTGCGCGAGTTGAAGGGGGTCGATGAACTCGGCGGCACCATGCGCCTGGGGGCCTACCCCTGCAACCTGGCGGAAGGGAGTTTCGCCCACCGCGCTTACGGCGCGCGCCAGATCAGCGAGCGCCACCGCCACCGCTACGAGTTCAACCGCGAGTACGAGAGCGCGCTTACCGCCGCGGGCCTCCGTATTACCGGCCAGACCCCGGATGGCGTCTACGTCGAGATCTGCGAGTACCCCGACCATCCCTGGGGCCTGGGTTGCCAGTTCCACCCGGAATTCAAGTCCAAGCCACTCGAGCCCCACCCGCTGTTCCGGGCCTTCATTGGCGCGGCGTACGAGTACCGCACGGCGAGATCGCAGGTATCCGAAGTCGCCGAAGTCGAGCAGTCATGATTCCAGTGGAACTGAGCGCACCCAGCGGGGGTGGAATCCTTTTCGGCGCGGGGAATCCGCTGGCCCTCATCGCCGGGCCGTGCATCATCGAGAGCGAGGAGCACGCAGCCTTCCTGGCCGCGGAAATCGGCCGGATCGCGGGGCCGTTCGTTTTCAAAGCCTCTTTCGACAAGGCCAACCGCACCAGCGTCTCGGCCTACCGCGGGCCGGGGCTCAAGGAAGGCCTTCGCATCCTGGCCGGCATCAAGGCGGCGGGCCACGCCATCCTCACGGACATTCACGAGCCCTGGCAAGCGGGCCCGGCCGCCGAAGTCGCCGATATCCTCCAGATCCCCGCCTTCCTCTGCCGCCAGACCGACCTGCTGCTCGAGGCCGGCCGCACGGGTCGGATCGTCAACCTCAAGAAGGGCCAGTTCCTGGCGCCGCACGACGTCCGGCTGGCGGCCGAGAAGGTCGCCTCCACCGGCAACACCCGAATCCTGCTGACCGAGCGCGGAACCACCTTCGGTTACAACAACCTGGTAGTGGACATGCGCGGCCTGGTCGTCATGCGGGAACTGGGCTTCCCGGTGGTCTTCGACGCCACCCACAGCGTGCAACTGCCGGGCGGGGCGGGAACGGCCTCCGACGGCCAGGCCCAATTCATCGAGCCGCTGGCGCGCGCGGCGGTGGCGGTCGGCGTCGACGCGCTGTTCGTCGAGGTCCACGAAGCCCCCGAGCGCGCCCTTTCCGACGGTCCGAACGCGCTGCGGCTCGATCTGCTGGCCCCCTTACTGGATCGGCTGCGACGGATCGACGCCTGCGTGAAGACTCTGCACGGACCGGCCGGTTGAAACGTCAGTTACCATGTAAGGTGTGCGCTGCCGGGAGGCTGTCATGAATAACAGGAAACGCCGGGGCTTTACCCTGATCGAGCTCTTGATCGTGATTGCGATCGTGCTCACCATTCTCACGATCGCCCTGCCCAAGGTCTCCAGCGTCCTGATGAACGCCCGGGAAATGGCCGCCATCAAGCAGATGCAGACCATCCACACCGCCCAGACGCAGTACTACTCGCAGTTCGGCAAGTTCGCGACGAAGATGGAGGAACTCGGGCCGCCGCCGACCGGCCAGGCTGGTCCGGCCGCCGCCGACCTCATCTCCGGGGACCTTGCCAAAGGGTTCAAGAGCGGCTACCAATTCATCCTCGTGGGCGGGCCCACCGGCTACACCATCAACGCCAACCCGGTCACCTACAACAGCACCGGCCGCCGCAGCTTTTACTCGGACCAGACGCAGGTCTATCGCGAGAACTGGGGTCCCGAGCCCGCCACTGCCAATAGCTCCGAAATCAAATAGGCTTGTGGCTTGTAGCCTGTGGCTTGTCGCCCGATCCCCGCCAACAACCGCCCACCCTCGCTTTCGGCGCGCCAGCGAAAGCAGCACCGTGGAAGAGGAACCACGCGCCGACGACAGGCCACCAGCCACATGCCGAAGTTGGTTGAACCGCAGCTAGGCGCCGCCGGGTCACCAGGCGCGGCGTGAACTGCGGAGATGGACCCAGCTCCCGGCAGCCGCCACCAGCGCCGCGAGCACGAAGCACAACGCGGTGGAGAGGCTGCCCCCGCCGGGACCGAAGCCGTAGGAGCTGAAGAAGTACCCGCGGACAAGCATCCCCAGCACGGCCACGTTCCACAGCACGAACAGCTCCGGCAGAATCCTCTTCAGCGCCAGTCCCGCGATGAGGAGTCCCGCCAGGCCAGAGAAGAACAGCCAGTAGGTAAGGGCCGCGCCCTGCCAGGGGAGCACTTCAATCGTCAGGTTGTGGCCGCCGAACCAGGCCAGGACCGAGGCCGCCAGAACGAAGGCCGCCACCGCCAGGTGAAACAGAAAACTGAAGCACCGCAGAACCAGTTCGACGACTCGCACCAATGACCCTCCTGCGCCGGCGTGGGCAACCTGCCGAGCTCGGAACCTGCCATTGTAGCAGCCCGGCCCTGCTTTTGCTTTCAACGCGCTGGATCACTAGAATAGTAGATGAAGCATCAGGGCGGTCGAATTATGTCCAGTCAGGCGGCGCTCACTCCCCGGCAGCGAGAAGTTCTCTACTCCATCGTCGAGACCTATATCGCCACGGGCGAGCCCGTCGCCTCCCGAACGATCTCGCGACATCGCAAGGACTCTCTCAGTCCCGCCTCCATCCGCAACGTGATGGCGGATCTGTTCGAGGAAGGCTACCTGGCGCAGCCGCACACTTCCGCCGGGCGGGTCCCAACCGAGAAGGCGATTCGTGTCTACGTTCAGTCTCTCACCGCGGGCCGCCGTGCGGTCCTGGACCTGGAGCGGCTGCGGGCCGATCTCAGCCAAGTCGAGTCGCTGTCCGGGCGCGTCGAGCGATCCTCGCACGTGCTGACCGAGGTCACCCACAACATCGGCATTGCCGCTGCCATCCCGACTTCCAGCCAGACGCTGGACCGGGTCGAACTGTTGAAGCTCGTCGACCGGCGCGTCGTGATGGTGGTGGTCACGCGCGACCGCATGGTGCGCGACCGCGTGGTGTCCCTCCAAGAGGACATCTCTCAGGACGACCTGAATTCCATCCGCAACTACCTGAACGAGAACTTCAGCGGCTGGGCCCTCCCGGAAGCCCGCCAGGAACTCCGGCGCCGGCTGGAGCAGGAGAGCGCCGCTTACGACGCCATTCTCAAACGGCTCATTGTGCTCTACGGGAAGGGGCTGCTGGACATCGAATGGGCGCCCGAGATCTACATGGAGGGAGCTTCCAACCTGGTAGGCCTGGATCTCCACCTCACCCGGGAGAAGATGCGGGAGTTGTTTCGGACGCTGGAAGAGAAGAAGCGGATGCTCCAGTTGCTGGACCGGTTTCTGGAGCAGCCTTCGGGCGAACTCGGCGTGCAAGTCGGCTTGGGCGAAGCTTACCCGGCCATGACGGCGCTTTCGCTGATCGGCCTCAAAATGGTTCTGGCCGGGGGGCTGTCCGCGAAGATCGCCGTGCTGGGCCCCATCCGCATGGACTACCAGCGGGTCATGTCCGCGGTGTGGCAGGTGGGCAGCGCGTTTCTGGAAGCTATCGGCTAGGAAGCTATCGGCTATCGGCTATCGGCAAAATGAAAGAAGAGAAGCAATTCACGGAGTTCACAGACGCCCCTCCGGCGCCAGCGGCGGGGACGGACATGGTCGAGGTGACCGATCCTACCGCATTGCTGGCTGCCGTCGCCGCCGAACGCGACCAACTGGCGAAAGAGAAGGCGGACCTCTACGACCAGTTCCTCCGCCGTAGCGCCGAGTTCGAGAATTTCCGCCGGCGCTCTCAGCGGGAGCGCTCGGAAATCCTGGAGTTCGCCGGGATGGAGACCCTCCGCGAACTGCTTCCCATCCTCGACGATTTCGAGCGCGCCCTGAAGGCCCCCTGCTCCGGCACGGAGTACTCCAAGGGCATGGAGCTGATCTATCACCGGCTGTTCAGCGCCCTGCGGAGAACCGGGTTGGAGCCGCTGACTGTCGCGGGGCAGAAGTTCGACCCCAACGTGCACCATGCGGTGGAGACGGTCGTGGCGGGCGACGTGGAAGACCATACCGTCGTCCAAGAACTTCAGCGAGGCTACAATTTCAAAGGACGGCTGTTGCGACCCGCGATGGTGAAGGTCGCGGTCAAGCCGTAACCCAGCAGCGGTGACCAAGCGCGATTACTACGAGGTTCTGGGAGTCAGCCGCAACGTCTCCGAGCAGGAGCTGAAGAGCGCCTACCGGCAGATGGCGCTCAAGTTTCACCCGGACCGCAACCCGGACAACCAGGAGGCCGAGGAGAGGTTCAAGGAGGCCGCCGAGGCCTACAGCGTGCTCGGCGATCCGCAGAAGCGCGCCGCTTACGACCAATACGGGCACGCCAGCGTGCCCAGCGCGGCTTCCTCCGGTTTCGACCCCAACGCTTTTGCCGACTTCAGCGATATCCTGGGCGACTTCTTCGGCTTTGGCGATCTCTTCGGCGGCTCCGGCGGCCGCCGCCGCACCCGCGCACAGCGCGGCGACGATCTCCGCTACGACCTGGAGCTCAGCTTCGAGGACGCCGTGCGCGGCATGGCCGCCGAGATCCAGATCCCGCGGCAGGAGGTCTGCCACCGCTGCCTCGGCAAGGGCGCCGAGCCGGGCGACCTGGTCACCTGCTCCGCCTGCCGGGGCCGCGGGGAGATGATCTATCAGCAGGGCTTCCTGTCCATCCGGCGCACCTGCTCGCGGTGCGGCGGGGTGGGCCAGGTCGCTCGCAAAGCTTGCACCCAGTGCCGTGGCCGGGGCTACGTCACCTCCGAGGACAAGCTTAAGGTCAACATTCCCGCCGGGGTGGATAACGGCACCAGGCTGCGGCTGTCGGGCAAGGGACAGTCCGGCGCCAACGGCGGCCCTCCGGGAGACCTCTACGTTTTCATCAAGGTGGAGGAGCACCCGATCTTCGAGCGGCGGGAAAAGGACCTCCACTGCATCATCCCCATCAACGTCGCGCAGGCCGCCCTGGGCGCCGAGATCGAGGTCCCCACCCTCGATGGCGTCCAGCCCCTGAGAATCCCCGAGGGGACCCAGACCGGAGCCACCTTCCGGCTGCGCCAGCAGGGCGTTCCCGACATGAATGGCCACGGACGCGGCGACCTCTACGTCCACGTGCAGGTCAAAGTGCCGGCCAAGCTCACCCGCGATCAGCGCAAGTTCTTCGAGCAGCTCAAAGAAACCCTGCCCGCCGAGAACAAGCCCAGCGAGCGCGGCCTGTTCGAAAAGGTCAAAGACTACTTCATGTAGCCGCGCGAGGAACACGGCGCCTGGAGAAGCGATGGCCGCGCCCTACGGCGACCGCGTAGCTGTGCTATAGCTGATAGTCGGTAGCCCAGATGAAGATCACCCGGGTGGAATCCTTCCTGATGTCGTACCCGCTTCCCGAGCCCCTCAACATGCGGTTCTACGGCGGCGAGCGGACCATTTTGAAGCGGGATGCGATGCTCGTCCGCATCCAGGCCGACAACGGGCTGGTGGGGTACGCGCCCGGGCAGGGAAGCGAGAAGGCAGACCGCGCCATCAAGGGGACGATTGCCCCGTTCCTGGAAGGGCGGACGCTGGCGGACCCGGATGCGCTGCGGGTGCTGTTCCTGCACGGTCCTGGCGGAGACCCGGAACTGGCCAAGGTCTACTGCTCGGTGGAAGTCGGGCTGTACGACCTGGTGGGGAAGGCGCTGGGGGTGCCGGTCTCCGAGTTGCTCGGTGGGCGGGTGCGGGACCGCATCCGGCTGTACGGCAGCGCCGGGATGTACATGGCGCCCGAGAAGTACGCGGAGGAAGCGGCGGCGATCGCCGAGATGGGTTTTACCGCCTATAAGATGCGGCCGGCGCTCGGTCCGGAGAAGGACGTCGAGACGGTGGCCCTGATGCGCCGGGCGGTGGGGCCGGACGTCGAACTGATGGTGGACGCGCATGCCTGGTGGCGGATGGGCGACCTCAGCTACTCGTTCCAGACCGTCGAGCAGGTGGCGCAGCGAATGGCGGCGCACCGCATCCTGTGGCTGGAGGAACCCTGGCTGCCGGACGACCACGAAGCTTACCACCGGCTGAAGGAAAAGGGGTACGTTGCGCTGGCCAGTGGAGAGCACGAGCCGAGCGACGACGGCTTCATCGACCTGATCCAAACCCGCAGCGTCGATTACGCGCAGATGGACCTGGTGTGCCAGGGCGGATACCCGACCGGGCGCCTGATCCTGACCGAGGTTGCGCGGGAGGGTCTGCGGTTCGCCTTCCATAGCTGGGGGACGGTGCTGGAGCTGGTGGCAGCGGCGCAGTTGGGCATCTGCTGGCCGGAAATGGTCGCGGAATGGCTGGAGTACCCCTGCTACTCGGGTTTTGACCGCGTGGGCATGTACCCGTTCCCGCTGGCCGAGGAGATCCTCTCCGCGCCGCTCGACATCGACCGGGGTGACCTGATCGTGCCGCGGGAGCCCGGGCTGGGGGTCAAGGTGAACGAGAGTGTAATCCAGCGGTATCCTTGGATTCCCGGACCGTGGACCCATTTCACCCTGGACTCGCCCGCGGAAACCTGGTACGTGAGCTCCGACCACAGCGTGAAGTGGGAGGGGCGGACGAAGGCCGGAGAGTAAACTACTAGACCGTACCAGTACGCTTCTCGCCGGCCGACCCCTTGTGTCTTGCCCCAATTTGTGGCAGTTTCTGAATCGTCGCCATTCGAGTGCCACGGAGGGAGCGCATGACTCTCAAGCGAATGTTGTGGGTTCTGGTCTTCGTGGTGATGGTGTCCGGGCTGCATCGATTCGCCTGGGCGGCGATTCGGTAGGCTGGAAGTCTCTCCCGGCGCAGTTGCTCCAGTTCGGAATCCTCTCGCTGAGGAGCGCATTGCAGGCCAGGGAGTACATTGGCCCGCGTCCAAGAGCAGTGTCTCACGCGCCGCCCGGCCGACTGGGCGGCTTTTTTATGTCAGGCCCAGGGTTTCTGATATCCTGGTGTCCTCGGCATGTGGACTGAATGCGTGGGGGGATCCGTCTTCGCCGTAGCCGGGCTGATGACCTACGGGGTTCGTTCGCGCTCCTCGAATCTGTTCGGGCCGTCGGTGTGGCGCGGGGCGGCGGACAACCGGGCCATTGCGCTAACCTTCGACGACGGACCGAGCGAATCCACGCCGCGGCTGCTGGAGTCGCTGGCTCGCGAGGGCGTTCAGGCGACCTTCTTTCAGTGCGGGGCCAACGTCACGCGGCTGCCGGGGATCGCACGCCGGGTGGCGGAGGCCGGGCATGAGATTGGCAACCACAGCTATTCCCACCCGCCCTTCTACCTGCGGTCGGCGGCGTTCATGGAACGGGAGATGGCGCGGGCGCAGGCGGTGATCCAGGATGTGACCGGACGGGCGCCTTCGCTGTTCCGCGTTCCCTACGGCGCCCGGTGGTTCGGGCTGGGAGGAGCGCAGAAGCGCCTCGGGCTGCAAGGCGTGATGTGGACGGCAATCGCTTTGGATTGGAAATTGAACGCCGCCGCGATCGTGAGGCGCCTGCTCCGGGCCGCCGGGAACGGCGCCATATTCTGCCTGCACGACGGCCGGGAGCTCGAGCCGGAGCCCGACGTCGGAGAGATGCTGGTGGCCGTACGCCGCCTCATCCCCGAGCTGCGCCTCCGGGGCTTTCATTTTGAGACCGTGAGCCAAATACTATGTCCGACGAGTTGACCCGGAGAATCGTTTCCTGCATCGCGGAGAGCCAGAAGATCCCCCCGGAGAAGATCACCCTCGACAGCACGTTCGAGGAGCTGGGAATCGATTCGCTGGATGGGGTGAATATCCTGTTCGCGCTCGAAAACGAGTTCAACATCGACATCCCGGACGAGGGCGTTCAGGGGATCCGGGGCGTGCGGGAAATGGTGGAGGCCTTGGACAAGCTGTTATCCGGCGGGGCGGATGCGGGCGCGGCGGCGCAGCCCTGAGTCATGGGGCGCCGGCGCGTCGTCATTACGGGGATCGGGGTCGTATCGGCTCTGGGCCGGAACGCGCGGGAGTTCTGGAAGGCTTTGGTCGAGGGGCGGCCGGGGATCGGTCCCATCACGCTCGTCGACAGGAGCGCTCTGCGCTTTCACAACGGCGCGGAAGCCTGGGGTTTCAACCCCGCCGAGCACTTCCAGCAGAAGGAATTGGACTTCCTGGACCGCTTCGCGCAGTTTGCGCTGGTGGCGGCGCGCGAGGCGGTGCGGGACGCCGGCGTCGAGTGGACGGCCGGCCTGCGGGAGCGCTCGGGCATCGTGACCGGCTCGTGCGTGGGTGGAAAGTCGACCGAAGACGAGGGCTTCCAGAACCTGTACCTGCTCCGCAAGCCGCGCGTGAATCCGCTGACCATTCCGCGCTCCATGGGGAACGCCGGGGCGAGCTACATTTCGATGGAGACCGGGATCTGCGGGCCCGCCTACACGATCTCGACGGCCTGCTCTTCGGCCAACCACGCCATCGGGCAGGCCTTCTGGATGGTTCGGGACGGGGTGGTGGATCTGGCTTTGACGGGGGGCAGCGAAGCCCCCTTCAGCATGGGGAACCTCAAGGCTTGGGAGGCGATGCGCGTGGTGGCGCCGGACACCTGCCGGCCGTTCTCGAAGGACCGGCGGGGCATAATTCTGGGCGAGGGCGGTGCCGTGATGGTGCTCGAGCCGCTCGAGGCGGCGCGGGCGCGCGGGGTGCGCATCTATGCCGAGATTGTGGGCTTCGGCATGTCCTCGGATGCGCACCACCTCACGCAGCCCTCCGTGGAAGGCCCGTCGCGCGCGATCCGGGGCGCGCTGGCCGACGGCGGCCTCACGCCCGGCCAGATCGGTTACATCAACGCGCACGGAACGGCGACCCCGGCCAACGACCCGATCGAGGTCGCGGCAGTCCGCGCGGCCCTGGGAGCGCAGGCCGAGCGATTGGCGATCAGCTCGACCAAGTCGATGCACGGGCACGCGCTGGGCGCGGCGGGAGCGATTGAGGCCATTGCCACCGTGCTGGCCCTGCGCGAGGGCGTCCTGCCGCCCACCGCGAACTTCACCGCGCCCGACCCGCTGTGCGACCTCGATGTCGTGCCCAACCAGGCCCGCCGCGCCGAAGTCGAATGCGCCCTCTCGAGCTCTTTCGCCTTCGGCGGCCTCAACGCCGTCCTCGCCTTCCGCCGATGGGAGGAGTAGGAACCGCACGTCGAATCAGGCCGTCCGGGCCGCAACCAGGCAACTGCCCCCCGCCGCGATGCGACGGCCACGCCGGATTCGCCGGACTTCCCAATCCAGGACCCGCTCCATCAACCGGCCAGCGGCGCCCTCTCGCGGCCGATGTTCCGCTGTGGCCAATTCGAGGCTCGGGGCCTTCCGCAGGCCCACACGGCTGGGAACGCTGCGGAGCAGGAAGATCGGCAGGGGCAGGACGGTAAAGAAGTAGCTGGCGAACACCGTCGAATAGCCCGATCTCTCGAGCAATGCCGCGATACCGCGGAGGGTGTACCGGCGGTAGTGCCCGGCCAGTACATCTTCGATTGACCAAAGCCACTGGTAGGCGGGCACGCTCACGTACAGCATCCCGTCCGGGCGCAATAGACGGCGAATGGTTCGCAGGAACCCGGCGTCGTCGCAAATGTGCTCGACGACATCGAACAGCCCCACGGCGGGGAGGCTGCCCTCGGGGAAGCCGGCGCCTTCGATCGTCGCGCATATCACCGGATCCAATCCCCGCTTCTGTGCGTTTCGCGCGCCTCCGATTCCGGGTTCGACGGCCAGGGCGTCGAACCCGGCCTCTCGCAGCGCCAACGTGACGTACCCATTTCCGGCCCCAACATCGAGGATCGCGCCCGCTGGGGGGTGCGCGCGCACCACTTCTGTAACGCACCGGTTGCGATGGCGGAACCAGAATGAGCCCGCCTCGATTTCCAGAAGCCCGTCGTGCCCACGCTCGCCGAACGCCGAAGGAACACTAGCCCCCGCCAGCCAGATCCCTTCCTCGGATCGGTGCAGGTTCTTCGCGAGTTCGAGCAGCGGGTGCATGCGGCAAGAGTGGTCAGCGAGCAGCCGCGCGGCCCGGAGGCGCCACGCCGGGAACGCGCTCGGCCATCATCAGGCTAAAGAGCTGCTCCCAGCTTGCGATGGTCACCCGCGCGCCGTCGGGGGAAATGCCGAAAGACTCGGTAGTGCGCTCGGGGTCGAAGCCCGCCAGGGGGCGGCGGGTGCGGGCGGTATCCCGGCCGGGGGTGAAATCCTGGACGAAGACGCCGTTCACGCCCTTCTCGTCCTGACCGATGAACGCGATGGCCCGGCCGTCGGGCATCCAGCGCGCGCGGCCGAGAGCCAGGCCGGGCTTGCCGGCGGCGACTCCGATGCGGATCTCCAAGGGGACGAGGGAGCCGGTGGACACCTCGGCGACCCGCAGCGACACTCGTTCCGTGAGGTAGTCGGTGCAATAGACGACATAGCGGCCATCGGGGGAGACCTCCGGATAGGCGTAGTTGCCCGGGACGATCCGGCTGGCCTCGGCGCCGTCGGCACGAATCTTCCAGAGGCCCTCTTTCTCGGGATTGGTGGAGGCGTAGACGATCCAGCGGCCATCGGGAGTGGGCGTCGGGTTCTCCGCATCGACGCCGTCGTGCGTCAACAGGCGCGCGCCCGTGCCGTCGGCGTCGGCGACCCAGATCTCGAAGTGGCCGGAGCGGTTGGAACTCCAGAGGATCTTGCGGCCTCCGTCGGCGAAGACGGGATCCCAGTCCTCGGCCTCGTCCTCGGTCAGGCGGCGCACGACCTCGGACTTGGTCGAGACCTCCCAGAGGTCGAGATTGCCGCTGCGATTGGAGGAGAACACTACCCACTCGCCATCGAGCGAATAGGCGGGCTGGCGGTCGTTCGCCTGGCCGCGAGTCAGCCAGCGGCTGGAGGGAGCGGCCGGAGAGACCTCGCGCAGGCAGGCCCGCGGGGAGCAGGTGTCGAAGACCAGCCGGCCGGGGCCGACAATATCGAGCAGCGTGCTGCTGTCGGGGCTCCAGGAGATCTTCTCGGACTTCCCGGTTCGGACGTTCTGGCGGATGATGTTGGCAGTGCCGGCGTTGGTGCCCAGGCCGCCTTCCAGCGCCGATTCGTTCTGGAAGTAAATGACCTCTTCGCGGCTGCTCCAGACGAGCGAGGAGATGGCCAGGCCGGCGCGCCGCGTGAGGATGGACCGCTTCTCGTCCCCAGCGGCGCCGACCAGGAAAATGGGGTGCAAGGCGCCCGATTGCGCCAGCTCCGTCGCCGCGAGGCGGCTTCCATCCGGGCTCCAGCGGATGTGCGAGAGCTTCTGGTCGTGCACCGCGATCTCTTTCGGGTCCGAGCCGTCGGCCCAGACCAGGCCGACTGCGGAGGTGAGTTTACCGCCCGCCGTCTTCCAGCGCAGAAAGGCGATGCGGCTCCCGTCCGGCGACCAGTCGCCCTCGACCGCATCGTCGACCACTCTGCGAGGCTCGCCGCCCAAGGCGCCGACGCGGTACAGCGACGTGCGGCCGTTCTCCGTGCGCGTGAACAGGATCGTGGGGCCGGCGGGAGAGAATCGCGCGAAGTCGTCCGTGCCTGAGGTGAGCGGGCGCTCCTCGCCGCCGGGGAGTTGCTTGATCCAGATCCGGGGCCGCCCGTCGCGATCGGAGGTAAAGGCGATGAAGCGGCCGGAGGAAGAGGCCGAGGGCGAATAGTCGTGGCCCGAGTACGTGAGATATCGGAAGGTGGGGGGCTGGACGGGAGCGGGGCGGGCGAGCCAGACCGTGAGGAGCACCCCGGCGATCAGGCCTCCCAAGGCGGCCAGTGCAAGCTGGCGGCGCCCGGTGCGGGCACGCCGTTTCGGACGCGCGGTGGCGGCTGGCACGCCCACCTCAGAGACGCCGGAGAGGGCCTCGAGGGCGAAACAGAGGTCACGCGCGGACTGGAAGCGCTCCTCCGGGCTCTTCTCCAGGCAATGGCTGGTGACACGCTCCAAGCCGGGTGAAATCGTGCGGCCGGCAGCGCCGAACTCCAGCGGCTCGTCCTTGAGAATGGCGTTCATCAACTCCACGGTGGAATCTCCGGAGAACGCGTGCTTGCCGGTGAGCATCTCGTGCAGGATGATGCCGAAGGAGAAGATGTCGGAGCGATGGTCGGCGGCTTGGCCGCGGATCTGCTCGGGGGACATGTAGCCGGCCGTGCCGAGAACGATTCCCGGCTCGGTGTGGGCGAGAACGGTGTCCCCGGAGGGGACGCCAGGAATGGCGATGAGCTTGGCCAGGCCGAAATCCAGGATCTTGACATGGCCGTCGCGGGTCAGGAAGACGTTCGCGGGCTTGAGGTCGCGATGGACCACACCCTTGTGGTGGGCGGCGGCCAGACCGCGGGCGATCTGAATGGCGTAGTCGATGGCCTTCCGGGGAGCCAGCGGGCCGGCGTCGAGCCTCTGGCGCAGCGTTTCGCCCTCGAGCAGTTCGGTCACGACGAACGGCGAGCCCTCGTAGGACCCGAAATCGTAGACCGTGATCAGATTCGGGTGGTTCAGCATCCCCGCCGCCCAGGCCTCCTGCTCGAAGCGCCGGAGGCGGTCCGGGTCGCGGGAGAAGGCGGGCGGGAGCACCTTGATGGCAACTTCGCGGCGGAGCCGCGAATCGCGCGCGCGGTAAACCTCTCCCATGCCGCCCGCGCCGATCAGCGCGCCGGCCTCGTAAGGCCCCAACTGCGTTCCAACCGGCAGAGTAGGGTTCAACGCGGAATTATAGCGTGAATGGGGGGCCCCGGTTCGGACCCCCGTGGTGGCGCCCTACCAGACGTGCGTCGCCAGCACCTGCGGATGCCCCGATGCGCCGTGCACGACGGGAACTCGCAGCACGATCTGAAGGTTCCTTTTGGGCCAGTCGCGGGGCAGCGGCGGGACCACTTCGGAGAAGCTCCGCGCATCGCTGAGGAACTCGCCGGCGCCCTGGGTCCCGAATTGCGTGATGCCCGCGGCTACCACCACCATCCGCCCGGAGCTGACGTCGATCACCCGCGAGACGATCGCGTAGTCGTTGGAGATGTCCCAGCTTGGCCAGGAGTTCATCAGTCGCCAGTTGTTGTTGTCCGGATGCTGGCGGTCGCGGACCATCTCGAGACCCTGGAAGTCCTTGTAAAACGTGTAGCGCATCTCCCCGATCGCGCGAAGAGTCCACTCGTTGTCGAAGGCGCCGATCAGAATCGCCGGCCGTTCCCGGAGGTCGGAAAACGTCGTGGAGGCTTCACCCCGGATCCGGTACGGCTTCCCGCGTTTCTCGAACACGGAGGCGAGTCGCAAAAGGCAGATCGCGTCACCCACGGCGATGTAGCGATCCCACATTGGCACCAACTGGCTCAGGGGAATCAGTTCGCGGGAGGATTCCAGAGCGGCGGGCGTCATGCCCTCGATCATGGTCTCCATCTGCTTCTGCCTGGCATCCGAGCGGAAGTTGTACGCGCGACACTGGCCCAGGCAGAACAGGACGCCCCCGGGCGAGTCCAGCATGGGACGCCAGAATCGGTCCAAGTCGGAGCGCTGCCAGTGGGCGAAGAGCAAGACCGCCGTCATCAGGGCCGCGACGGCGCCGGTCGAGGCCAGAGCCACCTGCGGCTTCCAGGGCCGTGCGGGCGGCCGGGCCGCCACGTCGGGGGAGTGGAACTCGGGAACGTAGGACCCGGGATGCAGCGCGATCCGGGGCTCACCGTGGCGGGTGGGATCCTGGTAATACTGGGCCAGTTTCTTCCGAACCTCTCCCGCAGTCCCGCGGACGACCGGATCGGCGTTGGTATCGTAGTCCGGCGGCCGCCCGAAAACCTCGATCCCGAGCGTGCGCTCTTTGAGTGAGGAAGTATCGCCGGCCAGAGCCCGCTCCGTGATATGCCGGAGCAGCGCCTGGCATCGGCGGCTGCTCTGGAACACCGGGCTGCTAAGCAGACGCTCGAGCTGGGCGCGAATATCCTCGGGGCCGCATGGCCCCCCTTTCGAGGAAGCCGACCCCACCCCATCGGCGCTGCGGGACCCCATCTCGCTCATGGTACCACGGAAACCGGCGTAGTGTACCCCGGATTTTGAGGTAGCCCAACGTCCGCTAATACATTGATTCTTAAGACGTGCGGAAGGTATTCTACCGTAGAGTTCCGGCAAACGCGGAGCTGTTGGTCTAGCGAGGCGCTCTGCTGGTCACCGCCGCCAGGGCCGCCTGCAATGCCGGGGGATCGATGGGCTTGGGCAGATAGGCATCCACTCCGGCCGCCAGGAACTTCTCGCGATCGCCGCTCATGGCGTGCGCGGTCAAAGCGATGATGGGGACATTGCGGCCGATCGCTGCTTCCAGTGCGCGGATTTGGGCCGTCGCCTGCAAACCGTCTACCTCAGGCATCTGAACATCCATCAGGATCACGTCGTAATGCCCCTCGGAGTACCGCGCAACGGCTTCCCGGCCGTTCGAGGCCAGGGTGACCCGATGCCCTCCCCGCTCGAGCAATCGCACAATCAGCCGCTGATTCACCGCGTTGTCCTCCGCCACCAGCACGGAAAGCGGCGAACTCGGCGCAATCGTGGGAGTTGCGGCCGTCGAGGCCCGGCTATCGGCGGCCACCGTCTTCAACGCCACGGTGAACGAGAACGTGCTGCCGCGTCCAGGCTCGCTAGTCACCTGAATGGATCCGCCCATCATCTCCACCAGCCGGGCCGAGATCGTCAGGCCAAGTCCCGTGCCGCCGTGCGTCCGGGCAGTGGAAGGGTCGGCTTGCACGAACGCGGAGAAGATCGCACCCCGCATTTCCGGCGCAATCCCGATTCCCGAATCGGCCACCTCAATCGCCACGCGGGTGATTTCGTCTGTGCGCTCCAGGAGGCGCGCGGATACGCGTATGGTTCCCTGGTTGGTGAACTTCACGGCGTTCCCGATCAGATTGGTCAGAACTTGCCGCAGTCGCAGCGAGTCCCCGCCCGCCACCTCGGGAAGGTCTTCCGCAATGTCGAGCGAGAGGTGGATCCCTTTCTGCTCCGCGGCGTGCCGGAACAACGCAACCGTGCTGCGAATGGACTCGCGCAGCCCGAAGGAAGCCACTTCCAGGGAAAGCCGGCCGGCTTCGATCTTCGAAAAGTCGAGAATGTCGTTGATGACACCCAGCAGCGAGTCGGTCGACTGGCCGATCAAGTCGGCGCACTCGCGCTGTTCCGGCGTCATGCTGGTTCCGGCGAGCAGATGCGCGAACCCCTTCACCGCATTCATGGGAGTCCGCATCTCGTGGCTCATGTTGGCCAGGAACTGGCTTTTGGCGCTGTTGGCGGCCTCCGCCGCTTCCGTCTTGATTCTCAGCGCCGCCTGTTCGTCCAGTTTTCGGCGAATGGTTTCCGTCTGCGCCCGCACCCGCCGCCGCAGCACGATCACCCAGGAGAAGATCAGGAGAATGAGAACACCCATGCTGGCCACGGTCCGCCGGGCGCTTTCCCCGGTCCACCACGGAGGCTGCCGAAGCACCACCACGTCGCCGGGCGACCGCAACAGCAAGCGGAATGGGTGGGGCGCATAGGGCGCGACCGTGTCCTCGGCCTCCAGCATCGAGCAGACGCCGGTGATCCGCACCACCGAGCCCTTCTGCAACCAGGAGAGATCTCCGGAGCTGGCAGCCAACTGCGCGGTGAAATGCGCGGCCCCCGATTGGAGCACCAGGCTGCTGCCCTCGGCGTTGGAGACCCGGTCTACAACCGAACCCTCCATGCGTACCAACTGTCCGTCGTAGCGCCCATCCCGGCGGGCTTGCTCCGCGATGATGGGAGTGGGTTGCGGGCTTCCCCCGAAGCCTTTGAGGCGGAGAATCGTCTCGCTGAGCACGGGAGTGAGCGAGCTGGGCTCCGGGAACCCGACGGCTTCGACGATTTCCCCGGGCGCAATGCTGGGCGCTCCCGCGGTCGCCAGGAGAACTCCTCCGGTGTCGTCTTGGACGTACAACCTGCCCGGCCCCTGCATGATTGCGGTTCCCCGGATCCTGACCCGGTGGTCGGGCCGGCGTTCGGGTACGAACTGTTGCAGGCTGTCGATCGGACTCAGCGGCAAGGTGAACGGATCCGCCGGCCCGGGCTCTTCCAGCGCCAGGTAGTCTTCCCCCGACACGAACACGTTGATCCCGGTCAGTTGCCGCCGGGTATTGTAGGCCGTGCCACAGACTCCTCGCGCTCGCACTTTGCAGTCGATCCAGCGCGTCGGCCGCCCCGCGGCATGCAACAGGATGATCCGAAACCGATGAATCCCGTTGACCGCCTCCAGTAACCAGCGCCCGTTCGCCGGACTCACGGACTGCACCACCCCGCTGGCTTCGATCCATTTGCTGTCCAGCCGTCCGGCGATGAGGTCGTCGATGGAGGAGTTCGCGGGCGCCGGCAGCCGACTCCTTGTCGGGAGGGGGCGCACTTTGATCTGCGTGACGACCGGGGCAAACTCGCCGGCGTCGCTGACCCCGAAAACCTCGACGTCCTGGCCCGGCTGCAACACCAGACCCGGCAGGCCGCGGGCACTTGCGTATATGCCGCCGGTTTTGTCCTGGACGAACAACAGGCCGTCGAGCGGTTCGAAGAAGGTGACCACTCCACGCAGGTGGACCGGATAGCGCCTCAGTGCCTGGGGAGCGCTCAGCGCGTGCACTGCCGCGACCGTCTCCAGCTCCGCCGCGCCAGGCAGAGGCCGGTCGTAGCCGTACGTAAGCATGGATAGCGGCATGGCCTCGACCAGAGAAGGGGCGCCGGACTCCGGGGAAGCGAATCCCACGATCTCCGCCTCGCCCTTCCCCTCCAGAACGGAACCCGCGGAAGGGCGCAGCCGGATCTCCCCGGTCTGGTCGTGGAGCCAGAGACTGCCTTCAGGGACCCGGGTGACGAGACTCCCACGCATGCGTATGCGTCCGTCTGGCAGCCCCGCATCCCCGGCGGCAATCAGACGGGCCGCCGTCCACACCGGAATCTCGGACGGGGGTTGCGGTTGGCGCAGCACTTTGATGCTGTCGAATCTCTGTGTCCAGAGCTCCACGTGGGCCGGCTTTCCACGGAAGTCGCGGACGACACTCAGAACCCCGGACACCCGGAGAGTTGCGTCTACCAGCTCCCTGATGTACACATTCGTGTGCGCGACGATCCGCACCTCCAAGGGCCGGCCTTGGGAGACCATCTTCAGCAAGAGCCGGCGGCTGCGCTCGACCGATCCCGCCCGCACCACGCCCTGGATTTCGACCAGGCGGTCCTGGAATCCCTCCGCTATCAGCTTCTCGAGAGGAGCGTGAGCCGGAGTTGTCGTGCCCGACCCGGAGAGGGGCGAGACCTCGGCGTCGGCTAAGAAGGAGGTTCCCGCGTTCTCGGCGACGGCGCCCCGCAAGCGCACACGCCGGCCCTGCTGAAGCGTAGCATCCAGGTGGTGCGCCTCGACGCGGACCGCGCCGGTGCCGTCCTCGACGAACAGCAGATCGTAGACCGGATCGACGTAGGTGACCGTGCCCTCGAGTTCGACCAGAGCGCCGGCCGGCACGCGCCGGCCGCTCACGTCGCCGATGCCCCGCTTCGCGTAGTGCTGCCCCTCGCGCGCGCATCCGCTCATGCACACAGACAGCCCTGCGGCACAGGCCAGTAGCAGCCAGGCGACCTGGCGCAAGGCTTTCCTTCGTCTTGAGACCGGGCAGGAGCTCACACTCCTCCTCCTCGATCAACATATCGGCCAGGTTCGCCGGGTTGTGAGGAACCGACGGACAGGAAACGACTTGCCCGATCCGGAACCGGCGTGCGAAGCGGTAAGCTGAAAAAGAGGAGCTCAGTGCCGATGAACAAACTGTTCCTGTCTCTTGGCCTGGTGGCTGCCACCGCTTTTGGCCAGTACAAGCTCGAATCCGCGGGCGCTCCGCCCTCCGAATTGGCGCCGGAGATCCGCGACGCGCTCGAAAAAGACGGCGCCAGGATTGCCGGGCCGGGCGGCGCATTCTGCGAGGTGTGGCTCCGCGTCAAGGTTCCGGCCGGCAGCAACAGCGAACAGAACGTCAGCTTTACCCAGATGCCGCACGGAGTGCTGCTGGGCGCCATCCGGTTTCCGGCCAAAGGCGCCGACCGCCGCGGCCAGGCGCTCAAGCCGGGCGTCTACACCATGCGCCTGAGCTTCTTCCCGGTCGACGGCGCGCACCAGGGTGTCGCTCAGACGCGCGATTTCGCGCTGCTCACACCGGCCGCGGACGACAAGGACCTCAACGCCACGCCCAACTACCAGCAACTCGTCGACATGAGCAAGAAAGCGTCGGGCACGCCCCACCCCGCTATTCTGAACGTCTGGAAGGCCGACAGCGCCGGGCCCGCCACACTGAAGCAGGAGGGCGACGACTGGGTGCTCTACAGCACCGTGGGCGACCGGCCGATCGCGATCATCGTGGTGGGAACGTACGCCGGATAGCGTGCACAGACTCCGCTATACGACACGCAACGGCATAACCATCACGCAATACCCGGGCAGGTACTCGCGCTGGGACATCGCCTCGGTGCGCCCGCTGCCCGAACTGTTCCCGGAAGAGGAGGGCTGCGCGCTGCGGCTGATCGAGAACGTCGTGAGGATCTACGGGCGCGTGTTATCCTAGCGAGTATTCCTCGCAAGGCTTCATCATGCGTGAACTTCGATACACCACGCGGAACGGCATCGCTGTCACCCGCACCGTGTCCAAGGTCCCATACCGGAAGGGGCTGACCCATCTGCTCCGCGAGCTGGACACCTATCGCGGGTTCTATCTCTCCTCCGGTTACGAGTACCCGGGCAGGTATTCGCGCTGGGACATCGCCTCGGTGCGCCCGCTGCTGGAAATTGTGGCCTTCGGGCGCCAGATGGAGTTCCGGCCGCTGAACCTGCGCGGCGAGATGCTGAACCGGATGCTCGTCGCGGTCTTGGGCGGCCATCCGCACTGGGAATCGCTCGCGCTCGAGGCGGGCGCGTTGCGCGGGCGGTTGCGGCCGCTGCCCGAGCTGTTCCCGGAAGAGGAGCGCAGCAAGCAGCCCTCGGCGTTCACCGTCCTGCGCGCACTGATCGAAGAGTTCCGACAGGAGCAGGACACCCGCCTGGCGCTGGTGGGCGCCTTCGGCTACGACCTGCTGTTCCAGTTCGATCCGATCCGTCTGCGCCTGCCTCGCACCGGGCAGAAGGACCTGCACTTGTTCCTGTGCGACGACATCTACTTCATGGACCGCATGAAGGAACGGATCGAGCGCTACCAGTACGATTTCGATTACGAGGGCCTCTCGACGCTGGCACTGGAGCGCTCCGGCGAGCCGGCGCCCCAGACCGCCGCCCGGGAAGCCGCCGAAGCCACCGTCGACCACACCGACGAGGAATACATGGCCAAGGTCGAGACGGTGCGCGAGGGAATGCGTTGCGGCGACTACTACGAAGTGGTGCTGCGCCGCACCTTCCGCGCGCCCTACGCCGGAAAAACCTCCGATCTGTTCCGCAGCATGCAGCTCCACAGCCCCAGCCCCTACGAGTTCTTCTTCCAGTTCGGCGACGAGCAACTGGTGGGCGCCTCGCCGGAAATGTTCGTCCGGATTGAGGGCGGGCGGGTCGAGACCTGCCCGATCGCGGGCACCGTGCGGCGGAGCGGCGATCCGATCGAGGACGCGGACAGCATCCGCCAGTTGCTGTCCTCGGCCAAGGATGAATCCGAGCTGACCATGTGCACGGACGTGGACCGCAACGACAAATCGCGCGTCTCGGTGCCGGGCTCGGTGAAAGTGCTGGGGCGGCGGCTCATCGAATCCTATGCCGGCCTGTTCCACACGGTGGATCACGTCGAAGGCACGCTGAAGCCCGGCTTCGATTCCCTGGACGCTTTCCTGAGCCACATGTGGGCGGTGACGGTGATCGGGGCGCCCAAGAAGGCCGCGGCGCAGGCCATCGAGGACCTCGAGATAGACGCGCGCGGCTGGTACGGAGGCGCGGTGGGCATGCTGGCGCTCAACGGCGACATCAACACCGGCATTACCATCCGCACCATCCACCTCCGGGACGGCGTGGCCTCGTACGGAGCCGGCGCCACTTTGCTGTACGATTCCGTGCCTGAGATGGAAGCGCAGGAAACCCGGGTGAAGGCCACGAACTTCTTCCGCGCGCTGGCCGGGCCGCCGCGGGCCAAGCCGGCCGGCCTGGAAGCCCGTCCGCGCCCGGGCGAAGGCGTGCGCCTGCTGCTGGTGGACAACGACGACTGCTTCATCCACACGCTGGCCAACTACGCCCGGCAGACCGGCGCGGAAGTCGTCACCTACCGGGCGGGTTTCCCGCTCGAGCTGATCGCGCGGATCGCGCCCCACATCATCCTGATATCGCCGGGCCCGGGCCGACCGGCCGACTTCGGCGTGCCGCAACTGGTGCTCTACGCCGCGCAGACGGGCATTCCCGTGTTCGGCGTCTGCCTGGGACTGCAAGGAATGGTGGAGGCCTTCGGCGGCAAGCTGGGCGTGCTCGGCTACCCCATGCACGGCAAGCCATCCACCGTGATCCATAAGGGGGCCGGCGTTTTCGAGGGCCTGCCGCCGCGCTTCAAGGCGGGCCGCTACCATTCGCTGTTCGCCCGTGAGGACACCTTTCCGGACTGCCTGGAGGTGACCGCAGAGTCCGATGACGGCGTGATTATGGGTGTGCGCCACCGGGAGCTTCCCCTGGAGGCGGTGCAGTTCCATCCCGAGTCGATGCTGACGCTGGAGGGCAACTGCGGGCTGCGGCTGATGGAGAACGTAGTGCGGATCTACGGGCGCCGATGCCCAGCGTCCTCATAGCCGGCGGTGGGTTGGCGGGCGTGGCTGCCGCGGCCGCCCTGGGAAGCGCGGGCTTCCAGGTCGAGCTCCACGAAGCCCGCGGGTTCCTGGGCGGGCGCGCCACCTCGTTTCCGGTTTCGCCCGACGATTCCGAACTCATCGACAACTGCCAGCACGTTCTGCTGGGATGCTTCACGAATCTGCTGGACCTATACCGGCGCCTGGGCGTGGAAGACCGGATCAGGTTCTACCGCGAGTTCCATTTCGTCGAGCCGGGCGGGCGGGTTTCCACCATGCGCCGGGGCCTCGGATCGTTTCTCGGGCTCGACTTCCTCGGCGCCGCCGACAAGATGGCGGTGGCGCGCGCATTGTTCGCCATCCGGCGCGAGCGCTCCCGGCGGCAGGACCTCGAGCGGATCACCATGCTCGACTGGCTGCGCGAAAAGGGGCAGACGCCGCGCGCCGTCCAGCGCTTCTGGCGCCAGGTGCTGGTGAGCGCCGTCAACGAGGACCTGGACCGCATGGCCGCGCGGTACGGCTTCCAGGTGTTCTGGCTGGGGTTCCTCGCCGATGCGCAATCCTCCCGGATGGGCCTGGCGACGGCGCCGCTCCGCGAGCTGTATGGCGCCGAGCGGCTGCCCAACGTTTCGGTTCACCTCCATTCGCCGGTCGAGCGCATTCCGATCCAGAACGGGCGGGCGCTGGGGGCCGATTACTGCATCTCGGCCGTGCCTTTCGAGCGGGTCGCCGCCCTGGTCCCCGAACTCGGCCTGGACCTGAGCGCGTTCGAGCATTCGCCGATCACCGGCATCCACTTGTGGTTCGACCGGCCAGTGCTCGATCTCCCTCACGCCACGCTGCTGGACCGCACCATCCAGTGGGCCTTCAACAAGTCCGAAGGGAAGTACATTCAGGTGGTGGTGAGCGCCTCGCGCAGCCTGCTGGAAATGCCCCGGGCGGAGGTGATCGCGCTGGCCTTGCGGGAATTGGCCGAGTTCTTCCCGCGGGTGACCGGGGCGCGCCTGGAGAAAGCCCAGGTCATCAAGGAGGCGCGCGCGACGTTCTCCGCGCGGCCGGGCATCGAAGCCTCGCGGCCCCCCGCGCGCACCGCCGTCCGCAACCTGTTCCTGGCCGGCGACTGGACCCGCACCGGCTGGCCCGCCACCATGGAAGGCGCCGTCCGCAGCGGCTACCTGGCAGCCGAGGCCGTCGCCGAAGCCGAGGGAAGACCGGAGAAGTTCGTGAGATAATCGAGGCTATGCGGAGTCTAGCAGCGTTCGCCGCCGTCCTGTGTGCGTTGGTGTTGCCCGCCCGCGCCGATCACCCCATGACCAAGCTTCGCGTCGAGGTCAAGAACGTCAGCGGCAAGCCGGTCGAGCGCGCCAGCGTGGTGGTACGGTTCATCGAAGGCCACTCGGTGATCAAGTTGGGCAAGCACATCGTCACCAATTGGGAGATGCGGACCAACCAGGAGGGCGTGGCCAAGATCCCTAGCATCCCGCAGGGGAAAATCCGGATCCAGGTGATCGCCAAGGGGTACCAGACCTTCGGCGAGACCTTCGACGTCACCGAGGAAGAGAAGACCATCGAAGTGAAGTTGAACCCGCCCCAGCCGCAGTACTCGGCGCACCAGTAGGCGGCGTTCAGCCGGTCATTTCCCAAGTGTGGCGCGCGGGCATTTGCGGCACGCGATAGGGCGCGCGCGAAGCGGGAAGCGCGGCGAGTTGCGCGGCGGCGGCGGCGCGGCCGGCGAGCGCCATCCTTCGGGCCGACTCGAAGAACCGGGCTGCTTCCCGAAGAACCTCCGCGCGGTCCGGCGCGTCGGGGCGCAGCGTCTCGAGGCAGCGACGGTATTGGCGAAGCAACGCCTCGGCCTTGGGATAGCGCCGGGCAGCGATGGCCTGCTGCAATCGGTCTCCGGTTTCCCTCAGCGTATCCCTCAGGCTCATTGGTAGGACTGCGAGGCAGTTTTCATGGCGTCGAACAAGTCGTTGAGGTAGGTGGCCTGCTGTTCGAGCCCGGCGATCAGGGCGTCGGCGGCCGACATCTGCGCGGTCAGATTCGCCTGGAGCTGGTCAACCTGTGTCTGTTGGTCGTCGATCCGTTTGCCCACATTGGTGATCTCGGCGTTGACCGAATTGGCGGCCGTGGCAAGGATGCCGCTGTCGGAGTTCTCCAATCCGTCCATGGCGTCGGTGGCGGCCTTGAGGAAGCCACCGCCGATGGCGCTGCCCAGGAAGGACGCCAGTTGGTCGGAGTTCGCGCGGGCGGTGTCCGAGAACGCCGTGGTGTCGATCGCCAGATGGCCGTCCTTGTCGAAGCTCAGGCCGAGGTCGGTCAGCGAGGAGATGGCGTTGCCCGAGCCGTCGCTGTACTGGCCCACCGAGCGGAGCGAGTCCCAGATTCCCGAGACGACGAACTGGCCCCCCAGCGCTCCACCGTTCGAGCCGCGATGCTTGTCCAACTCGTCCACCGCCGCGTTGTAGGCGTTGACGAACGAGCTCAGCGCATTGGAGATGTTGTCGACGGCTGGGCCGACCGTGATGGTGCTGGTGGCTTCCCCGAGCAGGTTCACGGTGAGGCCGGGCGCCAGCGTGATGGTTCGGGAGTCGCTGGCAGCCGCCTCCACGCCGTTCACCTTGTAGGTGGCCGTGGAGCCATTGGGAGTACCCGAGGCGAACAGGTCGGTGGTCCCGTCGTTCAACTGCATGGCGATCGCGCCCAGCTTGGTGCTCTGGAGCGCAAGCCGGTAGTCCGGCGTCCCGGAGCTTCCGATGTTGACGACGGTGGCCTGGACATCCTGCCCGGAGTCGTTGATGGCGGCGGCCAGATCGTTCAGGGTGTTGCTGGCCGGCGTAATGGTCACGCCGTTGAGCGTGTAGACCGGATTGGAACTGCTGCTGATGGTTTGTGTGGAGGGATCCGAGACCACGTTCAGCCCGTCCTGGCTCATCGCGGTGGAGTAAGCGCCCAGGCTGGTCACCTGGATGGTGTAGGTGCCGTTGGTCGCGTCAGCGGTGGTGGTTGCGCTGACCGCCGAGCCGTTGGAAACCGACGTCGAATGCGAATTCTGGCTGACCGCGGTGTCGAGGCTGGAGATGGCGTTCTGGACCGCCGTGACCTTTGCGTTCAGCGTGCCCAGCGCCGTGGACTCGGCGTTTAGCGTGGTCTGCTCGCGCTGGAGCTGGGTCATGGGCAGCGAGGCGATGGCCACCGCGCGACTGATGACCGACGCGAAGTCCGAGGAATACCGGCTGGTGCCGGAGAAGAGTGTGCTGCTCATAGTCGCTCCCTGGAAAGGGAAAAGGACGTGGCCGGCACGGGGCCGGCCACGTCAACCGCTTCCTTACGGTCGCGGCTCAGGGTTGAAGTTAGCCTCTCAGGAGGGCCAGCACCACCTGCGGGGCGGAATTGGCCTGGGCCATGGCTGCGATGGATGCCTGTTGCATCACTGAAGCTTTGGTGAGGTTCGCCGCTTCGGCCGCCACGTCCGCGTCACGGATGCGCGATTCGGCTGCCGAGAAGTTGCTGATCTGGGACTGGGCCAGGTTGATGGAGTAGGCCAGCTTGTTCTGGCCGGTACCCACCTTGCCTTGCACCACGCCCAGGCTGCCGACCGCGGCGGTGATCGCCGCGATGGCGGCCAGCGCGTTGCCGGTGGTGGTTGCGGTCGTATCCGGCGAGGTGACGGTCGCAGTGTTCAAGCCGCTGGTGGCGAAGAAACCCTTGGAGGCGGTTGTGCCGAACGAGCCCATGGCGAAGTTGCTGGAACTCTCGATGGCCAGACCACTGGTGGTCGCGTAGGAGGCCAGCGCGTAGATTCCAAGGGCAGCCGTCTGGGCGTTGATGGCTGCAACCGCATGCGCCACCGTGTCGCCGTTGGCGCTGGTCAAGGTGACGGATGCGGATCCGCTGGCGTTCCCGAACGTCAGGACTTCGCTGTCGCCGGCAGTCAGCGCGGAGAGCACGGCGGAGGCCATGCGATACACCCCGGCGTTGTCGGCCGCGGCCGTGGCAGCGGTCTTGACGCCGGTGCCGGCTGTAGGCGCGGCCACGGTCACCGAGAAGGCCCGGGTTCCACCGAGCGCCACGTACCCGTTCGAGTCGGCGACCGCGGAAACACCGTAGCTGCTCAGGGCCGTGTTGAGCTGGCTGAGCACCCCGCTGCCCGCGATGCCGCCGGTGCCACCGGTCACGGTGACCGACACCGTGGTGGTTGCGGCCGCATTGGTGTCGTAAAGCGCGAACGTGAAGGCCTGGGTTCCAGCGGTCAGGAACGTGTTCGCGGTGTTGTTAAGATCGACGTTGCCGATCGTCGTGCCGCCGCCGGAGACGCTGGTAGCGCCGACGCCCAGGCTGGTCGAGTCCACCCGGTTGGACACGCCGCTCAGGTCCACCTGCACCTGGGCGTTCGCCGCCGTGCTGCCGCCCCCGATGTACACCGAGATCAGGGAGTTGTTGGTGCCGCCGCTGACCAGGCCGATGTTCGCAGCCTGCCGGTTGATTTCGCCCAGCAGTGCCTGGTACTCGTTGTTCACCACGGTGCGGTTGCCGGTGAAGGTCGTGGAGCTGGATTGCGTCGCCAGGGTCTTCAGCCGGTCCATAATCTTGGCAATGTTGTTCAATCCGCCATCGACGATTTGCAGTGTGCTGATGCCGTCATTGGCGTTGCGCACGCCCTGGTCCAGCTCGGCGACGTCGCTGCGGTACTTGTTGGCCACGGCCAATCCGGCCGCGTCGTCGCCGGAGGCGTTGATGCGATAGCCGGAAGTCAGCCGGTTGATTGTCTGCTGTTGGAAGTTGGCGTTTACCCGAAGGTTCTCCTGCGCAACCATCGACGCCACGTTGGTAACAATTGAAAACGACATGATTCACATCCTGTTTTTGAGATATCCCGGCATCCTGCCGGGAGCGGCTGCAAGCAGCCGTCACCAATGCGTATCGACTCGTCCGGCGGGAGTTTGAGCTTATTTTCGGGCGCGGGTAACCGCCGGGCCGCAAAGCGCCGCGTTCCCTGAAACAAACCGGGCTGCCTGGGCACTATATTCTTGCAGCCACGGCGGCCCCATGGTGATTCTGCAACTCCACAAGAGGGATCTGACCAATCCCCGCAGCACGTATCTCCGCGCCTTCCGCGACAACGTCACGTCCCAGTGCGGGGAGGATGGCATCCTCAGGAAGATCTTCTCCCTGATCGGGACGACCAACAAGTACTGCGTCGAATTCGGCGCCTGGGACGGCAAACTCTTCAGCAACGTCTACAGCCTGCTGACCAACGGCGGCTGGACCGGGACCTTGATCGAGGGGAACCCCCAGAAATTCCCCGAGCTCGAGCGAACCTACGCGAGCCGCTCCGACCTGAAGCTGGTCAACCGTTTCGTCGATCTGGGCGCCAACCGGCTGGACGAGATCCTGACCGCCGCCCAAGCGCCCGCGGCGCCCGACCTGGTCAGTATCGACATCGACGGGATGGACTGGTACGTCTGGCGCTCGGTCACCCGCTTTCGGCCTCGTGTGGTGATCGTCGAATTCAATCCCAGCATCCCCAACGACGTGTCGTTCGTACAGGAGGAGAACTTCTCCTTCAATCATGGCTGCTCCCTTCGGGCCTTGGTGGCGCTGGCGAAGGAGAAGTGCTATGAACTGGTCGCGACCACCGATTGGAACGCGTTCTTCGCCGAGGAATCGGAATTCCCGAAGTTCCAGATCGCCGACAACAGCATCGACGCCATGCACGACGGCTCGGACTACCAGACGAAGTTTTTTCAGCTCTACGATGGCACCCTGGTGATTGCCGGATGCACTAGGCTGCTGTGGAAGGGCTGGCCGATCTGCTTGGAGGACATCCAGGTCGTCCCGCTGGCCTTGCGGAGGTTCGAGGACGCCGCGCACTGAGAACCCGCTGCGAAGTGTGAGCCACCCCGGCGATCTGCGCCGCCTACGGATCAGCAGTCTCGGAATACACAAAAAAACGCTCCCGGGTAAGCTGTTGACTGTTTTGGGCTGGGTGCGGCGCCGCCCGCCTGCGACAGCCGCCCGCTATTTTCGCTTTCGTTGATTTGACTTGTT
>Ga0187870_1001008_pt1 | contig 27879 bp, 17 predicted proteins | sample June2016WEW_13_1_3_FD_132974 | JGI IMG/M metagenome (GOLD analysis project Ga0187870, IMG submission 132974) | Peatland microbial communities from SPRUCE experiment site at the Marcell Experimental Forest, Minnesota, USA - June2016WEW_13_150 | ecosystem: Environmental > Terrestrial > Soil >... | reverse complement strand
TGTGATCCCTTGCGGCCGCGATCCGGCTTCTGAGTTGATTCAATCGCATTTTCTGATTCGGTGACGCAGTTTTGGCGATCCATGTGTCGATAATCTTGATCTGTGCAATTGCTTTGTCGTAGTCGCTGAACGGATCTCGGTTCGAGAGAAAGTTCATCTGGAGCGTGTGTTTCCCGCTGGTGTGAAGTATTGTTCCTTGCACTGTTGACCACTGCTGCAAGCCGCCGGTATTCTCAATTGTGCACGATCCTATGACAGGTCCTGCCGCTGAATCGAGACGGAGCTCAATAATTCCCCCCTCCGTGGCGGAAGCAATACGAACCTCGAACGTTTTTGCATCGAGTCCAAAGTCCACGTCCCCATACCTCGCCCAATCGCCGGCGTCAATCCAATCGATGCACTCTCCCCCTTCTTCACACCGGTTCTTGCCGATGCCATATTGATCGGAGAATGTTGCTGCGCTCCGGTCCATAACGGTCTCCGGGTGGTCTTTGTAGATTTTGAATCGTGCGATCTGGAAAAGGCCGCGGGCATCGAGCCGTGTGAACGGGGGAGTCCCTTCGCATTCGGCGTAATCGCAGGCGAATGGTTCATTCTGATTGATGATGCCAGTGATATCCTTCGCTGCCTCCGGGCCATAGGCGAGTGTCGCATACTGCTCGTAAACAGTCTGGGCCGAGTTCAATTCCTCTTTGCTATCCCATGGGGCGCGGGCGACATACCACATCTTCGCTTCAACCGCGTCAGTGAGGCGCCACGTCAGGCAATAGAATCCCTTCATGTTTGGAGCGCGGTCTTTGAATGCTGCGATCGTATTCTTCAAATGCAGGTTGTAGGGGTAATAATACTCTGAGCTATAAAAGTCTCTCTCAAGCCATGGACAACCCCAGTACTCTCTGTCGCCGTAGATCGCTCCGGTTTCGCAGCGGTCTGAATAGTATGAGATCGGCGCGCAAATCACATCTTTTGGGAGTGTGGCAATGGAAGCCGGGTTCAGTCCCCAGCCGGCAACCGCAACACGCGTATGCGGCATGCGTTGCTTCACACCGTCATAAAATCCCTTAAAAATCTTCTTCCATACCTCGTAGAATTGGGGGTCTTTGCCTACGTTCTCCGACTGGAAGCAAAGGAGGTAGTCGAGGTTAGGATAATCGTTGACCAGCTGATCGACACGCGCCTGGACGACATCAGGGTCATCCGCCTTGGCGTTGTAGTCCTTTGGGATCAGATCGATGTCCGGCCCGAGCCCTACCTTGACCCCACGGCTGTGTGCATAATCGATCACCTTTTGAAAGAGCGAGGCGCTTTTTCGGAAGACTTCTTCATTGCTGAGATTCTCGTTGTGGAGAGCACAGTCTGCGCCGAAGTCGTAATCGTCGAACAAGTCAGATGCTCCGAACCGGTACTTGTTGACATCCCACGGGCTCATCGTCCACGCGTGGGCGTGTCGCGCTGTCGGCATCCAAACGCGGGATGTATAGCCTTTGTACGTGAAGTTGTGATACATCTCGTTGTGGCCAAGCTCGCCGTTGTAGTTGTGGATGTGGATGAAGTTGAGCCGCATCTTCGCCATCTGGTCGAGTATGAATTTCCAATCCTCCCACGAATACGAAGTCGCCGACTGCGGGAAGTTTGTCCATGGCAGAAAACCGCGAACATACATTGAAGGGGATTTCTTCTCATCGACGTCGACGATTGTCAGAGGCGTTTTCCTGTCCGGCAGGATATCTCCTCCGAGCAAGAATCCGATATGATAATAGTCGGTGAGCAGGCCGTAGACTGCATACAGACATCCCACCTCGTCACTGCCGGCGATAACAAGAGCAGGCTAATTGTTCACGGTGGTCTTTTTTAGCACATATCCTTGCGGACCTGGATCGCTCGGAGAGACCTCCACCTGATGTGTCGATGCAAGTTTCGCGATGATCGCATTTGTCCGGGTCTGTCCAATGATGAAGGTCGGTCTGTCCAGGTTCTTCGGCTCGGTCTGGATCTCGGGCAGAGTACCAGAGAGTTGGTAAAGATAACGCTGAAGCTCTTTCGACGCATATCGCTCGAGCTCAGATGCCTTCGCACCGATGACGATTTGCGCATCTCCTTTCTTTGATGGGCGGGCAGTTTGGGCTGCAACCGTATCTGGAACGAAACAGGCAGAGCAGAGCAAAACGCTTATGAGGAGGGCTTTCATATCCATCATCCTTTTGAAGAAGTCGAAGCCTGAGGCCGGTTCCAAAACTTCTCAATTTCTTCCAGCGAGTGTCCTTTTGTCTCAGGGACTGCTTTCCAAACGGTGATGACGAGGACGAGGCAGAAAACGGCGTACACATAGAAGGGGAAACCATGATTGAAATGTGCAATGAGTCCCGGGTTTTCGTCCATCATTGGAAACGTTTGCGAGACAATGAAGTTCGCACTCCAGAGGCAAAACGTCGCAAGTGACAGCGCCCGACCCCGAATCCTTGTCGGGTATATCTCGGAAAGGATCACCCACGTCACCGGTCCGACCGACAGAGCGAAACAAGCGATGTAAGCAAGTATGCACAGGAGAACCCAGAGCGAGACTACCGCGAACTGCGCTGCCAGTCCCATTGCGACGAGAGAAATTCCCATGCCGATAGAACCAATGATCATCAGCGGCTTGCGTCCAAGGCGGTCCACAGTCCAGATTGCCACGATCGTGAAGGCAAGATTGACTGCCCCTACCACAATTGTCTGGAGCAACGCCGAATCTGCTCCTGAGCCAAGTTTCTTGAAGATCTCCGGAGCATAATAGAGAAAGACATTGATGCCGGTGACTTGCTGAAGAACCGCCAGCCCGATTCCCAGTATCATCACCTTCCGCCAGCCCGTTCGAAAGAGCTGTCCCAGCGATTCGACCTCCTGGTTCAGAGTCGCTTCGATTGACCGCATTTCTGTGTCCGCGTAGGCGGTTCCGCCAACCCTGGCAAGGATTCCTCGGGCTTTCTCTTTCGAACCTTTCTCGATGAGCCATCGAGGGCTTTCGGGTACGAGGAGAAGAAGGATGAGAAAAATGGCGGAGGGAATAGCTCCTGAGGCAAACATCCAGCGCCATCCGGTTGAGATGTTCCACACCTCGTCGCCGCCCCGGGCAATGAAGTAGTTGACAAAGTAAATGATGAGCATGCCGGTGACGATAGCAAATTGATTGACGGAGACCATCCGGCCCCGCACGCTCGCCGGTGTGATTTCAGCGATATACATAGGTGAGGCCATTGATGCGACACCGACACCAATTCCTCCCAGCATCCTAAAGAGCACGAAAAGATAGAACTCGTTTGGAATGGCTGTCCCGATGGCTGAGGCAAAGAAGAGAGCGCCCGAAAGTACCAGCGTTTTCTTGCGGCCCATCCGATCACTGAAGCTTCCGGCAAAAGAGACACCAATGACGCAGCCCAGAAGCGCGCTTGCGGCAGCCCATCCTTTCATCGCCGGATCAAGCTGGAAATGTGATTGAAGGAAACCGATTGCGCCGGCGATGACGGCCGTGTCGTAGCCGAACAGGAGCCCGCCGAGCGCTGCGACAACGGTTACGAGCCCGATGAATCGTTTATTGAAGTTCTCTTGAAGCTTCTGATCGTTTGTCATAGAAATTCCGCTGGTGGAATTGGAAATCAAGTTAGTTCACTTTGTGCAACCGCGCCACCCAACCTCCGCCGGGAGCCAGGTGGAGACTCGCCTCTTCTGCTCTGGTGACTTCTTTCTTCGTTGCTCTGTAATCGCTTGCGTACCGGTCAGCATTGATCCCGTCGGCATAGACCGTCATTTCATACGTCCCTGCCTCGAGGAATTCCATGCTGAACCGGAAATCCCTCGGTGTCCAGTTCGTCATCGAGCCGACATACCAATCGTTCCCTTTTTTTCGTGCGACGGTGAGATATTCCCCGATCTTCGCGTTCAAGACCTTCGTTTGGTCCCATGTCGTTGGAACGATCGAGAGAAATTCCATCATTTCAGGTTCGCGGTCGTATTGCGGCGGACTGTCTGAAAGCATCTGAAGGGGGCTTTCATAAACGACGTACATCGCAAGCTGATGGCACCGCGTCCCCTGGCTCATCGGTTCAGTGAAAATGGGTCGGAAATTCTCTTTCGTAGCGTTTCTCATCGCGCCGGGTGTGTAGTCCATCGCCCCCGCAAACATGCGCGTAAACGGCAAGGTCACATCATGACGGGGACTCAGGTCTGTCGCCCATTTGTCATTCTCCAGCCCCCGTACTCCTTCACGCGTCAGCGCATTGGGATACGTGCGGCTGAAGCCGGTGGGTTTGTAAGCACCGTGAAAATCGACCAGCAGATGACGTTTCGCCGCCTCAATTGCGGTCCTTTCATAGAAGTTCACCATCTTCTGGTCGTCGCGTTGCATGAAATCAACTTTGATTCCCTTTGCGCCCCACCGTTCGAATTGATCCAATGATTCAGTCATACGCTCGTCGAGCGCCTTCGAGGTTACCCAGAGAATGATTCCCACGCTTTTTTGTTTCGCAAAGGCAAACAGTTCTTCCATATTCATCTGCGGATTGATCTGCGACAGGTCGCCGGGATTCGACCATCCCTCGTCGAAGATGACATACTCCAGCCCGTGCCGGGATGCGAAATCGATGTAGTACTTATATGTCTCCGTATTGATTCCCGACTTGAAATCGACTCCATAGATATTGTTCGCATTCCACCAATCCCACGCCACTTTACCTGGCTTGATCCAGGATGTCTCTTTCAACCGAAGAGGACTTCCCAGCCGGTAAATGATATCATTCTCGACGATGTCTCCGTCCTTCTCAGCAATGGCGAATACCCTCCATGGGAACTCTCGTACTCCGTTTGTCTCCGCGATGTAGTCTGCGCCCTTCGTGACCTTTATTGTCCGGTCTCTGATGAGCTGCTCTTCGAGCGGATAGGGAGGAAACTTGGACAGGAGCCCCGGCTGCGCTGAGCCGTTCCCGTGAAGGTAGAGCCCTGCATAATCGAGAAGATCTGCCTCGGAGATTGCGATCTTCAATCCGCTTGACTCGACAAGGATAGCTGGCAGAACACAGAATTGCGTATCGGCAATATCTTTTACGGCGCGCAACCTGTAATCCCGCTCGGAATGCGAAAGGAAACTGGTCTCGTCCCCAAACCAGACCGAATCGGATGGGGAGAGATTGAGTCTGAGTTCTTCATACTTCACTTTGATTCGTCCCGGCAGGTTCGTGACAAACCGGTAAGCGACCCCATCATCGTACGCACGAATCTTCAGGCTATAGTCACCCTTGAATTGAATCGTGAGCTCATTGTAAATGTCGGGAATGATCTTTCGCTTCTCCGCTACGACGGGCAGAATTGTAGCCTTTACTGACTTTGGCGTCGTCCCTTTCACTTCCGGATTGTGACCCAATATCTGGGCGGGGAGAAGCTCCATCGAGATCGGGGATGGAGATACAACCACCTGTCCATTGTGCACAATTGAAATGGTGATCCGGTCGGCAACGGTGACCTTCAGTGCGCTCCTGCCGTCAGGCGACTGAACGCTGAAGTTCTTCCCCTGCGCGGCGCAAACGCCGACAAGAACGAATGTGAGAATGAAGAAGAGGATAAAGAGTCTAGCGCGCATCGAACAAGCCATGATTGCCTCCTTCAATTCTTGCTAACTATTTCGTGACGAGACTTCTCGTGGTGCAGCGGGGAAATGTCGTTTGACGATGGTTTTGTTCGCGGACGGCCTTTTGATTTTCTCCAGTATTCTGTACCTTGCGGCTCGGCAACAGGATGCATGTGATGGCGGGGCTGCCAGGTCTCGATGGAACAACAGGGACTCGAACGGCACGTCCCAAACGTACAAAGTAAACGAGTCAGGTGAAAGCACAATTCGAACTTCCCGTCGAGGGAATTCCTTTGGAGAACACCGAATGAAGAACTCCTTGCGATGTCTTGCAGCAGCGGTTTGGTTCGTCGTGCCACTTCTGGCACAGGAACGCGGGGAAAACTACGTCCCGGAAAAGGATCCACTTGTTCAGGCAAAATTGGCACAATGGCAGGACTATAAACTGGGTCTCCTCATGACATGGGGGACCTACAGCCAATGGGGGATCGTGGAGTCGTGGTCGCTTTGCGGAGAAGACGAAGGATGGTGCCAGCGCCGGGGCCCGTATGCGAGCGACTATGACAAATACAAGAAGGCGTATGAAAACCTCAAAACCACGTTCAACCCAATGAATTTTGATCCAGACCGGTGGGCGAACGCGGCGAGCGAAGCAGGCATGCGATACGTTATTTTCACGACGAAGCATCACGACGGTTTCTGCATGTTTGATACGAAGACGACGGACTACAAGATCACGTCGCAGGATTGTGCATTTCACAGTAATCCCAGGTCCAACGCTGCAAAGGAGATCTTCGATGCCTTTCGGAAGAAAGGTGTTGCAGCGGGCGTCTATTACTCGAAGCCCGATTGGCATTCTCCCTACTATTGGTGGCCGTATTTTCCCACGCCTGATCGTCACGTCAACTACGATCCGCCAAAATATCCGGAACGATGGAAGCGATTCAAGGACTTCACATACAATCAAATCGAGGAGTTGATGACAAACTATGGTCCGATCGACATCCTCTGGTTTGATGGAGCGTGGGTGCGGCCGTTGAGCAACATGCCGAAGGAATTCGAATCGTGGGGAAGGAAAAACAATTGGGACCAGGATATCGATATGGCGCGCATCAGCACAATGGCGCGTCAGCATCAGCCCGGCTTGCTTGTTGTCGATCGATGGGTCAACGGCCAGTATGAAAACTATCTAACGCCCGAAAACAAGGTGCCCGAAAAGGCTCTGAGTGTGCCCTGGGAATCGTGCATTACTATCGCAACGAGCTGGTCGTACGTCAAGACGGATAAATACAAATCGGTCAGGGAACTTGTCCAGTTGCTTGTTGACGTCGTCGCGAAAGGGGGGAATCTCCTGCTCAACATCGGACCTTCGCCGGAAGGGGAATGGGCTCCCGATGCTTACGACCGGCTGAAGGGGATGGCGGCCTGGATGAAGGTGAACAAGGAGGCGATTTACGAAACCCGGGCGATTGCACCATATAAAGAGGGGAAAGTATGTTTCACGAGGAAAAAAGACCGGGGCGCACTGTACGCGATCTATCTTCCGGAGCCAAAAGAAAATCGTCCTCCGCGAACAATTGTGCTCCAAAGTCTGCAGCCCACATCGGGAGCAAGATTGACAATGCTCGGATATCCGCATGAGCTGAAGTGGAAACTGGAAGGGAATGGGGTCGTGATAGAAATTCCTGAAAGTCTCCAGCAGGCGCCGCCGTGCGAGCATGCGTGGGCTATTAGAATATCGAAAATCCGGTAGTAGCGATCCCGAAACAGAAGGAATGAGATTGTTCGAAATGGCACATTGATTTCAGTTGCATCTATGAGCATTCCAGTGTATCCATCGGTAGGCGCAATCTTCAGATTGCGAAATCACGCGCTATGCTCATCCGAGAGAAGAAACACCGGCTTCCCCCTGAATCGTATATAGGCAGGGTAGAAGCTGCATTCACGGCTTGCACAAAGGACAGACTCTCAGTATTCGTCGAGGCGAGACTCGTCGGTAAATGCGTCGAGGTCCTGCTGCAGGAATGTGCCAAAGAGCAGTGCGACGTTCTCGCATATGTTTTCATGCCTGACCACTGCCACCTGCTGTTGCGTGGCAAGGAAGATACGTCTGACGTGTTAAGATTGATGAAACGATTCAAGCAACGAACGGGGTATTTCTTTTCTCAAAATGGTGTGCGTGCGCGGTGGCAAAAGGATTTCTATGATCATATCTGCAGAGATGAGCGAGAGGTCCAAAAGCAGATCAGATATATCATTGAGAACCCCGTTCGCAAAGGGATTGTGACTCATTGGAAGGATTACCCGTTCAAAGGATCGACTGTTTTTGATCTTGATGAATTGTAAGAACGCAGACTGAAGCAGACTGAAGTCTGCGCCTACTTGCTCTTTGTAATAAACTCGAATACCTTAGCCACATCACTCGCACCGACCAACCGCTTCTACAATCTGGAGATCTCATGCCTCTCAAGCGACTGTTCTACTTCTGGCTTGTTGTGTCAGCGATCGTCGTCCCGGCTCTCTCACAATCAATTCTTCCGGCGGAGACCGATCAACACAAAGCTGAACGGATGAAATGGTGGACGGAGGCCCGGTTCGGGATGTTCATCCATTGGGGACTCTATGCACTCCCCGCCCGCCATGAGTGGGTGAAGAACTATGAGCACATCACGGATGAAGAGTACCAGAAGTACTTCGACGTTTTCAATCCTGATCTCTTCAACCCGAAGGAGTGGGCTCAGATGGCGAAGGCTGCCGGTATGAAATACTTCGTCATCACGGCGAAACATCATGAGGGATTCTGTCTGTGGGATTCGAAGTACACTGATTACAAGGCGACAAAAACACCGTACGGCAGGGATCTCTTGAAGCAAGTCGTGCAGGCTTTCCGCGAAGAGGGACTCAAGGTCGGCTTTTACTATTCGCTGCTCGACTGGCACCATCCCGAATATGCTGTCGATCGCAATCACCCGATGTATAACAATGAAGAGTTCAAGAAGAAGGCCGCCGGCAGGGACATGCAGAAGTACAGAGAGTACCTCTTCAACCAGGTCCGTGAGATTCTGACCGAATTCGGTACGATTGACTGTCTTTTCCTCGATTACTCATTTCCGAAAGGAAAAGATGGAAAAGGACGGAACGACTGGGATTCCGAGAAACTGCTGAAGATGGTGCGCGAGCTTCAGCCGAATATCATCGTCAATGACCGGCTGGATCTGGACGATGTCCCCGGCGGATGGGATTTCAAGACGCCTGAGCAGTTCATTCCTCGTGAGTGGATCACGGTGAATGGAAAGAAAGTACCATGGGAGACGTGTCAGACGTTCTCTGATTCGTGGGGTTACTACCGGGATGAGGAAGGGTGGAAGAGTCCGCAACAATTGGTGGCACTCCTTGTCGAGACGGTCAGCAAAGGAGGGAATCTCTTGCTGAATGTCGGTCCGACGTCCCGTGGTACGTTTGACGAACGCGCAAAGAACCGATTGGGCGAGATGGGGAACTGGATGAAACTGCACAGCCGTTCGATCTACGGCTGCACGCAAGCGCAGCCGGAATTCAAGGCTCCCGAGAACTGTCTGCTGACGTACAATCCCCAGACGAAGCGGGTGTACATCCACGTCTTGAGCTGGCCGCTTGGCAATCTCTTCCTCAATGGCTTCGGCGGAAAGATAAAGTATGCGCAGCTTCTCCACGACGGCTCCGAAGTCCAGTTCGGCAAGGCCGACCGGCCGTTCCAGAACAAGCTGGACAATATTTCTGCCGAGACGGTGATTCTGAAACTCCCCGTTAAGAAACCGGATCCCGTGGTTCCGGTGATCGAAGTTATTTTGAACTGAACTGACTCCGCGAGACCCGCTCATTCTGGGATCAGAAAGGTTATTTCAATGACGAGCAAAGAACGCCTCCAGGCTGCTCTCAACCACCGCGAACCGGACGGCATTCCTGTAGACTTCGGTGGCACGGCGGTCACCGGCATTCACGTCAAAGTCATTGCAGCGCTTCGTGATCATTACGGTCTGGAAAAGAAATTGGTAAAGGCGCACGAGCCGTATCAAATGCTCGGCTTGATCGAGGAAGATCTCAAGCAGGCCCTGGGCATCGATGTGGAAGGTGTTTACACTCCGGAAACGATGTTCGGTTATCGTAACGAAAACTGGCGATCGTGGAAGATGGACATCGGTCTCGAGGTCCTCGTGTCCGAGGGTTTCAAGATCACCAAGGGACCGAATGGCGACACGCTGGTCTATCCCAAAGGGGATCTCTCCGTTCCCCCGTCAGGCAGAATGCCTCACAACGGCTACTTTTTTGACAGCATCATCAGGCAGGAGCCGATTGACGAAGAATTGCTGAACCCGGAGGACAACGTCGAGGAGTTCACTCCGATTTCTGAAGGTGACCTCGAGTTTTTTGGCGCAGCAGCGAAGGCGGTGGCGAGGACAGGGCGGGGTGTTATCGCGACGTTTGGCGGGCTTGCATTTGGAGATATTGCGCTTGTGCCGGCTCCTTTTTTGAAACATCCGAAGGGAATCCGCGATATCGAAGAGTGGTACATCTCGACGCTCACAAGACCGGCCTACGTGCACGCTATCTTCGAACGACAATGCGAGGTGGCCGTACAGAATCTCGCGAAAATACACCAGCGGATTGGTAACCTCGTCGATGCCACGTTCATTTGCGGAACAGACTTTGGCACTCAGTGGTCCACGTTCTGCTCAGTTGACACGTATCGTTCGCTCTACCATCCGTACTACAAACGGATTAACGATTGGATTCACGCCAACACCTCGTGGAAGACGTTCAAGCATTCCTGCGGCTCAGTCATCTCTTTGATTCCCTCCTTCATTGAATCGGGTTTTGATATCCTCAATCCCGTGCAATGCTCCGCAGCGGGAATGGAGCCTGAAAACCTCAAAAACCAATTCGGTGCAGACCTCGTGTTTTGGGGAGGAGGGGTGGATACCCAGAAGACCCTGATGTTCGGTACGGCAGAAGACGTTCGCACCGAAGTCCGGAAACGGTGTGAGATTTTTGGAAAGAACGGAGGGTTTGTCTTCAACGCGGTTCACAACATTCAGGGCAATGTGCCGATCAAGAATGTCGTCGCGATGTTCGAAGCTCTCAAAGAGGTGAACGGGAGGAAATAGATCCGGAATCTGCTGTTTGCAGCAGCGATTGTCTGCTTCTCATGCATGAAGGGGCTGTCTCAATCGTCCGCCGGAACGGCGTTCCGACGAACAGAGGCCAGCCCCTTCTGTTTCGTACGCTGATGAAATTGTTACTTCTTTCCGTACACGGGTTGGCACCAGTGACGGTACTTCGGCACCTTTGCGCGGACGACATTAAAGTACAGATCCCGCAGTTTCTGCGTCACCGGTCCCATCGTTCCCGAGCCAAGCTTGCGGTGATCAATACGCGTGATCGCCACGATCTGAGCTCCCGTCGCAACCATAAAAGCCTCGTCGGAGAGATACACTTCTGTGCGATCGATGGGCCGCTCAACGACCTCCATGCCAAGCTCGTCGCGCAGCAGCGTGATTATCGTGTTGCGCGTAATTCCTTCGAGAATGTTGTCCGTCACGGGGGGCGTGACGAGCTTCCCCTTGCGGTAAATGAAAATGTTTTCTGCCGAGCCTTCGGAGATATGCCCATCCTGGTTCAGGAGGATCGCCTCATCGAAGCCCGCGAGGTTTGCATCCGACTTGGCAAGCGCTGAATTCACATAGCCCCCTGTAATCTTGCCTCGAGCGGGGATGACGTTGTCATCGATCCGTCTCCAGGAAGAGAACGTGACGTGTGCTCCTTCCTCCTGCTCGATATACCGTCCGAACGGTACGACTGAGATGGAGAGAACCGGGGTCACGTTGTGGAGGCGCACGCCGATGATTTCATCGCCATAGAATGCAAGAGGGCGCACATACACATCCTCGTGCGGATCCTCCTTCTTTATCAGCTCCAACAGGATTGCCGTGATCTCCTCACGCGTGTATGAGAACTCCATTCGGAGCAATCGCGTAGACTCGAGAAATCGTTGGAAATGGTCAAGCGGTCTGAAGACAAAGAGATCTTTCTCGTCGTCGTTCCAGTATCCCCGAATCCCGCCGAAGACGCCTGTCCCGTAGTTCAGCCCGTGCGTCAACACTCCGACTTTCGCCTCAGAGTATGGAACGATCTTGTCTTTGAAAAAGGCGTATTTTGGTAGTGGCATAGCACCTTCCTCGAATGTTTTTCATGTGGATGGATCAGTCTGCCAAACCTAAGAGCGGCCTGATCGACCGAAATGTCCGACAATCTATACCAAATCTGGCTCATGAACAAGAACCTCGACTTAAAAAACCGATTGCGATGGACACGCACACCTACTGAATAAGTATGCAGATTTCCATCATGTGATCAAGATTGATTCTCGATATCTTTCAACGTACTTTGCATCACCGTAACTCCGTTTTCGATTGCTGGTTGTTTTTCCTCTCCGGCTTTTTTCCGACAAAAGAAATGAAGGGACTGGTATTTAACATACAGCGGTTTTCCGTTAATGACGGGCCCGGGATTCGCACGACCGTTTTCCTGAAGGGGTGTCCCCTTCACTGCAAATGGTGCCACAACCCGGAATCAATCTCACCTGATGAACAGCTCGTCCTGCGGGCCGATCGATGCGTCCGCTGCGGGGATTGCTTTGCGCTCTGCAAAAACCACGCAGTTCGAAGGGTAGACGGTGGTTTTTCGACCATTCGGGACCTGTGTGTAGAGTGCGGGGAATGCGTAGAAGTCTGCAATGCCGAAGCCAGGGAAATAGCCGGCAAAGAGATGACAGAAGCTGAGGTCATGAAAGAGGTTGAAAAAGACGTAATTTTTTACGAACAATCAGGTGGTGGAGCCTCTTTTTCCGGGGGAGAACCCCTGCTTCAGCACGAGTTCTTGCAGGCACTCCTGATGGCGTGCAGGGAAAAGGCGATCCACACAGTAGTCGACACCACGGGATTCACTTCCCCTGAGATACTCAAGAGGGTAAGTGATTTTGTCGATCTCTTTCTCATCGATCTCAAGACATTGGACGATCAGAAGCATCGTGAGTACATTGGGGTATCGAATAGCCTGATACTTGGCAATCTCAAGCGTCTCGCGGAGTGGAAAAAAGAAGTCATCGTGAGAATCCCGATCATCCCCGGAGTGAATGACGATCTGTCCGGCATCCGGGACTCGGGGGTTTTCGTGGCTTCCCTGGGCAACGTCTCGGAAATCCATCTTCTTCCGTACCATACAATCGGTGTCGAGAAGTACAAAAGGCTGGGGATGGAATACGAGATGGAGCAGACCGTTCCGCCTTCTGCGGACGACCTGAGCACAATCGTGAAAGAGCTTCGCAACTATGTGCCAACTGTTTCGATTGGAGGCTGAGGCATGACCGACCGTGTGAGAAAACTTCGCGAGCAAAGCATCAACGCGATTCCGCACGTCTCCCCGGAGCGAGCACTCCTGATGACTGAGTTCTACCAGGAAGGCTCATTTGTTTCTCCACCGATGCACAGGGCTTTGGCGTTCAAACGAATCATGGAAAAGAAAGAAATCTGTGTCAACGATGGCGAGTTGATCGTCGGTGAGCGCGGTCCGTCCCCGAAGGCGACATACTCTTTCCCGGAACTCTGCTGTCATACAATCCAGGATCTCGACATCCTCAATTCCCGCGAGAAGGTTTGGTTCAGAGTCAGTGACGAAACGGAACGTCAGTACAAGGAGAAGATCATTCCTTTCTGGAAAGGGAAGACGATCCGCGAGAAGCTGTTTGAAGAGATGGCGGACGACTGGAAGGCCGCATACGAAGCCGGGATCTTCACCGAGTTCATGGAACAGCGTGCCCCGGGTCATACCGTGCTGGACGGCAAGATTTACCACAAAGGGATGCTGGAGTTCAAAGCAGAAATCGAAGAGCAGCTCGCCTCTCTCGATTTCATCGAAGATTTGGAAGCATACAGCAAGCGGGAAGAGCTGAAAGCGATGAGCGTTAGCATCGATGCGGTGCTGATCCTCGCTTCTCGGTATGCCGACAAGGTACACGTCCTTGCGGAAAAGCAAACTGATCCCGTTCGGAAAGCTGAGCTGAAAACGGTTGAACATGTATGTCGCCGTGTTCCCGCCCATGCTCCTTCAAACCTGTGGGAAGCGCTGCAATACTATTGGTTCATCCATCTCGGTGTCATAACCGAACTGAATCCCTGGGACGCATTCAACCCAGGGCGCCTCGACCAACACCTGTATCCGTTTTACAAGAAAGGGCTGGATGAAGGGACGTTTACGCTCGATAGTGCGAAGGAACTGCTGGAGTGCTTTTGGGTGAAGTTCAACAATCAGCCGGCACCACCCAAAGTTGGCGTCACGGCTGCGGAAAGCTCCACGTATACCGATTTCGCGAACATCAACACCGGCGGCATGAAGCCCGATGGCAGCGACGGTGTCAATGAATTGACGCACCTCATTCTGGATGTGATCGATGAGATGCAGCTTGTGCAGCCGAGCTCAAACATTCAGCTCAGCAAGAAAAACCCGGATGAGTTTCTGAAGCATGCCTGCAGGGTCATTCGTCATGGGCGCGGGCAGCCATCCATCTTCAACGCCGACACCATCGTTGATGAACTCCTCCGGCAGGGAAAAAGCATAGAGGATGCGCGCTGCGGTGGAACGAGCGGGTGTGTTGAGACGGGAGCGTTTGGAAAGGAAAGCTATATTCTGACGGGATACTTCAACCTGACGAAGGTTCTCGAAATTACTCTCTGGAACGGGGTCGATCCGAGGAGCGGCAAAAAGATAGGAGTCGAGACCGGCGATCCCCGTTCATTCACGTCCTTCGCTCAGCTTCAGGACGCGTTCAAACGCCAGCTTAGGCACTTCATCGACATTAAGCTGCGGGGAAATAACATAATCGAACAGTTGTATGCGACCTACATGCCGGTGCCGTTTCTGTCTGTCTTGATTGATGATTGCGTGAAGAAAGGGAAGGACTACAACTGCGGTGGGGCTCGCTACAACACTAACTATATCCAGGGTGTGGGAATCGGTACCATTACCGACAGCCTCACGGCAATTCAACATCACGTGTTTGAGAAGAAATCGATAACCATGGGGGATCTTCTGAAGTCCCTCAGCACGGATTTTAACGGAATCGAACCAACTCGCTTGCTGCTGGTTAATAAGACACCGAAATATGGGAACGACGAGGATTGCGCGGATGGCCTGATGCGATGGGTCTTTGATGCCTTCTATGATGTGGTCAATGGGCGTAAGAACACGAAAGGGGGTGTCTACAGGATTAATCTCCTTCCAACAACCTGCCACGTCTATTTCGGCTCCGTTACAGGAGCGACGCCGGATGGGCGAAAAGCCTGGACGCCTCTCTCGGAAGGTATTTCCCCGGTTCAGGGGGCCGATCGTCACGGCCCGACGGCAGTGTTGAAATCCGCAGCGAAAATGGATCATGTGAGAACGGGAGGGACGTTGCTGAACCAGAAATTCTCGCCGCAATTGCTCGAGGGTGAAAAAGGAATTGACAATCTTGCGCACCTCGTGCGTTCATACTTCACACTGGGAGGACACCATATCCAGTTCAACGTAGTGGATGCTCAGACGCTGCGCGACGCACAGGCTCACCCCGAACAACACCGGGACTTGATTGTGCGGGTTGCTGGCTACAGCGACTATTTCTGTGACCTGGGGAAGTCTCTGCAGGATGAAATTATCGCAAGAACAGAACACCAAGGCTTTTGAAAACGCGCACCTGGAGGTGCGATCAGATAAGGGGTGATGTATGGAGGTCGAGGGTGAGGGAGTATCTATGAAGGGCGTGGTATTAATGATTGAGGATGAGGAACACATACGCATCGTATTTCGTGATGTGATGTTTGATGAAGGGGTGATGGTGATTGGCATTGCAACGGGAGAGGACGGGGTGCAGTTCTATCGCGACCACCACGATGAAATCAACCTTGTGGTGCTGGATTTGTCGTTGCCCGGCATCAGTGGTGAGGAAACATTCAAACGGCTGAAGGTGATAGACCCGGGCGTCCGTGTCGTCGTCTCATCGGGATTTCCCAATGAGGATGTAACAAAGAAGTTCGACGGGACGGGGGTGATCGGTTATCTCCAGAAGCCATACAACTACGCCACGCTCGTCGATACCGTCAACAAGTTTCTTGACCGGGCGAAGAACTGAAGCTGTTGCTGCCAGGTTCCGCGTGGTTCCCCGCCCTACGAGCGCGGCAGGCTCATCAAATCATTGATCACACCGTAGGCGGTGTCGTACAGTGTCGGATCGGTCTCGGCAATGATGAACGGGGCGAGGAGATCCGTTTCGATCATCAGGATTGAGCCGCTCTCCCGGATCGGTGCAAATGGATGCCCCCGCTCAATCTCTTCCAGTTTCACACTTGCTTGAACGCTCTCTCCATACCTCTTCGCTCTGCAGATCAGTTTGAGATTCTTTCCGGCGTTTACGGCTTTCTGTGCATCGGCTACGGTGACGTGCGTGATGCCCTGGCGATCGACATCGAGGGGTGTGATGGACGCCCCCATCAAAGCATTCGCCAGTACTGATATCTTTGCAGCCGCGTCCCAGCCTTCAAGATCGTTTTTCGGATCAGCTTCAGCAAAGCCTTCCTTCTGAGCCACCTTCACCGCCTCTTCAATCGACTCCCCCTTCTCCATTCGCGAAAGCACGAAGTTCGTCGTCGAGTTCAGGACCCCGGACACACCGACGATCGAGCATCCTCTCAGTCCGTGTTGTGCCATGTTGAAGACGGGTGTCCCATCCATCACCGTCGATTCATGGAGAAAGCTCACCCCATTTTTCTCGGCCAGCGACCGCAGCTCGTGGTATGCAAACGCGGCAGGGCCTTTGTTTGCAGTCACGACATGTTTTCCTCGCTTCAGCGCTTCCCGAACGTGCGAGAGCGCAGGTTCCCCCCGCTCAGCGATCGAAAGTGTGGAAAGCTCGACGAGTACATCGTAGTCCAACTGCTGAACTGCTTCCAGGCCGTTGATGTTCGTGAGTTCGAAATTCGTCCACGAGAATCGTCCCAGATCTCTGATTTCCTGCAGCGCTTTCACACTATCGATACCGTTGTTGTTCACCAGCGATCCTCGTGTTTTGGTTACGATGCCGATGATGGACAGATTGACGCTATGGGTCCGGGGATGTTTATCCCGCTCAACATAAAGTATTTCTACGATCTTTTGAGCGACGTTTCCAAAGCCGACGAACAACACTTTCATAGTTTGGGTCTCCGTATTCCTATGTCATGTGCTCGAAGCAAGTAGTTTCAGCTCGTCGAGCAACTGTAAGATTTCGTCCAGTGTACTATAGAGTGATATCCCGATGCGGGTCACTCCTCCCCGATCGAGCAGCCCCAGAACTTCTATCGCGCGCAGCGCGTAGAAGTGGCCATCCCAGGTGCAGAACCCGCGATCACCGAGCCGGGCGCAAACCTCCTCGGCGCGTTGTGAGCCAATGGTGAAAGAGATTGTCGGAGCGCGTTGCAGCTTCCCGAACGGCTGTCCATAGATTGTCACACCCGGGAGACGTGCCAGTGCGTCATAGAGTGTGCTGGCAAGAGACCTTTCATGGCTTCCAATGACGTTCATCGCTGAAACAACCCTCGACCGCAGATCCGGCCCGGAACCAATGGCCGCGATGTATTCAACGGCTGCCTTCACGCCGGCAATCGCGGCATGGTTGAGCGTCCCCGTCTCGATCCTGTACGGCGCCGCCTGTTCTTGCGTACGGAGACGATCAGGTTCAAGCTGATCGAGTAGTCCTTCACGTGAATACAGGATACCGACGTGCGGGCCGTAGAATTTGTAAGCGGAGCAGATCAGGAAATCGACGCCGATGGCTTCAACGTCGATGGAGAAGTGCGGGGCATAATGAACAGCATCCAGCATCAGCAAGGCGCCAACCTTCGAGGTAAGTTCCCGTGCAAGGGCGATATCGTTGACAGTCCCTAATGCATTCGAAGCCATGCCTATAGCAAGGAGTCGTGTCTTCGATCCGATCTTGGAGCGCATATCGTCATAGTCGAGCGTCCCGTCTTTCTTCAGGATCACTTCCTTGACGACAACGCCGCGTTCTTGAAGCATGAGCCACGGACCGCGGTTCGCTTCGTGATCCAACTGGGTGATAACGACTTCATCCCCCTCTTTCAACGAACGTCCGATGGCATGGCTCAGCGAATAGTTGAGCGTCGTCATGTTCGCACCGAGCGAAATGCACTGCGGTCCACGGGCGCCAAGAAATGCGGCGATGGAGCGTCGTGCCTCCTCGAGAAGTCTGTCAGATTCCTGTGTTGTGATGAAGTACCCGTGTGTATTTGAATTGCAAGTAGCGTAATAATGGACGATGGCATCAATGACCTGACGGGGGATCTGAGTCCCACCCGGCCCGTCAAAGTAGATCAGCGGTCGTCCGTGGAACTCCCTTTGAAGCGAAGGGAAGTCAGATCTGCGAGAGAGCAGGAGCTGAGAAGGGGCTGAGAGTGATTGCGAACTCATGGTCTGGTTCCGTTCGGCTAGGGGAGACGATGCAGAGTCGGATGAGCGCGATGTCGCTTCTGGTGTACGTGACAATTCCAACACACCCACGGCGTAACAGCTTGAAGAATCTAGGCATTGCGAAGGCGAGAATCAAGAATACAGAATGCAGAATTCAGAATACAGTATAGAAAATGAACGGGGCCAGAGAATCCAGGAATCACAGCATCTGCAATTTCGCCATGACCGAGATCCAATTCGCCCATCTTCTCTTTTCCAGACTGCTCCAACCGTGCAACTAAACAAACCAGATTCCGTTTAACCAGCTAGGCTTTCAGCGCCGTTGGAAACAATCCATGTGTCTCAGGCAGAACATCGAATTCCCAATTCTAATCTACATCCCCTATGCGGTTTTCCAGGACTCTCATCCTTCTCTTGCTCTGCGTCGTAGTCGCGATGGCTGAAGGACCAAAAACCCTCAAACTCAAGAAGATCTCCAGACCTATTGCGATCGACGGTGTCATAGATTCGTTGTGGAATAGTGCGGATTCTGCGGACGGTTTCATCATGCAGCAGCCGTACCACAATATTCCGTCGACGCGAAGGACCGTCGCGAAGATCCTCACAACCGATCAGGCTCTTTACTGTTTGATGGTATGCTATGATCAGCGCGACAGCATTCAGGTCATTACCGGCAGGCTTGATAATACGGACGGTGACTACGCCTCGATTATGCTCGATACCTTCCTCGACAAGCGCACGGCGTACAAGTTTGGCGTTACTGCTTCGGGTGCCCGGTCTGACTGTCGGCTGTTGGATGATGCCCGCAACAGGGATTACAGCTGGGATGGCGTCTGGTTCTCAGCGTCAAAGGTCTATGATTGGGGTTTTGTCATCGAGTGGGAGATCCCGTACCGGTCGATCCAGTATGATCAGAACCTGGCGGAGTGGGGACTCGATTTCGACCGGTGGATGCCTGCACACAACGAAGACACCTATTGGTGTCCGTATCAGGAGAATGAGGGCCAACGGGTTTCAAAATTCGGCAAACTGATCTTCGAAGACTTTCGTCCCGACATCAAGGGGAACAATCTTGAGTTCTATCCTGTCGGAATTACGAGAGCCACGTATTTACAGGATGGAAAATACAAAGGGGACCCGGATGCCGGACTCGATATTTTCTACAATCCATCCCAGAAGTTGACGTTCCAGCTTACCGCCAATCCTGATTTTGCTCAGATCGAAGCCGACCCGTTCGCATTCAATATCAGCCGGTACGAAACATACTTTGATGAGAAGCGGCCGTTCTTCACGCAGGGGAACGAAGTTTTCACGCCAACGGGCCGCGAGACCGGGACCGGTTTCTACCGTCCTCTGGAACTGTTCTATTCGCGGAGGATTGGCAAAGTCCTGCCGGACGGCTCCGAGGTTCCGCTCGACTTGGGAACGAAGGCATTCGGGCGACTGGGAGACTGGGAGTACGGCGGATTTCTTGCGACAACAGGCGATCGTGATTACGAAGAGGACGGAGTAAAGAAGACAGAAGCGAGAGCATACTTCAGCTCGGTGAGATTGAAGCGACAGATCCTCGACAACTCATCGATCGGCGTGCTCTTTGTCGGCAAGCATTCGTTCGATCAAGACGACGGTGTGATCGACCTTGATGGCGCCTTCCGTTCCTCCGATTGGCAGCTCTCGTACCAGCTCGCACGCTCTTTCAAGAATCGAGAGGGAGATCTGGCGACCTCTGCTGGCCTTGTGATGTTCAAAGAACATATGATGTTACTCATTCGTGGAAGATATATCGGAGAAAACTTCGACGTCAGCCAGGTGGGCTACGTTCCGTGGCTCGGTACCGGTGAGCTCACAGGTGTTGGGGGCCCACGATGGAATTTCGAAACCGGGTATGTTCGTCAAATCCTCCTCATGACAGGTTTCTCCTTTAACTACGAGAAGGTGGAAACATACACCGACCGGTCGGGAGTCCTCGTGTTCAACATGCAATTCAGAAACAACTGGGGGTTCGAATTCGATTACATCGTGGGGCGTTCTAGGGATCAGGGGATAACCTATGACTCGTACGAGCTCGACTATTCGAGCTGGTTCAATATCTCACCAAAATGGTACGGAAACGTGAATGGCGGCTACTCGAAGACTTACAATTTCTCCCGCGAGTACCTTGCCAGGTATTTTTCACTTGGGAGCCAATTTGGATGGCACGCTCTGAAGGTTCTAGACGTCGGGACTTCGTTCAATATGTTTGTCGAGGGGAACCCGGACAATCAGATTCAGGACATCACGTACAACGCGCGCCCATTCATTTCGCTCACTCCAGTCAATGATCTCAATCTTCGGGTTTACCTGGATAATGTGTTTGTCCGATCGAGCGATAGAATGGAACGGGTCCTCCTCGGCGCTCTCTTTTCATACAGCTTCCTGCCGAAGAGCTGGATCTATCTGGTTGTCAATGAAATGCGTGATCGCACCGATCAGTTTGACCCAAACGGTATTCTGCTCCCCAACGCGCTTCACGTCACAGCTCGTGAAAGCGTCTTGAAAATCAAATACCTGTACTATTTCTAGAGGTGTGCCCCGAAGCTCGCATCTCATGCAGTGGTGCAAGAGGAATCTCCTCAGGATCTCACCATCGACAATATCTTTGCGGCTTTGCGCGAGGCTTCTTGCCGTCATTCCCGGGTGTGCGCTGACGAGCGCCAATTGCCTTTCACTCCAATCTCTCTTACCTTCACAATCCACACAGACAGTTGACCGATGAAGCGCAACGCTTCATCAGTACCATTCTTCTCATCAAGCTCAGGAGGATCTATGCGGCGGAGTTACTGGTATGGCATGCTTGTTGTGAGCTTGCTCTTTATTGCTTCGGCAGTTCAAACCGTTTTGGCTCAGGAGCCTCAGAGAGTCACGCTCGAAAACATGAACGATCCATCGTTCGGGCAGGCTTTTTCGCTGCCGCGGGTCTGGTGGCTTGATGACAATTCTGCACTCATCTTTGATTCGCGAAAACCGGACAGTGCCCGTGTGCTCGAGCGCCTCGACCCTGCAACCGGGAAGCGCACGCCGATGTTCGATTGGGCAAAAGCGAAGGAGAGTTTCGCGAAGTCCTTCCCGGCCGGGAAGACACCCAGGATCTCTCCAGTCCCCTCGGCGTTTTCGGGTTCGGGTAAGTATGGTCTGTATGTCGTAAGTGGGGACATCTTCGTCCTGGATATCCCGAATTCCAGCTTCATCCGGGTGACGGAAACGCCTGAAGAGGAAAAGTCGATTAACTTTTCACCCGATGGGACAAAGCTGGCATTCGTGCGCGGCACAAACCTCTTCGCCTGTGACATCGCCTCGAAAAAGGAGTGGCAGTTGACGAAGGACGGGAGCGAAACAACACTCAACGGAACCCTTTCGTGGGTGTATTGGGAGGAAATCTTTGGACGACGGGATATCGGGTATTGGTGGTCCGGCGATTCGAAGGCAATCGCGTATCTTCAGACCGATGAATCCGAGGTAAGCATTGATCATTTCGTGAATATCGACCCGTGGACGCCGACGGTGAAAACGCAACGGTATCCCAAACCGGGCGAAAAGAATCCGGCAGTGAGGGTGGGTGTTGTCGAGCTCGGATCGGATCAAACGACGTGGGCAAACATCGACCGCGGCTCGTACGAGTATATTGTCCGTGTCGGATGGCTGCCGGACAGCAAGCAGTTCTGGGTTCGAACGGAGAATCGTCTGCAATCCCAGGTAGACCTTTATTTTGTCGATCGTCAGAGCGGCAAGTCGCAATTCATATTGCGGGACACTGACGATGCCTGGGTCAATATGAACGATGACTTCTACTTCCTAAAGGATAACAAGCACTTGATCCTCGCCTCGGAGCGGGATGGGTTCGATCACCTTTACCGCTTCACACTAAAAGGAGAACTGGTCAACCAAATTACCAAGGGGGACTGGGCGATGTGTTCATCGGGAGGAGGCGCCTTCTGGGTCAAGCGTGCAGTCACAGGCATCGATGAAGATGGAGGCTGGATCTACTTCACCTCTCTCGAGAAGTCTTCACTGGAACGGCAGCTTTACAGGATTCGTCTTGACGGGAAGAACATGGAGCGCCTCACGACGGGGGACGGAACACACTCGATCACCATGAGCCCGAATGGTAAATACTACTTCGACAGGTTTTCGAACACCACCACACCTCCGTCTCTTACATTGTGCGATGCCAGGGGAAAAATGAAGATGACGCTGGCGACACCGGAGTGGGGAGGGTTCAAGACTTTTGGAATTCAAGGGCCCGAACTTCTCTACGTTCCTGCGCGAGATGGTTTCAAACTCCCGGCGAGCATCACGAAACCCAGGGATTTCGACCCGAACAAGAAGTATCCGGTTGTCGTTGAAGTGTACGGTGGTCCGTCGGCTCCGACGGTCTCCAATTCCTTTCAGTTCAACGTGTGGGACAATGTTCTGGGGAACAACGGATACATCTGCATCAAGATCGACAACCGGTCTGCGACTGGAATCAGCAAGAAGCTGGAAAACCTGGTCGTCAACCGTTCTCCCGGTGAGATTGAATTGAACGATCTGGTCGACGGCGTGCGATGGTTCAAGCAGCAGACGTACGTCGATCCTGACCGTATCGGAGTAACCGGTTGGAGCGGCGGTGGAACCAATACGGTCCTTGCGATGACCCGGTCGACGGAATTCAAGGCAGGAATTGCCGGCGGTACAGTGACGGATTTTCGCTTCTATGATTCCAAGTGGGGCGAGTCATTGATGAAGACGGAGAAGGAAAACCTCAAAGGGTACGAGGAGAACTCGTTGCTGAAGTACGCTAAGGATTTGCACGGAAGGTTGCTTCTGGTCCACGGCACGCACGATGACAACGTGCACATCCAGAACATCTGGCGCTTCATCAACGAGCTGATCAAAGCCAACAAACTGTTTGACCTGATGATCTATCCGCTGCGCGGACACGGTGTTGGAGATCCTGCGGGAAGCCGGCATCTCAACAACGTAGAATTGGATTTCTGGAAGAGAAACCTCTGAGTCGTTTGTTGCCGAATCGCCGGTTCACTTCATCAATACGGCCGCTCCGACTTGAATGTGGGGCGGCCTTTTCTTTTGCCCTCTTGATCATCGATGCTATCTGTTTGGTTCTCATTTCTGGAGATTCTCTCCGTCCTGCCTCGGTGCACTGAGTTGCCTTTCCGTCCAAACTAAGCTACTTTCGTATGGGCCTCTTGAAACTCAACTGGCTCATCGTTGTAGATGTTTGTTTTGGCACCGTGAAAGAGGTGGCGCTATGCGCAGACAATTTGCGTTCCCCCTCGTTATCGCCCTGGCAATCCTGTGTCAGTGCGCTCTCGCCCGACAGCAAGCCACATCCATCGACAGGCAGCCCGCCGTGGCGGGACAGTTCTATCCGGGCAACGCCGCAGAATTGCGGGCAACACTCAAAGATCTTTTCGCGAACGCCGTTCCCCCGAAGGGAATCGGGCACGTTCAGGCCGTGATCGTTCCTCACGCAGGGTACGTTTTCTCGGGAGGTGTTGCAGCCTCGGGGTTCAACCAGATCGACCCGGGCCGACACTTCGACAACATCTTCGTGCTGGGCCCCAGCCATCACGTTGGCTTTGAGGGAGCCTCGATCTATACAGACGGCAACTTCATCACGCCACTTGGTGTCGTTCAGGTAAACACCAAGCTCGGGAAGCAACTCGTCGAGAACAACAAGGTACTCGTCTCGAGAAACGATGCTCACCAGCTTGAGCACAGTGTCGAGGTGCAGCTTCCTTTTCTGCAGTCGAGATTGGGGAAGGACATCAGGATCGTTCCGATGGTCCTCGGGGCAAGCTCGGCAGCGACGTGCAAAAAAATCGCGGATGCACTTCGACCCTACTTCAACGAGAACAACCTTTTCGTTATTAGCACGGATTTCTCCCACTATCCCGCTTACGAGGATGCCAAGCGGGCCGACAAGGCAACAGCGGAAGCCGTCGTCTCGCGCTCACCCGACAATCTTATTCGTGTCATGGAGGAGAATGCCAGGAAGCAAATCCCTGACCTCGTGACGAGCCTTTGCGGGTGGCCGTGTGTGCTGACATTCCTTTACATGATCGAGAATGATCCAAAAGTCACGATTCAGATCGTCGACTACAAGAACTCGGGAGATGCTTCGGTCGGCGACAAAGAGAGAGTCGTTGGTTACTATGCGATGGTGGTGACGGCTCGGAGTGACCAAAAGAAAGAGTCGTTCAACCTTACCGACAAAGACAAGCGGGATCTGCTCGTCCTGGCCAGAAAGACCGTCGAACAAAAAGTCGGACAGCTGGACATCACGACGCCAGATCCGTCGGGCCTCTCGAAAGCGCTCACGACTAACTGCGGAGCATTTGTGACGCTCAGGAAGAAGGGGGATCTGCGGGGCTGCATAGGGCGATTTGATGCCAGCGAACCGCTCTACAAGGTTGTTCAGCAAATGGCGATCGCTTCCTCAACGGAAGACTACAGGTTCTCACCCGTCGATCCGAGGGAAGTCAATCAGCTGGAAATCGAAATATCGGTCCTCACGCCAATGCGGAGAATCAAGTCAATTGATGAGTTCGAGTTGGGAAAGCATGGCATCTACATAAAGAAGGGAGCGCGTGCGGGCACATTCTTGCCTCAGGTGGCAACTGAAACCGGTTGGACGAAAGACGAGTTCTTTGGCCACTGTGCCCAGGACAAAGCGGGCATAGGATGGAATGGATGGAAGAATGCTGAGCTCTACATATACGAGGCGCTCGTGTTCGATGAGAAGGAACTCCATCTCCGTTAGATCTTTTTATGCATTCAGTGGTTTCCGTATCCGGGTTGTGCTATGACAAATGAATCCGCAGGTGAACTGGCGGGGAAACTCGTGGGAGGCGGCTGGCGCATAACTGCTGCGACGCTTTCCCTTGGGCTGACATCGCTGGTGACGCAGGTCGTACTGATCCGCGAATTCCTTTCCGTCTTCTATGGAAATGAGCTCGTCATCGGCGTATTGTTCGCGAATTGGATGCTGCTCACAGGGTTGGGAGCCTATCTCGGGCGATTCGTCGGCACGGTTACGGGGAGATCCGGGTTCCTCGCCGCACTTCTCATGCTCTTTGGATCGATCCCTTTTGTGACGGTCTTCCTGCTCCGATTCCTGAAGAATATTATATTTCCTGTCGGGACAATGGTCGGTCTGATCCCGATCATATGGAGTTCGTTCATTCTCATCACTCCGTACTGCATTCTCTCGGGCCTCTCTTTCACGATTCTCTCCTCACTGGCCTGGAGGAGCAGTGGTAAGTCTGTTGGAGCGGTGTATTCGACGGAAGCGTTGGGAAGCTTTGCAGGCGGAATCATCTATAGCTTGGCCCTCATCTTCATCCTCAACACATTCCAGAGCCTCACGGCGTTGATGGCGTTCAATTTTGCGTTGGCTCTGGCGGTCGGGCGTGACACGCCGCGCGTCTGGGGGATTGTTTGGGTTCTTTCCGTTGCTCTCATTGTGCCATTGATTCTTCTGAATCCGGACGTTGTAACGAAACGGTTTCTTCATCCCGGTGAGAAAGTACTTTATTCCAGAGACACGCCCTATGGCAATGTAACGGTTACGAGTCAGGCGGAGCAGGAGAACTTCTACGAAAACAATGTTCTCCTCTCTTCCGCGAACGACGCGTCGGGAAGGGAGGAGCCGGTTCATTACGCGATGCTTCAGCACACGGCGCTGAAATCGGTTCTCATGGTTTCTGGTGCGCTTACCGGAGCTGTCGAAGAGGTCCTTAAATATGATGTCAGCCGGCTTGACTATGTGGAGCTCAACCCCGCTCTGATTGATCTTGCGAGAAGATATTCCGGAGGGTTGAAAGACGGGAGAGTGACTGTTTTCAACAGGGACGCCCGTTTGTTCGTGCGGGAGTCCAAGGACAGCTATGATGTGGTTCTTCTGAACACTCCGGAACCCTCCACTGTTCAGGCCAATCGGTACTATACTGCGGAGTTCTTTGAGGACGTCAAAGCAATCATGAATCCCGGTGGAGTTTTGTCCTTCGGGCTTTTGCCGGCGGTGGATTACCAGAGCGAAGATGCCAGGCGCATCAATTCCACGATGATGAACACGCTGAAATCAATGTTTCATGAAGTACTGATAGTTCCTGGGAACAAGACATACTTCCTGGCATCAGATTCGGCTCTCTCCATCGGAATCGGCAAACTGGCTGAACAGCGCGGCATCAGCACAACCTACGTGAACAAGTACTATCTGGATGACGAGGATCTGGCCAGACGAAGTCATCTGATTCAAAGCAGTCTGGCTCTCGACGCTCCCATCAACCGGGACCTGGCACCGGCATCATATTATCGTCAGATCGTTTACTGGCTGAGCTATTTCAGAGCAAACCTCTGGCCTCTCGCCATTGTTGTGGCCGTATTGCTCTTTTTTGTCATAACCCGGCTGAACTCAGTGAGTGCAGGAATCTTTACGGGTGGTTTTGCTGCATCCTCCATCGAGATTCTTCTCCTGTTCGCATTTCAGATCCTTTATGGATATGTCTATCAAATGCTGGGTGTCATCGTTGCGCTGTTTATGGCAGGACTTGCTGCTGGCTCATACCTCGCGAAAAGGATGTTTCCGCATCCTGAAAGCCGGACATTCATCGTGATACAGCTTGAAATCGCCGTCTATTGTTTTTCGCTTTCTCCGATCGTGCTCCTGCTGCGCAACATACTGCATCTTCCCATCCTTGTGAATGCCGCCTTCTTGCTTTTCGCATTTGTCATAGCCGGGCTCATTGGGATGGAATTCTCTGTCGCTGCAATGCTGCGGAGAGGGGGCTCTCAACGCGTTGCGTCGGAGTTGTACGGCATCGACCTGATCGGTTCAGCCCTCGGAGCGTTGTTGGCCGGGACGTTTTTGATACCAGCGTTTGGTTTTTTAGCGGTGAGTGTCATTGCAGGAACGATGAGTTTGATTTCTTCGCTCGCGACGTTCGCGGGGAGACGATCACTGGACGGTTTAAGTGCATAGGAGAGGGGACATGAAGACGAGCATAATGACGAAGCGCGACTTCCTGAGACGGTGTGCATACTGCACCGGAGGGATCATGCTTGGCGCGAGCGGCCTGAGAGCTATCAGTCGGGTTGCCGAGAACTTTGCTGGGGACGCGGGTGTCCGTGATGATTTGTGGAAGTGGAGCAAGGAGGCGCTTTTTTACAGGCGTGTGGAAGGCGGACTCGAATGCCTCAAATGTCCGAATGGATGCATCCTCGTCCCAGGAGACACAGGGATCTGCCGTAATCGGGTAAACCATGAAGGCAAGATGTATTCAATCGCTTATGGCAATCCGTGTGCCGTGCACATTGATCCGATAGAAAAGAAACCATTCTTCCATTTCCTGCCGACGACACGTGCGTTTTCCATTGCCGCTGCCGGGTGCAGTTTCGCATGCCTCAACTGCCAGAACTGGGAGATCTCTCAGTTCAGTCCGAAGGAAACACAGAACGTTGACTTGATGCCGGAAGCTGTTGTCGCTGAATGTCTGAAATCGGGTTCCGAATCAATCGCCTATACCTATTCCGAGCCAACGACGTTCTACGAGTACGCATTGGATACAGCAGCGCTTGCCCGGAAAAGCCGAATCAGGAATGTCTGGAAGTCGAACGGCTACATCAACGAGGAGCCCCTCCGGAAGCTCTGCAAAGTGATGGATGCGGCAAACATCGACCTCAAGAGCTTCGATGACGACACATACTAT